>Ga0302325_10005188_pt1 | contig 29782 bp, 24 predicted proteins | sample Palsa_T0_2_FD_201948 | JGI IMG/M metagenome (GOLD analysis project Ga0302325, IMG submission 201948) | Peat permafrost microbial communities from Stordalen Mire near Abisko, Sweden - Palsa_T0_2 | ecosystem: Environmental > Terrestrial > Soil > Palsa > Peat permafrost | place: Sweden: Abisko...
GCCGGCCTTGCCCGCGCCGAAGCCCATCATCTCGACCGCCGTGACGATCACGAAGTACACGCCGCCGAAGATCGCGGTGCCGAGGATGGCCCGCGGGATGTCGCGGGTGGGCCGGTTGGCCTCCTCGCCCAGGGTGGACGCCGCCTCGAACCCCGCGAACGACAGGAAGCCGAACACCACGCCCAGGAACACGCTGGAGAAGCTCGTCCCTGGCGTCACCTGGAACACAGTCCAGGTGAAGTGCTCGTGGCCCGGCGCGTTCCCGGCCAGCAGCCGGACCAGCACCACCGCGGTGACGATCAGGATCAGCGCGACCGTGGTGCCCTCGACGGACAGCAGGACGCCGGCGCCGCGCTTGGCGGGCATCACGGCGAGCAGCAGCGACAGCACCAGCGCCACCGCGAGCAGCACGAACGGCGCCCACGAGGGCGGGTTCTTCCAGATCCCCACGGCCTGCAGGAACGCGGTGCCGAAGATGCCGGCCGCGGTCGAGGTGACGACGGCATAGAAGGTGTAGGTGCCGAGCAGCCCCCAGCCCGCGACCACCCCGGTCCGCGGCCCGAGGGTCGCCCCGACGAACGCGTAGACCGAACCCGAATGATGGAAGTACTGGCACAGCCGGACGAAGGAGTAGGCCACGAGCAGCACGCCGACGGCCGCGATGAGGAAGGTCAGCGGCACCGCCCGGCCCGCAGTCGTCGCGCCCGCCTGCGGGTTGATGTTCGCCGCCATGCTCGGCGCCATCAGCGCGATAGAAAGCCCCACCGCCGCCCACACCGACAGCGAGCGCTTGAGCCCAGGGGCGCTGGCCGGAACCGGCTCCATCTGCTCCTCCTCCACTAGCCGTGATTCCACTAAGTCTCTCTCCGCCCCCCGCGTCACGGAAGAGCCAAAAGCTACGAAATAGCGATTTAACCAGCGATCTTTCAAGCCGCCCCGCGCCTCCCCGCCTCTCGCCCTCTCCGCCTCCCGCCCTGCCGCCCTCCCGCCCGCCTTCCCGCGAAATGGGTCGGTGGGCCCCCGGACAGCAAAGAACGTGTACGGGGGGCCACCGACACTTAACCCCGTCGGCGGTTAGGGGCAAGAAATCACGTGTGAACCTTTTTGCCCGTCTGCGCGTCACTGAGGGTAGGAACTATTTGTCAGGGGGTGACCTACGGTGACAGGTGCCTACCCGGTGCTTCCGTTGGGTTCCTTGCGGCCTACCGGCCCAGTCCGATCCGCCCGGACCCCGTGGGCGCGCACGTTCCGCGGTACGCCCGCGTCCGTGCGTGAGGCCCGCGGGTTCGTGAACGAAGTGCTGGCCGGGTGCCCGGCCAGGGAAACGCTCATGACGTGCGTGTCGGAGCTCTGCGCCAACGCGATTGCGCACACCGCCTCGGGGAACGGCGGCGTGTTCACCGTCGAAGTCGAACGCCCGCGCGACGGAGTGGCCCGGGTCGCGGTCACCGATGACGGCGGCCCGTCGGTGCCAGCGCCCGGTGCCCTCGACCTGATGGCCGAAGGCGGCCGCGGCCTGGCCATGGTGGCCGCCTGCACCAGCCGGTGGGGCTTTACCGACGCCTGCCCTGGGCGCACAGTCTGGGCGGAATCCTGCTGGCCGGTCGGCGTGCCGTCACCGAGGCGGCACGGCTAACGCCGCCACCCTGCTCCGTCCGGGAAGAAGCCCGGCTATCTCAAATATGAGATATCGTTAAGGGTATGAAAGGTGAGCAGAACCCGGGCCGGGATACCTCAGAAGCAGCTGAGATCCTGGCGGGCGAGCCTGGGGTGCGGCTGCCGGTCATGCCGGGTTTCCGCGAGATGGCGCTGCGCCGGATGCCGGACGAGCAGGCGGCCCAGATGGCCGAAGACCGCACCCGGCTGGTCCGCGAGCTAGCCGAGCAGCGTCAGGCGGCCGGCCTGTCACAGACCGAGATCGCGGCGCGCATGGGGACCTCCCAGTCCGCGGTCGCCAGGCTGGAATCCGGCACCGCGGACGTGCGTGCCTCCACGCTGGAACGTTACGCGGCGGCGGTCGGTAGGCAGATCACCTGGAAACTCAACCGCCCAGGGGAAGGAGCCAGCGGATGACACTGCACGCGCATATCCCCGGCGGCCCGTCGCAGCCGGGGGAGCCGCGCTGGCCAAGAGAGCCGCGCCGCCCAGGTACCCCGTTCACCCCCGGCTCGCCGCCCGCGCAGGATCCGGTCTCCCCGACCCGGGTGTGGCTCGATCCGAACGCGGATTGGCAGGGCCGCCTGTACGAGCGGCTGCTCGAGAAGCGGATCGTGCTGGCGTCCGGCATTCTCGACGATGACGCGGCCGCCAGGTTCTCGGCCCAGCTGCTCACCCTGGACGCCGAGGGGGACAAACCGATCCGCCTGGAACTGCAGAACCTGCGGGCCGAACTGCCCGCCGTTCTCACCGTCATGGGCATCCTGGACGTCATGCGCGTGCCCGTGCACGCGTGCGTGAGCGGCGAGATCAGCGGACCGGGCCTCGGCGTACTCGCCTCCTGCCCGCGCCGGTCCGGTTACCCGAACGCATCCTTCGTGCTTGCCGAGCCCAAACTGCAGTTCGGCGGCACGGTGACCTCGCTCACCGCACGTGAGCAGCAGGTGACCCGCATGCTCGACACGCTGTACTTCAGGCTCGCCGAGGTGACCGGCCGTGAGGTCGACCAGATCCGCGATGACTCGCGCCGCGGCCGCTCCCTGACCACTGCTCAGGCGATCGGTTACGGCCTCATTCAAGGTCAGGAAACCTCGGCCGGCCCGGCAGGCCTCGCCCACCCGTAGGTCCGGCAGACCCAGAAAATTGCCCTCTGTACACGATCGCTCTCAATGGGTAACATCGAACCGCGGGGATGTCCCGTACGAGCTAGTTAGCGTAGATATCGGCGCACTACGGCATCTGTCGGAAAAGTGTGGGCGAACTGGGGTCTGCTATGGATACAGAGAGCAACCAGTCGAGTGGGAATCGTTACCAGGATTCTCCGTCAGCGGAAGAACCGCACCCTGAAGGCGCGTCCAGCTCGGACGAACCCGTAGCTTTTGTGCCGCCGTGGTCCGTTCCGCCGGGTCTGATCGTTCCGGACCCGCGCTTCGCGCAGCCGGAAACCCCGGAGGAGGCCATCGAGGTTCACCAGAGCGGTGACCCCGGTGACCAGCGGCTTGCCGGCGAGGAGCCGGCCGGCAACGACGATGCCTGGCCCGGGGTGGCCCCCCCGGCGGACTGGTTCCTGCAGGCCTCCCAACCGCCTGAGCCCGACGGTGACGTCCTGGCCCGCCAGGAACAGCGGCAAGACGGCGCTGCCGCGGAGTTCCGCAACTGGCCGGGCGTGGGCCTTCAAGGTGTGCCCTCGCCGCACCGGGAGCCCGACGGGTCCTGGGCCTCATCGCTGGTACCGGCGCCAGGCACTCCAAGCGCCACGAATAGCCCTCCGGTTCGTCTGGTTATAGCTCTCGGCCCGACCAGGGCAGGCGGTGGCCGGGCCGGCGGTGCCGGACTGCCGCCCAGCCGGGCGGGCGAACGGGCCGAGCGCCCCGCGACCGCCCTTTCCCCGTGGCAGAAATCGCAGCACCGGTGGAACGAGGCAGGAGTCGTCTGGGAGCAGGAGCTCCAGGTCCAGCGTGCCTCCGGCCGCCACGCCAGGCCTGCCCCGCTCCCACCCGACCGGACGAACAGCTTCTGGCCTGGGCCCATGGCGATTCCCCTCGGGGCGCCCGTCTTTTCCGCTCCCATCGCCAACGATGACGGCACCGCCCAGGACACCCGGACCGCCCCGGACACCCGGACCGGCGAGGAGACCTGGACGGGCGAGGACACCCGGACCGGCGAGGAGACCTGGGCGGGCGAGGAGACCTGGATCCGCGAAAACAGCTGGACCCGCGAAAACAGCCGGACCGACCAGGACAGCTGGGCCGGCGACGACGATTGGGCCGGCCAGGACAGCTGGGAGGAACAGCTCGATCGATGGGCCGAGGAGCGGCGGCCCGTCCGCGGACGCCGGTCCCTGCCTCCGGCTCCGCACGCCAGCCGTCCCTCGCCGATCGACAGTCTCCTGTTTGAATCCTCCCGCCGCGGCGCCCGGCGGCCCGGCGACCGACGGGGCCGGATCAGCCGCCGCACGGCCACGATAGGCGTGCCCGTCGTCGTCCTGGTGGCGGTGGCGGCCCTAGCGCTCGCGCTGCTCACGGGCCACGGCCCGAAACTCGGCGCGCTCACCGCGAACCAGGGCAAGAGCCAGGGCAGACCCGCGGGCCAGAACACGGGCACGCCGCAGCTGCCGCTGACCGCGGTTTCCCTGCCGACGTACGCCGGGCAGCAGCAGCGCGGCGTCTTCCAGACCATCAGCCGCATCGTCGCCTCGGGTAACACCATCGTGGCGATGGGCTCGCAGGTTAGCGGGGGCGTGGTACGCCAGCAGTTTTTGACCTCCACCGACGCCGGAGCCAGCTGGCAGCTGGCCCCGGTCCAGACCCTGGCGGGCGGTAAAGGGGTCCAGCCGCCGCTGGGGCACCCGGCCGCACTGCTGGCCGGCGGCCCAGGCGGATGGGTAGCCGTCGGCCCGCAGGCCATCTGGACCAGCCAGAACGGGCTGTCCTGGACCCTCGCGGCCACGCACGGGATCAGTCCCCAGCTGCCCGGCGACTCGGTGTGGGTGATCACCAGGACGGCCGGAGGGTTCCTGGCCGCCGGGTCTGCTGCGGCCGGCCGGGGCGCCACCCAGGCGGTGATCTGGACCTCGGCCGACGGCGTGACCTGGCACCGGATGACGGCCACCCAGCTCGGCCTGTCGGCCGCCGGTGAAACCGTCCGGAACATCTCCTACGCCACCTGGCGAGGCAATGACACGGTGATCTCCGGCACGGTCGCCGCGGGCGCCACGTCGTACGACGCCGCGTGGCTGAGCACGGACGGCGGCTCGGCGTGGACGCGGGTGACGATACCGGTCGATCACGGCGCCAGTGCCCAGATCAGCGGCCTGGCCTTCGACGGCTCCGGCCTGATCGCGGTGCGGCCGGGACGCCCTGCGAGCAGCGCCAACGACGGTATTGCCTATTTTTCCCCGAACGGACGGACCTGGCAGTACGCAGCCACCATCGACCCATCCGGTGGCTGGACCCCCTCGGTGGTCAAGGGCACCGATGACGCCTTCGTGGTTACCGGTCAGACGGCCGGCGGGCAGATCGTGGCCTACACCAGTACCGGCACGGGCGCCGCCTGGCTGCCGACCGGATCGCTCGGCAGCGCCAGCACCGTGTCCGTGACCGGCGCGACGGTGATGCCCGGCAACACGGTCATCGCCATCGGCGGCATGGCCGCCAGCCGGGTCAGCCAGCAGCCGGTGTTCCTGGAGGCGAACGCGGCCGGGAGCGTGCGTACGATCTCGCTGTCCGGCATCCCGGGCGCCATCATTCCCGAAGTCGCCGTCAACAGCACCGCCGTCGCTGACGGCCAGCAGATCGCGGTCGGCAGCGCGGATGGTTACCCCGCGGTGTGGCGCAAAGCCTCCGGTGGTTCCTGGACGCTCGTCTCCTCGCTGGCGCTGGCCCAGTCGCCAGATGAGGCCGGCCTGACCGGGCTGACCAGCGTGACCCACGGGGCGGCCGGGTGGCTCGCCGTGGGCGCGCCTGGTCCGGTCATCTGGACCTCGGCGAACGGCACGACCTGGCAGACCGCGGCCGGAGGCATCACCCAGGGCCTGGCCGGAGTCGGGGCCGTCGCGGCGGCTTCCGGCCCGGCCGGTTACGCCATCGTCGGCAAGCTGGTCGCTCCCGGCGGCGCGTGCGTGGCCGACGTCTGGTGGTCGCCGAACCTGACCAGCTGGACCCGCGCGCATGACGCAAACGACGCGACCGGCTCGAGCCAGGTGCTCGCGGTCGCGGCGAGCGCGCACGGGTTCGTCTCGGTGGGGTCGCACGAAGCCAAGCCGGCCGTGTGGACGACCGCCGACGGGCGTACCTGGGAGACGATCGTGCTACCGGTGCCGGACGGGGCTAGCGCCGCCACGCTCGAGCAGGTCGCGATCGCCGGGAACCGCGTGGTCGCCCTGGGCCAGGTCACGACCGCGGCCGGCCCTGTGCCGTTCGCCGAGCTCTCCGTCGACGGCGGCGCGCACTGGCAGCAGGTGCCGTTCAGCTCACCGGGACCGGATACCGCCTTCACCGCGCTGACCGCCGATTCCGCCGGCTTCACCGCCGCGGGCCTGTTCGGCCCGCCCGGCCAGCAGAACGTCGCCGTGTGGACGTCAGCCACCGGGGCGAGCTGGACGCCGACGCAGGCCAGCGACTTCAGCGGAGCCGGAGCCTGGGAGATCAGCGCGCTGGCCCCGTCCGGCTCCGCCGTGGCCGGGATCGGCTCGATCGCCACCCAGCAGAGCCAGCAGATCGTCACCCTCACCCTGCCGGCCCGCTGAAAACGGCCCGGCGATGAGGGAGCCAGCTCCCGTGAGAGAATGCCGGGATGCGCGTGGGAGCCGTGTTTCCCCAGACCGAGATCGGCAGCGACCCGGCGGATGTCCGTCGCTGGGCGACCACCGTCGAGGACCTGGGCTACGACCATATCCTCGCTTACGACCACGTGCTCGGTGCCGGTACGGACACCCGGCCGGGCTGGCAGGGCTACACCAGCGAGACCCTGTTTCACGAGGTGTTCGTCCTGTACGGCTACCTGGCGGCGGTGACCCGGCGGGTGGAGCTCGTCACCGGGGTGCTGATCCTGCCGCAGCGGCAGACCGCGCTGGTGGCCAAGCAGGCGGCTGAGGTGGACGTGCTCAGCGGCGGGCGGCTGCGGCTCGGCATCGGCGTCGGCTGGAACCCGGTGGAGTACGAGGCCCTCGGGCCGTCGTTCAAGGACCGGGGTATACGCAGCGAGGAGCAGATCGCGCTGCTGCGCGAGCTGTGGGCCGCGCCGCTGGTGACGTTCGAGGGACGCTGGGAGCGGGTGGACAACGCCGGGATCAAGCCGCGTCCGGCGGCGGGCCGGATCCCGGTCTGGCTGGGCGGGGGGTCGGACCGGACGCTGCACCGGGTCGCACGGATCGGGGACGGCTGGCTGCCCAACGCGGACCCGGCCAAGGGCGCGGAGATGGTGGAACGGCTGCGCGGTTACGCACGGGACGCGGGCCGGGACCCCGCAGGCATCGGACTGGAGCCGCGGCTGAACCTGGCCACGGTCCCGCCCGCCGAGCGGGCGGACTACGTGGCGGCGTGGCAGCGCCTGGGCGCGACCCACCTTACGGTCGCCACCATGGGCGCGGGATTCGCGACCGTCGACGATCACCTCGGCGCGCTGGAGACGGCCCTCGCCGGCCTGCGCCAGGCCGGCCTGCACAACGCGACGGCCACGGGCTGACCCAGCCAGGAAACGCCGCCGGGAGGTAGCAGGTGAGCGAATCGGGAGCGGATGGCGCGGCGGCGGGGCCATGGCCAGCCGGGGCGGCCTGGATCGACGGGCGTTACTGCCCCATCGAGGAGGCGAAGATCTCGGTGCTGGATCTGGGCGTTACGCGCTCGGACTGCACCTACGACGTGGTGCACGTCTGGGACGGGCGATTCTACCGACTGGGCGCCCATCTCGACCGGTTCGGCCGCAGCCTAGCCCGGCTGCGGCTTGACCCCGGACACGACCGCGCCGGGATCGAGGCCATCGTGCACGGGTGCGTCCGCCGCGCCGGGCTGCGGGAAGCATATGTGTCGATGACGTGCACGCGTGGCCGGATGGCGGCCGGGAGCCGCGACCTGCGCACCGCCCGGGCCACGTTCTACTGCTTCGCGGTGCCGTTCGTGTGGATCAGCGACCCGGCCCGGCAGGCGGTGGGTGCGAGCATGAGAGTAAGCGAAGTCATCCGGATCCCGCCGCAGAGCGTGGACCCGTCAGTCAAGAACTATCACTGGCTGGATCTGGATCTGGCCTTGCTGGACGCCTACGACCATGACGCCGACCTTGTCGTGCTCCGTGACCTTTCCGGCGCGATCACCGAGGGACCCGGGTACAACGTGTTCGCCCATGTGGACGGGCGCTGGCTGACGCCAGATCGTGGCACCCTGGCGGGCATCACCCGTCGTTCGGTGATCGAGTTGGCCCGCGAGGCCGGTCATCGGGTCGACGAGGGCCGGCTGAGCGCCGATGACCTGCGCCGCGCCACCGAGGTGCTGGTCACGTCCACGGCCGGCGGAATAATGCCGGTGACGGTCATCGACGGCGAGCCAGTAGGCGCAGGCGCGCCCGGGCCGCTGACCTCGCAGCTTCGGGACCGCTACTGGGCTAGCCATCAGGACCCGCGGTATTCGACGCCCGTCCGCTACGACGAGCCAGGCTGACAGCAGCATCTGGGTGCCGCCGATGGGCCCGAGCCGTCAGCTGAAGCGCGGCGGCTGGCCGGTGGCTTCGAGCACCGACATCCACAGGTCTCCGTTCGGGTCGACCTGGTTGCGGCTGCCTGTCGCCAGGGAGACGGGCAGGTGCACGAACCGTCCGTGCCAGCGCCCGACGACCATCGCCGTCCGTCCGGCCATCGCCGCGTGCACCGCGGCCTGGGCCAGCCGCAGGCAGTAGACCGCGTCGTACCCGTTGGCGGGGACGCTGCGGATGGCGTAGCCCGGATCCACGTATCGCAGGCTGAGCTCGGTCCCGGCCGCGGCGAAGTCGCCGGCGATCCGCTCGCGCAGCAGCTGGCCGATGTCAGCCAGCCGCACGTTGCCCGACGCGTCACGAGCGTCGTCGCGCGCGATCAGGTCCTGGCCCGCTCCCTCGGCGACCACGATGACGGCGTGCCCGTGCCGCTGTACCCGCCGGCGCAGGCAGCACAGGAGACCGGCGTCGCCGTCTAGGCCGAAGGGCACCTCGGGAATGAGGACGAAGTCGACGTCGTGGTTGGCCAGCGCCGCATAACAGGCGATGAATCCCGAATGCCGGCCCATCAGCTTGACCAGGCCGACCCCGTTCGGGGTCGAGCTGGCCTCGGTGTGCGCGGCCTTGATGGAATCGGTGGCGCGAGCGAACGCCGTCTGGAAGCCGAAGCTGTGGTCGATGTAGGGGATGTCGTTGTCTATCGTCTTGGGCACGCCGACCACCGACAGCGTGACGCCGCGCTCGGCCGCGGCGTCGGCGATCTCCTCCGCTGCCCGCAGTGTGCCGTCTCCGCCGATGACTATGAGCACCGAGACTTCGTGGCGGACTAGGGTCGTGAGAATCTCGGCCGGCTCCGGACCGCCGCGGGACGTGCCGAGAATGGTGCCGCCGTGGTTGTGGATATCTGCCACGAGGGCGGGCGTGAGCCGCATCGGCTCCTCGCCGCTGACTAGCCCTCGGTAGCCATCGCGGTACCCCACGATGTCGGTGACGCCGTAGTTCTCGGACAGCTCCAGGACCAGCCCGCGGATCACGTTGTTCAGGCCCGGGCACAGACCTCCGCAGGTCACGATGCCGACCCGGGTACGGGCCGGGTCGAAGTAGATGTACTCGCGCGGACCGCCCGGCTCAAGGGAGGGTAGCTCGCCCACCGGGCACTTGCGCGCAGCCGCCATCCCGGCCGTGTCGTCAAGCAGCACCCGGTCGGACTCGTGGACGTAATGCGGGGAACTCGCCCGGCCTTGCAGTAGCCGGGCCATCGGCGAGGCCACCACCGGCTCGCCAATCCGCCGCACCAGCAGGTCGGCCGCCTCGATGGACAGCTGATCACCCGAACTCACCATGCTGCCGAGCATGACGCGCTCACGTTTCGTCCATGTAGCCGGACATCTCAGTGGAGGGTCGGCGGGGAGCCAGCGGCCGAATTCGGTCTGCTCCCGATGCACCTGGCCAGCATGCCGCACCTGCTGTGACGCAAGGAATTTCCCTGGTCGGCTTGAGCCGGTAGCGTGCCTTTATGGATCACGCCAGACTCGGCCGCACCGGCCTGCAGGTCTCCAGGTTGTGCCTGGGGACGATGACCTTCGGACTGCAATCCGATGAGAGCACCGCGGTTGCCATCCTGGACCGGGCCGCCGAGGGAGGCATCGACTTCCTCGACACCTCAGACGCCTATCCTCTCGGTGGGGACCTGAGCACCAGGGGAATCACCGAGGAAATCCTCGGTCGCTGGCTTCAGGGGAAACGGGACCGCTTCATCGTGGCCACGAAGTGCTTCGCCCCCACCGGACCGGCGCCCTTCGACGGCGGCAACTCCCGCAAGCACGTCCTCGCCGCCGTCGATGCCTCCCTGCGTCGTCTGCAGACCGACTACATCGACCTGTACCAGCTGCACGGATACGACCGGGCGACACCGATCGACGAGACCCTGGGCGCCCTGGACGACCTCGTCCATGCCGGTAAGGTCCGTTACATCGGCTGCTCGAACTTCCTGACCTACCAGCTGGTGCGCGCCATCGGCCGGAGCGAGACGCTGCGGCTGGCCCGCTTCGATTCCGTCCAGCCTCGCTATAACCTGCTGTTCCGCCAGATCGAGCGGGAGATGCTCCCCTTCTGCGCAGAGGAGGGCGTCGGCGTTATCCCCTACAACCCGATCGCCGGGGGCCTGCTGTCCGGCAAGCACTCGCGGACCGCCGCGCCCCCCGAGGGGACCCGCTTCACCCTCGGCAACGCCGCGCAAAACTACCAGGACCGCTACTGGCACGACCGCGAGTTTGACACGGTCGACGCGCTCCGCAAGCTGGCCGGGCAAGCCGGGGTGAGCCTGGTGACCCTCTCGGTCGCCTGGGTCCTGGCGAACCAGGCCATCACCGCGCCCATCATCGGAGCGAGCCGTCTCGAGCAGCTAGACGCCAGCCTGGCCGCGGTTGGGTTCGCCCTCGACGACGACCTGAAGGGCCAGTTGGACCAGCTCACGCACGAGTACCGCATGGGCGACGCCCCCAGGTAGCCCTCAGCTGGCGTTCAGGCAGGCGTGCCGAACGGGTCCGCGGGCCATGCGCCGTCGACCTCGTACGCCTCATCCGGGCCTGGCCAGGGTGGCATCGTCGCGCCGACCGCGGCGAGCGGGCCGGCGCCAGTGGACCGGAACTGGAAATGCGTGCCGACGGGAATGGACACGCAGGTACCGGGCTCCAGGGGTACGGTCTCCTCCCGCTCGGCCTGGCGCCGCCACATCTGGCCCTGCCCGCGCAGGATGTACCAGATCTCATCGACGGAATGGTGGGCCACTGCCCGGGAGACGCGGCCGGCTGCCAACTCGAAGTGGGCCATTCCGCCGCGGCCGAGCTGCAGCAGAATCCGGACGTCCGAGCCGTCCGGTGCGACGACGTCCCGCGTACCTGGCAGGTGGATAGTGTCAAAATCCGGGTCCATAGCACCTCCGCTCTCCGTCCCGCAGACCATAGCTCAGACGTGGACACGAGACGAAGGTTCGTCAGACGGGCCGGCCTGGCCTGGTGCCCGGTTTGATCAGCCCGCTCTCGTAGCCCAGAACCACCGCCTGAACCCGGTCTCGAAGTCCGAGCTTGGCCAGCAGGCGGTTGACGTGCGTTTTGACCGTTGCCTCCGACAGGAAAAGGCGGGCGGCGATCTCACCTCGGCGCGGCGGGCACCCGAATGCTTGAGGGTATTGGTGAGTGCCTCCTGCACGATGCGGTAGCAGTTCAGCTCGACGCCGGGCGGCAAGGTGTCAAGATCGCCGGTGAGCTCCAGCTCGACGGGTATCCCTGCGTCGGTAATCGCGCCGCACAGCCCCTGCAGCACCGCCAGCCGCGGCACGGGCTCCAGCTGCTCGGGGCCGAACCGCAGCACACCGAGCATGCGGCGCAGTTCGTCGAGCGCCTCCCGGCAGGTGCCCTCGGCGGCCTTGACGCGAGTGCGGACCGTTTCGGTCTGGGCTGCACCGCTGTCGAGGTCGTCTCCGGCCGCGACGCACTGAACGACTGCGACGGTCAGGCTGTGCGCGACCACATCGTGTATTTCCCTGGCGATCCTGGTCCGTTCGACCGCGACCGCCTCCGCGGACTTGCGGACTGCTCCTCCTCTGCCTTCCGTGATCGTCGCCGCGCAGCTGGTCACGGCCGCAGGCTACATCGCGGCTGCCCTCATCCTCGCGGGCGTTGCCCTGTACGGCACCGCCATGCTGGGCGCGGGATATGCCATCGGGTTCATGGTCGCGCCGCTGGTCTTCGGCCTGATGATCGCGGCCGCGTCGGTCCTCGGGCTACGTAATGGCTCGCTGCCCCGGTGGCTGTCCATCGCCGGTTTCCCCATCGCGGCGGTCCAGCTCGCCAGCCCGCTGTTTGTCCCCCTCTGGCTGAGCGTGCTATGGAGCTTGATCGTTGGCGTGACCCTCACCGTCCGCAAATCCCGGTCCACCCTCCCGGATCCGCGACCTGCCGCCGCGCTCGCCTGAACCCGAGCCCAGCTCAGAATGCGCCGCATCGTCGGCTAACGGCGGCCGTCGGGTACGACCTCAGCGAGTAGCCGGCGATGCGCGGCCATCAACGGCGCGACCGACCGGCGTCACGGGCGGCTGGGTGTGTTGAGCCGGAGATGCCTGGTCGGCGCTGAGCAGTTCACCGGTTTCGACGAGGTGCAAGGCCACGGCGGTGAGCTTCAGGTTGACGGCCTGGGACGCCTGAGATAGATAGCTGAAGGCCACCTCGGCCGTGATCCGGTGGCGTTCCATCAGGATGCCCTTGGCCTGGCCGATGACGTCACGGTTGCGGAGCGCGGTATGCAGCTGGTCCGCGCGCTGGGCGTCGGCGAGCGCCAGCGCGGCCAGGGTGGCCAGCAGGGTCGTGATTTGCTCATGGTGGTCGTCAAAAGCTGACGGGTCTTCCGCGTAGAGGCTCAATGTTCCAAGGCATCGCTCGTCGACCCGCAGCGGGACGCAGAGCATGCTGCGAACGCGGAGGTCCGCCGCCTCCGCGCAGAAATCTGGCCACCGTCGATCGGAGCATGTGTCCTCGATACGGATGACGGTCTGCTGCTGCGCGGCGTCGACGCACGGCCCGGCGCCGAGTTTTTGCTGCAGCCGGTCCAGGCGCTGAGGTGGGGCGCCCGTGGTGGCCCGGGGGACCAGGTCTCCGTGGGCAACGATGATGAGACCGGCGTGCCGGGCCGGGCTCAACGTGTTCACGGCGGTGGACACAATGACGTCGAGGGTGGGCTGCAGCTCGGCATCCTTGACCCGAAGCGCGCGGGCCATGATGTCAAGGGACCTGATGGTCTGATCACTGCAGTCGTCTAGGTGATCTTGGAACTCGCTTGGGTCTCGTTTGCTGACATTCACCGCATGCTCCTTCCGGCGGACGGATGGCGACCTGGTGACGATGCGTCACATCGTTGTCCCGGGGGACTACCCGGCCGGGACCTTGTCAACCTGCATGTAGGCTCAGTGCTGAGGTGAAGACCATCGCCTGCCGTCTTATGACAGGAGAGTTGTGCCTTCACCACGTAAAGCCGATCAGAGCGCACCCGCCAATGTGGGACCCACCGGATCACCGGACGGGGCCGGGCGGGCGCAGGCCGGGGATTCCCTCACCACCGCCCAGGGGCTTCGGCTGCCGGACACCGATCACTCGCTGAAGGCCGGTGACCGCGGTCCGACGCTGCTCGAGGATTTTCATCTGCGGGAGAAGATCACCCATTTTGACCATGAACGTATACCGGAGCGGGTCGTCCACGCGCGGGGCAGCGCCGCGCACGGCGTCTTCGAGTCCTACGGTGCCGCCGCCTCGGTGACGAAGGCCGCGTTCCTCGCCGAGGGAAGGCAGACCGAGGTCTTCGTCCGGTTCTCGACCGTGCTCGGTTCGCGCGGCTCGGCCGACACCGTCCGGGACACCCGCGGGTTCGCGGTGAAGTTCTACACCGACGAGGGCACCTTCGACCTGGTCGGTAACAACATCCCGGTGTTCTTCATCCAGGACGGCATCAAGTTTCCCGACGTCATCCACGCGGCCAAGCCGCATCCGGATCGTGAGATCCCGCAAGCCCAGTCGGCTCACGACACGTTCTGGGATTTCGTCTCGCTGCATACCGAAGCCACCCATCACGTCATGTGGAACATGAGCGACCGCGGCATCCCGCGCTCCTACCGGACCATGGAAGGCTTCGGCGTCCATACTTTCCGGCTGGTCAACGAGGCCGGTGAAACCAGCCTGGTCAAGTTCCACTGGAAGCCGCTGGCCGGGGTGCACTCCCTGGTCTGGGAGGAAGCGCAGATCACCGCGGGCATCGACCCCGACTTTCACCGCCGGGACATGTCCGACGGCATCGAGGCCGGTGCGTTCCTGGAATACGAACTCGGCATCCAGGTCATGCCCGATGACGGCAGCGACAGCTTCGAGGGCATCGACCTGCTCGACCCCACCAAGCTCGTTCCCGAGGCACTCGCGCCTGTGCAGCTGATCGGCAAGCTGACGCTGAACCGGAACCCGACGAATTTCTTCGCCGAAACCGAGCAGGTCGCCTTCCACACCGGGCATCTCGTGCCGGGCATCGAGGTCACCGACGACCCGCTGATGCAGGCGCGGCTGTTTTCCTACCTCGATACCCAGCTGACCCGGCTGGGTGGCCCGAACTTCGCCCAGATCCCGGTCAACCGGCCGCATTGCCCGGTGAACGACATGCTGCGCGACGGCATGCACCAGACCGCGGTTCACACCGGGCTCGCCCCGTACCGCCCGAACAGCATCGACGGCGGCAAGCCCCTGGTCGTGACGGCCGGTGAAGGCGGCTATGTACAGGTCGCCCGCCGCATCGAGGGCACGCCGGTCCGGGCCAATCCGGCGTCATTCGATGACCACTACTCCCAGGCCACGATGTTCTACCGCAGCCTGACGCCGGTTGAGCAAGCACACATCGTCGAGGCGTTCACCTTCGAGCTGGGCAAGTGCTACGAGCAGGCCATCAAGGAGCGGGAACTGCAGGTGCTCGCCAACGTCGACGCGGACCTGTGCGCGCAGGTCGCGGCCGGTCTCGGCCTGCCCGCACCCAAGGGGCGCCCGGCGCAGGATGTGGTGCTGTCATCCGCTCTGTCACAGGTGATAACCGAGCCCGGGCCGATCGCGGGCCGCAAGATCGGCGTGATCGCCGATGCAGGCGCGGACCTCGCCGGAATCGAGAAGCTCCGCAAAGCAGCGAAGAAACTCGGTGCCTCCGTGCTCGTCATCGCGCCGGTTGGCGGTGTGCTTGCCGACGGTACCCACGAGGTGATCGTGGACCGCACGCTGCTGACCGCCCGGTCCGTCGAGTTTGACGCGATCGTGGTCGCGGCCAAAACGACTCCGGTCACCGACATCAAGCTGGTCTTGCTGCTGCAAGAGGCGTTCCGGCACGCGAAGGTTCTCGGGGCCTGGGGCGACGGCACGGCGGTTCTTGAGGCGGCCGGCATCACCGCGGACAGCCCGGGCGTGGTGACAGGCGTTTCCGCCGCGAAGTCCTTCACCGGCCAGCTCGCCGCCGCCGTCGGCCTGCACCGGGTCTGGGACCGCGCTGCGCGTGTGATGGCCTCCGCGGTACCGCCAGCTGGCGGCCAGGAGGAGCTTTGACCATCACGAGATCCAGACGGTCCGGGTACGGCCTGCTCGGCATCTACCTGAATGATCATCTCGCGGGAGCGACCGTCGGCACCGAACTGGCGCATCGTATAGCGGCCTCACACGGCGCGCCCGCCGACGGTACCTTGCAGCGGCTGGCCGTCGAGGTCGCGCAGGACCGCGCCGCACTCCTGGACATGATGGGTGCCCTCGGCGTCCCGGTCCGCGGTTATAAGGTCTACGCGGCGTGGATCGGAGAGAAAGCCGGACGCCTGAAGTTCAACGGCCACCTGCTCACCAAGTCGCCCCTCAGCTACCTGGAAGAGCTGGAAATGATGCGGTTGGGCGTTGAGGGTAAAGCCGCCGGATGGCGCACGCTGCGGGTTCTGGCCGACAGTGACAAGCGGCTGGACTCCGCACGGCTGGACGAGCTCATCTCCCGGGCCCGGCGTCAGTCCGATGTTCTCGAAGAACTCCGCGTGCGCGCGGCCGAGCGGGTCACCGAATCGCCCGGTGGCGGGCAAGTCAGAGGGTTAGCAGACGATTGCCGCAGGGAAGCCGCAGCCGCCGCTGATGTGCTGAGCCTAGGGCCGTAACCGACCGCTAGGAGGCGGACACGTTGAAGACCAGACTGGGCAAGATAGTCCTCGCCAGTGCCATCGGAGCCGGCGCGCTGGGCGTGGGGCTCGGTGCCAGCCTCGCTGTCGCCAGCGCCGCGACCACTCACGCATCATCGACCTCATCGTCATCAGGATCGGCGACGACGACGGCGGTCAACCCCGGGTCAGTGAGCACGGCCGCGACTCCCTCGCCGTCCGCGCCAAGCAAACCCACCCACAACTGCCAGAACATGAAGGGCGGCAACCAGAACATGAGGGGCGGCAGCCGGGGCATGCAGAGCGCTCCAGGGAGAAGCAGCACCGTCAGCTAGCTAGAGCACCCGTCAGGCAGCCGGGTCCGCCATCGGCCCATTCCAGCCGCCGCCATGCATCGCCTTTGTCCGGTCTTACCGTATTCATTGGCGGGTTTCGGGTGGTGGATCCGGCCCGGCGGTGGATGCGGGGATCGGGGACCACAACATCCGTTACAGTGCCCGCGGTCGGGCGCTGCGCGTGCAGGATGGCGGGGCTCCCGAGCCTCATACGCACCTACTAGCACACGAATTCCAAATACCGGCTCCTAGCGGGGATTTTCAGCCGGCACGATGGACGGTTGTGCCGGCTATTGCACGGCACGATGTGCCGTCATGCCGGCAATATCTGGTAGCCGTGGCTCCCGGATACACCCATTTTAGGGACCTTAATTACTGTTTGACCGTTTCCCGGATGGTGTCCGGCCCGGATCAGCGAGGTGGCTGACCGGACCTCAGAGTCTGACCGTCGCCTCGATCGTGAGCCGCCGCGCCGGTCGGTGTTCGGACTTGGCCTGTGACACGGGGATACACCACTTCTGCCACGGAGCCCCGATCCATCACGGTAAACGGAGCGGTCTTTGCGTTGGTGCTGCTTGCGTGGTCCCTGTGACCTCTGTGGGTGCTGCGCAGGTTCGTACTACTCGACCGGCAGAGATGCGGTGGGCGGCCGGCCCTCCTTCCCAGGTCCGGGGAGGGTGGGCTCCAAAGAAACTGCCGGGGCCCGCGCCGGGCTTAAGGTGCCCGGCGTCAGGAAATGCCCAGCACGCTCAGCGGCAGGCCGCGGATGGATGCGTCGAGGACCTCGGCGGTGTGCGCGACCGCGACGTGTCCGCCCCGCTGGGCCAGGGCCGAGGCGATCTGCAGCGAGCAGCCGGGGTTGGCGGAGATGAGCAGCGGCGCCTCGGCGGCCAGGACCGCTTCGGCCTTGCGTCCGCCGAGCTCGCTGGCTGCCTCGGGCTGCAGCAGGTTGTACACGCCCGCCGAACCGCAGCAGGTACCCGCGTCCGGCACTTCGACCAGGTTCAGGCCGGGGATCGCGCGTAGCAGCTCGCGGGGCTGTTTGGTGATCCCCTGGGCGTGCGCCAGGTGGCAGGCGTCGTGGTAGGCGGCGGTGACCGACAGCGGGTGCCGCCGCGCCACCGGCCCGAGGTCGGCCAGGAACTCCGCGAGATCCCTGACCTTGCCGCTCATCTCGGCGGCCCGCCTGGGCCAGTCCGACCCGTTGTCGGCTTGGTCCGTTCCGGCCAGCAGGCGTTCGTATTCCTTCATCGCCGAGCCGCAGCCGGCCGAGTTGACGACGATCGCGTCCACCCCGGCCTGCTCGAACATGGCGATGGTGCGGCGGGCGAACGCCGCCGCCTCGGCTTCGCGGCCCGAGTGCAGCGACAGCGCGCCACAGCAGCCCTGCCCGGGCGGGATGATCACGTCGCAGCCCTCCGCCGCGAGTACCCGGGCGGTCGACGCGTTCACCTGCGGGAAGAACACCGACTGCACGCACCCGGTGAGCATGCCGACCACGGCCCGCCTGGAGCCGAGCGCGGGCACCCGCTCCGGCAGCTTTCTCCAGGTCGCGGCCGGAGGAGTCAGGCGCAGCGCCGCGCCGAGCGCGGGGGAGACGCGGCCCGGCAGCGTGCTGCCGGCCAGGCGCCGGTCAAACCCGGTCCGCTGCACCGTCCGCAGCGGCGCGGTCAGCGCCCGCAGCCGCCGGGGGTAAGGGAACAAGGAAAAGATGGCCGCCCGCGCCGCCCGGTCCCGGACCGGTCGCTTTTCGGCCGGGGTCCCGCGCGCCACGTCCGGTGCCGGACCCGCAGAAGCCGTCCCGGCGGCATCCGCCCCGCGCACGTCCGCTACGCCCGGACGCGCCGTATCCGGCTCCGCCGTATCCAGGTCCGCCGCGCCTGCCCGTGCTGCCACAGCAGGCTGCACGCCCGTACCCGACCGGGCTTCTTCGGTCCAGGCCCGGGCCGCCTCGATCAGCTGGTCGTACTGGACGCCCGACGGGCAGGCGGTCATGCAGGCCATGCAGCCCAGGCAGCGATCGAAGTGCTCGGCCGCGCTGTCAGAGAGCTCGGCGCCGTCCAGGATCTGGTTCACCAGGTAGATCCGGCCCCGCGGCGAGTCCATTTCCTCGGCCCAGAGCTGGTAGGTGGGACAGGCCGGCAGGCAGAACCCGCAGTGCACGCAGTCTTTCGCCACGTCGCGTAGCGTGTTCTCGTCCTGCATCTGGTGCCTTTCGTGACGGGGGTGAACCGGCCGCTAGATGGCCGCCAGCCGGCCGGGGAACATCCGGTGGTCCGGATCGAACTGGTCCTTGATCGCCCGCATCAAGGCCGCGCCGGGGACCGACCCGTAGACCCCGTACGCCCCGGCCGCCGCCATCACCGCCGCGGGCGCGGTCAGCACAACCACACTGCCCCGCGGATCCCCGGAAGCCGGGGAAGCCGCCGGAGCCCCGGAAGCCGCCGGACCCCCGGACGCGCCGGAATCCAGCCGCTCGCGAAGCGTCCGCACGAACCGCACCGCGGTGTCGTGTTCGGTGCCCGGATCAAGGCAGGCGTACAGCGCCCCCGCGCCGGCCGAGCCGGTCACCGCGGGCCGGACCCCGGCGTGAGCGCCGGCCGCCGCCACCGCGTCGAGCACGCCCGCCAGCCTGCCGACCCAGAACGTCACCCGGATCACCGTGCTGGGGGAGGGCAGCTGGCCCCACCGCGGCGGCGCGGCCTCCGCCACGGCGACCACCGGTGATCCGCCGGCCGACGCCAGCAGCTCCGACATCAGCCTGGCTCGTTCCGCCACTCCGGACGCGGTGCCCTCGAGCAGCACCCCGACTCGCAGCGCCCGCGGCGACTGCGGTGAGCCCGGCGGCCAGTCCAGTTCGGTCGCCGACGGCACCAGCGCGGAGGCGGCCGCCGCTTGCAGCGCGGCCGCCGCGGCGTCGCGCTGCGCCGGGCCGAACTCCGCCGTCACGTACGCCACCGCCTCCGGCAGCGGATGCAGCCGGAACGTCGCCTCGGTGATCAGGGCCAGCGTTCCCTGCGAGCCGGCCAGCAGCTTGCCGATGTCGTAGCCGGCCACGTTCTTGACCACCTTGCCGCCCGCGTGCGCGACCACCCCGTCCGCCCGTACCGCGGTGACCCCGATCAGCAGGTCGCGCGGGGAGCCGTACCGCAGCCGGCGCGGCCCGGCCGTCCCGGTGGCGACCACCCCGCCTATCGTCGCGTCCGCCGGGACGTCCAGCGCGAGCTCCTGGCCGGCCTTGGCCAGCACCGACGCGACATGCCCGATCGTGGCCCCGGCCTGCACCCGCGCCACCAGGTCCCCGGCCGCGTGCTCGATCACTTGATCCATCCCGCGAACGTCCACCACCAGGTCGCAAGCCGAAGGGGTCAGACCCCAGCCCAGGCCGGTTCCGGCGCCGCGCGGCACCACCGCGAGCCCGGACGCGGCCGCGGCCGCCAGCAGCGCCGCCGCCTCCTGCGTGCTGGCCGGCGAGGCGACGAACGACGGCGTCAGCCCGCCGACAGCATCGGCGGGACCGCCGTCTCGCAGCGACGGGCAGGCGGCGCTCAAGGCTGACCGGACTTCGGGGACCAGGGCCCGTTCGGAATTCATCAGAAGATCTCCGCCTGGCCTGCCGCGACGACTGAAACCCCAGCGCGCCGGTGGCCGGGGACCTCGCCGCACAGCCGGGGCGTGGGGAAGATCTTGCCCGGGTTGCACAGGTGTTCCGGGTCGAACGCGCACCGGACCAGTTGCATGGTGTCCAGGTCGTCGGCGTTGAACATCTTGGGCATATACCGGGCCTTGTCCACGCCGACCCCGTGCTCGCCGGTGATCGAGCCGCCCTGTTCCAGGCACGCGTCGAGAATCTTGCCTGACAGTTCCTCAGCGGCCAGGGTTTCGGCTGGCGAGGCGTCGTTGTAGAGCACCAGCGGGTGCAGGTTCCCGTCGCCGGCGTGGAACACGTTGGCCACCCGGACGCCGGCCGCGTCCGCCAGCGACGCGATCGTGGCCAGCACGGCCCCCAGCGAGGTCCGCGGGACCACGCCGTCCTGCACGATGAACGACGGGCTGATCCGGCCCACCGCGGCGAAGGCGGACTTGCGCCCGGCCCAGATGACGGCGCGGTCGGCCGGGTCGTCGGCCGCCCTGATCTCGGTCGCGCCCGCCGCTTCGCACAGGGCCCGCACGGTCGAGAGCTCGGCCTCGACCTCGGCGGCCGGGCCGTCCAGCTCGACGATCAGCACCGCCCCGGCCCCGGCCGGGTAGTTACAGTGCACCGCGGCCTCGGCCGCCGTGATGGACAGCGCGTCCATCATCTCGATGGCGGCGGGCACGATGCCCGCCGCGATGATGTCGGAGACCGCCCGGCCGCCGTCGCTGGTGGTGGCGTAGGCGGCGAGCAGCGTGTGCACGACCTCGGGCAGCGGCAGCAGCTTGACCACGATCTTGGTGACGATGCCGAGCGTGCCCTCGGAGCCGGTGAACGCGCCGAGCAGGTCATAGCCGGTAGTCACGCCGGTGCCGTCACCGAGCCAGGTCAGCTCGCCGGAAGGCGTGACGATCTCAAGCCCGGTCACGTGGTGCACGGTGAAGCCGTGCTTGAGGCAGTGCGCCCCGCCGGAGTTCTCCGCCACGTTGCCGCCCACCGAGCAGACCACCTGGCTGGATGGGTCAGGCGCGTAGAACAGCCCGAACGGCGCCGCCGCCTTGCTCACGGACAGGTTGGTCACCCCGGGCTCGATGACGGCCCGGCGGCTCACCGGGTCGATCTCGAGGATCTTCCGCATCCGGGACATCACGATCAGGACGCCGCCGGCGTGCGGCATCGCGCCGCCGGACAGGCCGGTGCCGCTGCCGCGGGCCACGAACGGCACCCGCGCCCGCGCGCACTCGGTCACCACCGCGGCCACCTCACCGGCCGAGCTCGGCAGCACCACCAGGGCCGGGACGCTGCGGTGCGCGGTCAGGCCGTCGCACTCGTAGGTCCGCAGCTCAAGCGGATCGGTAATGACGTTGCCGGCACCGCAGATATCCCTCATCCGCGGCACGAGCGCCTGGATGCTCCCCGCCATGTGGCACCGCCTAACTGCAAACCCGTTCCCTGATTGTCCCCATTTCCCGTTCCGGCGACCGCGAATCCCCTAGGGCATCCGCTCGTAGGCGGGGATGGTGAGAAAGTCGGCGAAGTCGTCGGCCAGGGCCACCTCGGTAAACAGCGCGACCGCCTGGCCGTATCGTTCCGCGTCGAAGTCCTCCCCGGTCAGCGCCCGGATCTTGGACAGCTCATCGTCGATGAGCCGCTCGACCAGGTCGCGCGTCACCAGCGTGCCGTCGTCCAGACGGACGTCGTTGTGGATCCACTGCCAGACCTGGGAGCGGGAGATCTCCGCCGTGGCCGCGTCCTCCATCAGGTTGAAGATGGCCACCGCCCCGTTGCCCCCCAGCCAGTTGGCCAGGTACTGCAGCGCGACGCTGATGTCGTTGCGCAGCCCCGCCTCGGTGATCACGCCGGGGGTCTTGCTCACCGCGAGCAGGTCCTGGGCGGTGACGCTGACGTCTTCGCGGAGCTTGCCGAGCTGGTTCGGGTTGGTGCCGAGGACGCCGTCGAAGATCTCCTGGCACAGCGGGACCAGGTCCGGGTGGGCGACCCAGGAGCCGTCGAAGCCGTCCTGGGACTCGCGCGTCTTGTCCTCCCTGACCTTCGCCATGGCCTTGGCGTTGACCTCAGCGTCGCGCCGGCTCGGGATGAACGCGGCCATGCCGCCCATCGCGTGCGCCCCGCGCCGGTGGCAGGTCTTGACCAGCAGCTCGGTGTAGGCGCGCATGAACGGCGCGGTCATCGTGACCGAGTTGCGCTCGGGCAAGACGAACTCGCGGCCCCTGGTGCGGAACTTCTTGATCACGCTGAACAGGTAGTCCCAGCGACCCGCGTTCAGGCCCGCCGAATGGTCCCGCAGCTCGTACAGGATCTCTTCCATCTCGAACGCCGCCGGGATCGTCTCGATCAGCACCGTGGCCCGGATCGTGCCGCGCGGGATGCCGAGCGCGTCCTGGGCCAGGTTGAACGCGTCATTCCACAGCCGCGCCTCGAGGTGGCTCTCGTTCTTGGCCAGGTAGAAGTAGGGTCCCTTGCCCTTGTCCAGCTGGCGCTGCGCGCTGGCCGCCATGTACAGGCCGAAGTCGACCAGGCTGCCGGACGCCCGCTGGCCGTCGACCAGGATGTGCTTCTCGTCCAGGTGCCAGCCGCGCGGCCGGACCACGATCGTGGCCAGTTCGTCATCCGGGCGCAGCGCATATTCCTTGCCTTCGTCGCTGGCGTAGTCAATCGTCCGGTCCAGCGCGTCTTTGAGGTTGAGCTGGCCGGTGATCATGTTGTCCCACAGCGGGGTATTGGCGTCCTCGAAATCCGCCAGCCACACCTTAGCCCCGGAGTTGAGGGCATTGATCGTCATTTTCTTGTCGGTCGGCCCGGTGATCTCGACCCGGCGGTCGATGAGGCCCGGTGCGGGCGATGCGACCCGCCAGCTCGGGTCGTCGCGGATCGATTGCGTCTCGGGGAGAAAGTCGAGCATCTCCCCGCCGGAAAGCTGCGCCTGGCGGCGCCGGCGGGCGGCAAGCAACTCGGCCCGGCGCGGGCCGAGTTCGGCGTGCAGGACGGCGATTAGGTCGATGGCCTGCGGCGTCAGGATCTCGTCGTAGCGATCACCGTAGGGACCTGTGATCTCGACGCGTTCGGTTCCCGGCATGTCTGAACTCCTCCCGACTCGTCCCTACATCCTAGGCGCACGGCCGCGCCCCGATGCGGCCGGCTCAATCCAGAACGTAAACTCCAGCGCCCGGCAATGGCACTTATCGCTATTTCTCGGAATGACCGCGACGCCAGGCGAGAAAAGAACTTTTGCCATTAGAGTCTGCGCTAATTCGTCGGCCGGCCGGTCAACGTCGGCCCGACAGGCCAGCTCCTCGAGGGCCGAAGTTACCGCGGGGCGGACCGAAGTGATAAAATTGGATGTCCCTGTCGCCGCATCCCGCAACCAACGCCAAACATCAATTAGAATTCAGCGAAAGTATACCAAGAAATATGACGCTTAGTCAAACCAATTCGGCCGACCCGGCGGCCGTTGGCGCCATCGGTCAGGAGCAGGCTTACCTCGATGTGCTTTATCGCCTGCTGGATGTGGCGAGGGAGCGGACCGAGCGGGCGCTCACCCAGACCCACGCCCGCGGCGCCGCGGGCGGCACGTTCCAGGCCCGGGTAGAGCGCGAGGTCACGGCGGCCGAGCAAAGCTGGCGGCTGGCCCAGCTGAACGCGGTGGAACACGGCCTGTGCTTCGGCCGCACCGACGCTGAGCCCACCGCTGAGCGGGCGGGCACGTTGTATATCGGCCGGATCGGGCTGCGGGACGAGGACTACGAGCCGCGCCTTATCGATTGGCGCGCGCCGGCCGCCCAGCCCTTTTACGCCGCCACCCCGAGTGACCCGAACGGCTTGATCAGGCGCCGCCACATTTACACCAAGAATCGCACCGTCACCAGCGTCGACGACGAGGTCTTCGACCTTGACCGGCTATCGGAACCGGACCGGAAAAGCCTGTCCGGCGAGGCCATGCTGATCGCCAGCATTACCGCCGGGCGCACCGGCCGGATGAGTGACGTCGTCGCCACCATTCAGGCCGAACAAGACCGGGTGATACGCGCGACCCTGGCGGGCGTGCTGGTGGTCCAGGGCGGCCCGGGCACCGGCAAGACGGTCGCGGCGCTGCACCGGGCCGCGTACCTGATGTACACGCACCGCCGGACCCTCGAGCGCCGCGGCGTCCTGGTCATCGGGCCGAACGCCATCTTCCTCCGCTACATCAGCCAGGTGCTGCCGTCCCTCGGCGAGACCGACGTGGTGCTCAGCTCGATCGCCGAGCTCTTTCCCGGGGTCAAGGCGGCGCCCGATGACAATCCAGAAGCCGCCGTGGTCAAGGGCGACATCAAGATGGTGAACGTGCTCCGCCGCGCGGTGCGCAACTACCAGCAGGTGCCGTCCGGCGACCTGGAGATCACCGTCGACGGCCTGGCGATGACGGTGCCGAGGGAGCGCAGCGTGCGCGCCCGGGACCGGGCCCGGGGACTGCGCAAACCGCACAACGTGGCGCGCAAGGTGTTCATCACCGACATCCTCAGCGCGCTCGCCGCGGCCGAGGCGGCCGCCCTCGACCGCGACCTCGACCCCGAGGATATCCCGCTGGCCCGGGCCCGGCTGTGGGACGAGCCGCCGGTCCGGGCCGCGTTCGACGCACTGTGGCCGTTCCTGACCCCGCACCGGGTGGTCGCCGGGCTGCTCGCCGCGGAAGGTGCACTGCGCCGGGCCGCTCCTAGTTTTTCTGCCGCCGAACGAGCCTTGATCCTGCGTCCGGATACCCCTGACGCGTGGACCGTGGCGGACGTTCCGCTGCTTGACGAGGCGGCGCAGTTGCTCGGCATCGATGACTCGGCGGAAAAGGCCCGCCGCCGGGCCGCCGAGCGGGAACGCCGGGCCGAGGAGCAGTATGCCCAGGGGGTGCTCGAGATCACCGGGCTGGCCGACCAGGGTTTCGTGGACGCGGCCACGCTCGCAGAGTGGAACCGCGACGCCGGCCAGCAGCTCACCACGGCCGAACGAGCCTGGGCCGATCCCTCCTGGGCCTACGGCCACGTGATCGTGGACGAGGCGCAGGAGCTGTCCGCGATGGCGTGGCGGATGGTGATGCGCCGGATCCCGAGCCGGTCGCTGACGGTGGTCGGTGACGTGGCCCAGCGGGGGAGCGTGGCCGGGGCCCGCTCCTGGGCCGCGGTCCTGGACCCGTACGTCTCCGGCCGCTGGCACGAGGAACTGCTGACCGTCAACTACCGGACGCCCGCCGAGATCATGTGGGTAGCGGCCGACGTGCTGGCGTCAGTCGCCCCCGGCGAGCGCCCACCGGAGTCCGTCCGCGAAGAGGGCGTCCCCCCGCGCGCCGTCCACGGCCTGGCCCGGGTTCCCGAGGTGGTGACCGCCGAGCTCGCCGAGATGGGCGACGGCGGCAAGCTCGCGGTGATCGCGCCGGCGACGCGGATCGCGGAGCTGGCGCAGGCGATACCCGCGGCGGTTCCCGGCGACCGGCCCCAGGTACTCGACTCCGCGGTCGCGCTGCTGACCGTCAACCAGGCCAAGGGACTCGAATTCGACCGGGTGGTGCTGGTCGATCCGGCCGGGATACTCGCCCAGTCGCCCGTGGGCGGGCACGACCTCTACGTCGCCATCACCCGCGCCACCCACCGCCTCACCGTCGTCTACGACGGTGAGCTGCCCGCCTCGCTGCACCGCCTGGCCTCCTAGGGTGGCCCCTGAGCATGCCTCCTAGGGTGGCTCCCGAGCATGAGGTACTTCGGGTGCTGGCCGCCCGGGCCGGTACCGACGGCCGCCCGTACGGCGACGGCCTGCGGGTGGCGCTGGCCATCGAGGGCGGCGGGATGCGCGGCGTCATCTCCGCTGGCATGGCCCTGGAGCTGCACGAACGCGGTCTGGTGCCCGCCTTCGACGCGGTCTACGGCGCCTCGGCCGGCGCGATCACCGGCGCCTGGCTGCTCAGCAGCCGGCCGGAAGGCCTGCTCGGCTGGACCGAGACCGCGTACGCCAAGACGCTGATCCGCCGCTCCGGGCTGCTCCGCGGCCGGCCGGCCGTCGACGTCCGGTCGCTGATCGAGGAGCTGTACCAGACCACTTTCCCGATGGACTTCGCCTCGGTGCTCGCCAGCCCGGTGGAGTATCACCCGCTGGCTACCGACGTGGTCACCGGGTCCTCGACCGACCTGCACCCGTTCGTCGGTAATCCCGCGGAGTTGCGGCTGGCCCTGCGCGCCAGCGCCGCGATGCCGCTGCTCGCCGGACCGCCGGTGACCTTCGCCGGCCGCCGCTTCTACGACGCGGGCGTGTCCGAGTCGGTCCCCTACCGCACCGCTCTCGCCCAGGGCGCCACGCACATCCTGGTGCTCCGCTCCCGCCGCGCCCCCCTGACCTGGCCGGACGCTGGTGCCCCGTCGCGTTCGGTCCGGCTGATCGCCCGCACCACCCTGCGCCGCGAGACCCCGGCCCTGCGCGCGACCTTCCTGGCCCGCGACGCCCGCCTAGCCGCCGACGACCGCCGCCTAGCCGCCTACCAGTCCGCGTCCGCCCCGTCTGACCTCGCTCCCGCCGGCAACGTCCCCGCGTCCGCCGCTGCCGCCGCCGCGTCCGTCCAGCCCGCCGTGTTCTCCATCCGCCCGGCCGCCGACTCGCCCGAGGTGAGTCGGCTGGCCACCGACGGAAAGCTGCTTCAGGCCGCGTTCGAGGCCGGCCGCGCCGCCACCCGCGCCGCCTTCGGTTGAGTGTCCGCCACCGGCGGCACCCAGCAGCATCTCCCTGCTGGTTTCACGGGCACCGGCCCGGATGCTTATCCCAAAAATCGGGTAAATGTCCCTAATCCCTATAAACAGGGCGCGTCCTAGTACTGCCACTCCTTGGTCGGACCGGCCCTATGTCCATCGGTCCGGTGGTATCCGGCCCTATGTTCCACCGGTCCGGTAGCCCCGAGGCCTCGCGGCGGCCGGAGCGGGCCGGGGAGAGGCTACGGCGGTTTCTCGTAGGGTTGGCGGGGGTGGAGGGGCTGCGGGGAATGATCCGGGCAGGACAATGCGGGGACAGCGGGCGAGACCATGGGAGGCAGCCGGCCTGGGGATCACGAGATTGGTGCTGCCCTACCAGGGGAGGGCGCCGTAGGCGCCTCGGGGACTCCACAGGTAGCCCCACACGGTGCCGCTGGGGCCAGAGGCGTCCAGAGTGGCCAGGTGCACGCTGACCTCCGCGCGCCTCCGCGGCCGAACGGAATCCGCTGTTGCCGTTGAGATCCGTCGCGGTGTACCCAGCTGACGCGCGGTCTCGAAGCCGATTCCCTTGTTGGCCCCGGTGATCAGGGCGATAGTCGTGTCCATGCCACCGACGCTAGGCGCGGGCCACGTCCAGCGGCAGAGACCGGCCACGCCTGGGACTAGCGGTACCACCTTGAACGCTGCGACAAGGCGCGAGCAGGAGCGACACTAGGGGACATGACCACGACCCGCCGCGACCCGGCCGAGGTCGAGGCGCGCGGACCGATGCTCAAGCACGTCAGCCACCCGCTGGCCGGCCCCCTGGAGTTCGAGTGCCAGGTCCTGCATATCGCGGCCACCGGCCAGCGCCTCATCGCCTACTGCGCCGCTCCCGGCTCGGCCACCGCGATCGCCTTCAAGGACCTGGCCGCCCGCGTCCCGCTGTCCGCCTGAACCAGCCCTAAAGGTGTACACCACGGGCCTGCGAAAGGTTGACCGGGAAGAGGCACCAGTGCCCGTTCGGTAAAAACAGGCGGCGGAAGCGGAACCGTGGGGCACATATGACGCGGCCCCGGTGTTATTCAAGTGCGGTGTCGCGTACCACGTGGCACCATCGGGGGACGAGTAAGCATCAATGTCGGAGGACAATGAGCACAGTCTTTGACGACCAGCACGACCAGCACGACCTGAGCGACATGGACCTGGAGGACCGGCACGCGCTGCGGCGGGTGGCGGGGCTGTCCACCGAACTGCAGGACGTCAGCGAGGTCGAGTACCGCGCGCTGCGGCTCGAGCGGGTCGTGCTAATCGGGGTCTGGACCGAAGGCAGCCTGGCCAGCGCGGAGAATTCGATGCGCGAGCTAAACCGGCTGGCGGAGACGGCGGGTTCAGAAGTGCTCGACGGTCTCATCCAGCGACGCAGCCATATCGACGCGGCCACCTACGTGGGCTCGGGCAAGGCCCACGAGCTGGCCGGCATCGTGGCCTCGACCGGTGCCGACACCGTGATCTGCGACGGCGAACTGACCCCGAGCCAGCTGCGGCGGCTGGAAGGCATCGTGCAGGTCAAGGTCATCGACAGGACCGCGCTGATCCTGGATATCTTCGCTCAGCACGCCCGCAGCCGCGAGGGCAAGGCCCAGGTGGAGCTGGCCCAGCTGCAGTACATGCTGCCCCGGCTCCGCGGCTGGGGCGAGTCGCTGTCCCGGCAGGCAGGCGGCCGGGTGGCGGGCGGAGGCGGGATCGGAACCCGCGGCCCTGGCGAGACCAAGCTGGAGACCGACCGGCGGCGGCTGCGGGCGCGCATCGGCAAGCTGAAGCGGGAAATCTCGGGCATGTCGACCGGCCGGAAGGTGCAGCACGCGCAGCGCCGGCGTCACGAGGTGCCGTCGGTGGTCATCGCCGGTTATACCAACGCGGGCAAGTCCAGCCTGCTGAACGCGCTCACCGGAGCCGGGGTGCTGGTGGAGGACGCCCTGTTCGCCACGCTCGACCCGGCGGTCCGCCGGGCCCAGTCGCCGTCCGGGCGCGATTTCACCCTCACCGACACCGTCGGATTCGTCCGCCACCTGCCGCACCAGCTGGTCGAGGCGTTCCGGTCCACGTTGGAGGAATCGGCCGACGCGGACCTGATCCTGCACGTGGTGGACGGGGCCGATCCGGAGCCCGAGGCGCAGATCGCCGCGGTCCGCGGCGTGCTCGCCGAAATCGGCGCGGCCAAGGTGCCAGAGCTGGTCGTGGTCAACAAGATCGACTCGGCCGATCCCGTCGTGCTGCAGGGGCTGCGGGCCCGCGAGCCGGGCAGCCTGTCCGTCTCGGCGAAGACGGGCGCCGGCATTCCGGCCCTGCGGGACGCGATCGAGGCCGCGCTGCCCCGGCTTGACGTGCAGGTCAAGGTGGTCGTGCCGTACAGCCGCGGTGACCTGCTGGCACGCGCCCACGCCGAGGGTGAGGTGGTGACCGCCGAGCACACGCCGGACGGTACCCTGCTGCAGGCGCGGGTCCTGCCCGGTCTGGCCGCATCGCTGGAAGCGGCGGCCCTGGCCGCGGTTGCCCCGGCGCCGTAAAGCGACCCCCGCCTTCGGGGCTAGACGATAGTGTCTATCAACTCGTGATAGTGGTCACGTTGGTCGCTCTTTTTCGTTCCGACTAAGGGCGGCTAACCGCGCAAGCCGATATGGTTCGGCATTTTGCCCAAAGGCTTGTCTGCGGTGGTTGTGGTGCAATACCGTGTCTTGATCGATACGTTTGTTGCCGCACCCGCCCGGCACTGATCTCTGGCGTGGTGCGCAGCGTAGCTAGTTCAGTGCAGGCCGGTTCCCGGTGTGCACGTGTCATAGCAGGTGACGGTTCATGGCGGGTGGGGTGGCCAGTCCCTGGGGGCTCATGGGTGAGCGCCAGTGACAGTTCGCTTGCTGACCAATATCGGCCGCCTGTGGACCGGATCCGAGATCTTGAGCAATGCCGCCATCGTGACCGGCGACGAGCGGATCGCCTGGGTCGGTCCCGCGGCTGAACTGCCGCAGCGTATTCCCGGGGTCGTCGACGACATCGTGGACGTGGACCA
>Ga0302325_10005190_pt1 | contig 29774 bp, 19 predicted proteins | sample Palsa_T0_2_FD_201948 | JGI IMG/M metagenome (GOLD analysis project Ga0302325, IMG submission 201948) | Peat permafrost microbial communities from Stordalen Mire near Abisko, Sweden - Palsa_T0_2 | ecosystem: Environmental > Terrestrial > Soil > Palsa > Peat permafrost | place: Sweden: Abisko...
ACTCGCTACCACGAGTTCCGGGTTCGCCTGGTCGCAGGGCCATCCCGACGGAGGCGTTGCGCGCGACACCGTGCTCGCCCACATTGCGAGCTTAGTCGCGGCAACCGATGTGCCGCTCAACGCCGATTTCGAATCCGGGTACGGATCCGATCCAGACGGGGTTGCCGAAAGCGTCACGCTCGCTGTTGAGACCGGGGTTGCGGGTCTGTCGATTGAAGACTCCACCGGGAATGCCGCGAACCCCCTATACGATCTCAGCTCGGCGATCGACAGGATGCGCGCGGCGCGGGCCGCCATCGATAGGGCCGGTGGCGAAGTACTGCTAATCGGACGCGCCGAGTGTTTTCTGGTCGGTCGCCCTGATCTCGGGGAGACCATAGAGAGACTCACGGCTTACGCGCAGGCCGGAGCGGACTGCCTCTACGCTCCTGGGCTGCAGCAGAGCGACCACATTGCGGCGGTTGTCGCTGCGGTCGCGCCGAAGCCAGTCAATCTCCTGGTCGGGAGTGCAAGCGGGCTGACGATGCGGGACATCGCAGCGCTCGGCGTGCGGCGAGTGAGCGTTGGCGGAGCACTGGCGCGCTCGGCATGGGGCGCATTCATGCGCGCGGCGGCGCTCATAGCAGAAGAAGGGCGATTCGATGCGTTTGCCGAAGCCGCCGCCGGCCGCGATTTGGACGCCTTCTATCGCGGTCTCTAAGGTCGATCGAGCGGCGTTGCCCTTTCACTCCAGAGCGAATGGCGCCAGCCCCGCGCCTTCGAAATCAGCGCGCGCGAGATGTTGCCCTGTCCATCCGGATTTCGGGTAGCCCCAAGACGCCGGCCAGCGGGATTGCTCCCTCCGGGCGACGAAGAGGGCTTGATAAACCAGAGTCGCGAATAGCCTTTCAAACTATTGATTTATAACGCTTAAAATGTCCTGGCAAGATCACCGCTCCGTGACGCGACGGCCGGAAGCACAGGCGGCGGATGCTTGCATTTGCCGACAGGCACGGGCGAGCACTAGGATTCAGCAGGTGGATTGGCGCTCCGGCGCACCACTCCGGCAAAAGCCGCGAATTACACCAAGAAACAGTCCTTCACCAGAATAACGAGAACGACAATGGCTGCAAACAGCATCATCGACCGCGCCAAATCCATTCTGCTGACGCCGCGCTCGGAGTGGCCGGTCCTCGCCGCCGAGCCCGATACTGTGGGCGGGCTCTATACGCGGTACATCATCATCATGGCGGCGATACCGGCCGTCGTGCACTTCGTGTCTCTTGCTCTGATCGGCGTTTCCGTTCCTATCCTTGGCTACTATCGCATTGGTGTTGGCGCTGCACTGAGTGGTGCAATCCTCAGCTATGTTCTGTCGCTGGTCGGAATCTTCGTCCTTACGCTGATTGTCGATGCGCTCGCGCCGACATTTGGTGGCCAGAAGAGCCAGGTGCAGGCCCTCAAGACCGTCGCTTACGCGTATACGGCAAGTTGGGTTGCGTCGATTATCGGCCTTATCCCCGGGCTCACTCTGATCGCAGCATTGGCCGGGGCCATCTACGGCATCTATCTGTTGAACATGGGCCTGCCCTTCACGATGAAGTGTCCGCCGGAAAAGGCGGTCGGCTACACGGCTGTGACGATCATCGTAGCCATTGTCGTCGGCTTCGTGCTCCATTTGATCGTCGACTCGGCGGGCGGATGGGGTTTTGGCGGCAGCCACATTCCGACGGCGTTCTCTGCGCCGGATGGTCGCGATAGCAGCGGTTTCGCCCCTGGCAGCGCGGGTGCCGGCTTGCAGGCATGGTCAAATAAAGTGGCAGCCGCATCCAAGCAGGTCGACGCAGCGCAGAAGTCCGACGACCCCAATGCGAAGGCAAACGCAGTTGGCGCGATGCTCGGGGCCGCTCTGGGCAGCGGCGGAAAAGTTGAGTCGCTGACTCCGGATCGCATCAAACCCTTCGTGCCCGACACCTTGGATGGCTTGAAGCGTACCGAAATGTCAGCGGATCGCTCGGCTGCCCTGGGAATGCAGATCTCCAAAGCCGAGGCAACGTATTCCGACGGCGCAGGAAAAAGCCTGAAGCTGGAAATTACCGATACAGGGTCGCTCAAAGGCCTGGTGGGATTTGCAGGCGGCTGGGCAGGCGTAGAACAGGACCATGAATCCGATACGGGCTACGATAAGACCTACAAGAGCAATGGACAGCTCGTGCACGAGAAATGGGACAACCGGAGCCATAGTGGCGAGTACGGCGTGATAGTCGGAGAGCGTTTCTCCGTTACGGCGTCTGGAAACGCTGCGAACATCGATGAATTGAAGGCAGCAGTCGCGAGCATCAATCTCTCCGGCCTCGCGGCGCTGAAAAACGAAGGCGTGCAGTCGACGAATTGACTGTCGCGAGGTCGCGGCTCGATTACAGCCGCGACGATTTACTGGGGCTGCGCACGCCCGAGTGAACGCCGTCGGCTAGGAATGAGCGCGGCGGAGCGACGCCTTATAGGCCTCTAAACGAGGCAATATTTCCAAACGGCGGGCAAGACTCTCAGCCGACCAGAAGGTTTCACGGTCGTAGTATTCCGGAACGGATGGGACGTCCGCCGCAAGCTTGATCCACGGCTGTTTGGTCGCAGTGAAAATGTGGATGTCCGGTCGCAGAAAATCTGGCGAGTCAAGCGTGCCAACGCGAACGAAGCGAAGGACCGGACCGGCACCCGCGTAGTTACTCCATATCGCAATGCGGCACTTCGGACAGCGTGCGATCTTCTGGCCCTTTCCGCTATTCGAGGGCGTGTCGGTAATCTCAGGCTCGGAACTCAGATGCACGACGCGGTCCGCCTCGATCATTGCGTTCAAAGCGAATGATGCGCCGCTTTCGCGCTGGCACCAGCGACAATGGCAACAATGAACGATCAGCGGCTGCGTTTCCATGCGGTATCGGACCACACCGCAATCACAGCCTCCTTCGATTGGATAAGAACTGCCGACGGCCGTCATCGCGACGCTCCTTCGAGTGAATGCCCCTGGCACGGCATACGCAGATGTGCCGCTGCCAAAATCTCGCGCTGAGATGCTATGCGTGCCGGAGCTTTCCAAACGCTCGCGTCGCGCTCACTTACTCGGCATCTCCACCGGCACGATATCCATCTGCAGCAATTGCGTGCGTCTTAGTACCGACAGCTGCAGCGACTCCCCGATAGGCCAGCGGCTCAAGAATCGGTGCAACGCATCGACGCTTTCGATGTCGCTGGACTGCGCGGCGAGAATTATATCGCCGACTCGTAGGTCGGAGTTGGCAGCAGGCGTATCAGGCTCGCGCGCCACAATTTCCAGCGCCGAATCAGACGGCAGCGCCAGAGCTCGCACTAGCCGCCGGTCGAGACGGCGGGTACGGCCGGCGACACCGAGGTAGGCGCGGCGCACGCGCCCGTTTGTCAGCACTTCGGAGATGACCCATTCGGCTGTGGATGCGGGCACTGCGAAACCGATGCCTTGCGCGGCGGCGATGATCGCGGTGTTGATCCCAACCACTCGGCCGCGTGCATCGACGAGCGGCCCTCCGGAATTTCCAGGATTCAGCGGTGCTGTGTGCTGGACCACACCTTCGATCAGCCTTCCATCGGCGCCGCGCAGCGTGCGTCCGTGCGCACTGATGACGCCTGCCGACACGGTTGCCTCGAAACCCAAGGGATTGCCAATGGCCACCACGAGCTGGCCGACTCGCGGCCCGCCATTCGTCAGTAGGCTCACGGCCGGCAGGCTCGATGTGCGCGCGCGCAGCACCGCGAGGTCCGTGGATGCGTCTTCGGCGATAACGCGCGCCTCGACCTTATCGCCGTTCGTCAACGTGATGCTCACTCTTGCCGCACGATGGACAACGTGCTGATTGGTCAGCAGATATCCGTCGGGCGTCACAATGACGCCCGAGCCGCTACCGGCAGCTACGATGCTGTCCTCACGTTGCTGACCGACGTGGACGCTGACGACCGCAGGACCTACGAGGTCGACGGCGCCGATGACGGTGCGCGAATAAGCATCGAAGGCCGCGTCGTCGTCGCCCATCTCCTGCGCGACCATGGGCGTACTTGCGCCTGGCGGCCGCTCCTCGGCCGAGGCGGAAACCGGGTCGGCGTCCCACGTTGCGTCGCAATCGCTATACATCTGTGCGTGCTCCGACTATAGACTCTAGAACATGGGAGTCGGCTACCAAAATACAAGTCATCGCGTGACTGCGACATTTTTGCCGAGCACAGTCACCTTCCGCGGCGCCTTGCCGCTCAGGACGTCAGGTTTACCGATGCGGCGACCGCGTATTGCCTTCCGCCGGAACGTCTCTCATTAGAAGTGATCCTGCGCCCCTGCGGCTTTCGCGGAGCCGAGCATCCCCCTTCCACGGGCAGGCGGACAATCCGTACGTGCCAGCATGAGCGCCGGATGAGCGTTTTGTAGCGTGAGGCCACTACGGGCGTCCGCCCGGTGCTATGCGCGCACGGAAAGCCGCCGGCGCGGCGTTGAAATCGCAACGATCTGGATCCTGAAGCTATAATCCACCATCAGGTCATCGGTAATCCGGATGACCATCCTTAACTATAACGAGAAATTCCATGCGTAATACCGCGCGCGCGACGCTGCTCCTAGTGGCGATGAGCTTCGGCTTGTCCGCCATAGCCGATGAAGGCATGTGGACCTTCGATAACTTCCCGGCCGCGAAGATGCGGGCCAAATATGGCTGGGCGCCTGACGCTACATGGCTCACCCACGCGCGCCTTGCGAGTATACGGCTGGCGCAGGGCTGCTCGGCAAGCTTGGTATCGCCCGACGGATTGGTGATGACCAACCATCATTGTGCGCGGGAATGCCTGAGTGAGCTTGCGGACGCCAAGCATGATTTCATTGCCAAGGGCTTTTATGCCGCGACGGCGGCGGACGAGAAGCGGTGCCCTGCGCTCGAGGCCAACCAGCTCGTGGAAATCACCGACGTGACGGCGCAAATGGAGGCGGCGACTGCAGGGAAGTCGGAGCGCGCGTTTCATGAGGCGGAGCGAACTGCAAAGGCAAAGATAGAGAGTGCGTGCGGCACGGCGGAGGATGTGCGCTGCCAGGTCGTTACGCTGTATCAAGGTGGTGTCTACGATCTATACAAGTACAAGCGCTATCAGGACATCCGGGTGGTATTTGCACCCGAGGAGATCGCCGCGTTCTTCGGCGGTGACCCCGACAATTTCACGTTCCCGCGTTTCGATCTGGATACCGCATTCGTGCGCATCTACGATCACGGCAAACCCCTGCATACCGATAACTATCTGAAGTTCGCCACCAGGGGCGTGCGCGCCGGCGATATCGCTCTGGGCAGTGGAAATCCGGGCGCGACCGAACGTGAGAATACGTTGGCGCAGCTGGAGTACCAACGCGATGTCGTGCAGCCATTCATTTTGACTCTGTATTCCGAACTGCGCGGCGTCCTCAACGAGTTTGCCACGAAGGGACCGGAGGAGGCGCGCACGTCGAGCACGCTGCGCTTCGGTGTCGAAAATTCTCTGAAAGCCTTCAAGGGCAGGCAGCTTGCCCTGGTGGAGGGATCGCTGATGGCCGATAAGGCGCGGGCCGAGGCCACCTTTCGCAAGCGTGTCGGGGCCGACCCAAAATTGGCGACCATGGACGGCGGCGCCTGGACTGCCGTCGCGACAGCGGTAGCGCATGGCCGGGAAATATTCGTGCGCAACAATATGCTGGAACGCTCCTCGCAGCGGCTTTCGCCGCTGTTGGGCCACGCCATGGCGCTGAACCGATATGCGGCTGAAATTGGTAAACCGGACGGACAGCGGCTGGAAGAATATTCGGATGCCAACTTCCCGGCGCTCAAACAGGAGATCATCTCGCCGGCGCCCATTCACACCAAACTCGAAAAAACCGTACTGGCCTGGTGGCTGACCAAAGTGCGCGAGGATCTGGGCACGGGTGACGCCGACGTGCGCAAGCTCATGGGCAAGCGCAGCCCCGAGGAGATCGCCGCGGCATTGGTTGACGGCACCAAGCTGACAGATGCGAAGCTGCGCGCGCGATTGCTGGCGGGGGGCGCAAAGGCGATCGATGCCTATCATGATCCGATGATCGATTTCGCCCGCATTCTGGATCCGCTGGCGCGCGCAGTTCGCGCCGATTACGAGGACAATGTGAAAGCGGTGATCACCAAGAACGCTGCACTGATCGCCAAGGCGCGGTTCGCGCTGGATGGAAGAAGCACCTATCCGGACGCGACCTTCACGCTGCGACTCACGTATGGGGCAGTGGCGGGATACCCAGAAAACGGACGTACTGTAGCGCCGGTTACGAATTTTGCCGGTGCTTACGCGCACGCGACGGGGCAGGATCCATTCAAGTTGCCGGACACCTGGATCAAGGCGGAAAAAGCCGTCAATCCCGATGCCGAGCTGAATTTCGCATCAACCCTCGACATTATCGGCGGTAATTCGGGGTCGCCCGTGATCGGGCGCAATGGCGAGGTTATCGGGCTGATCTTCGATGGGAATATCCAGTCGCTGGGCGGGGATTTTGGCTATGACGGCAGCGTGAACCGGGCGGTGGCGGTCGATGTGACAGGTATTACGGAGGCTCTGAAGAATATCTACCACGCTGATCGGTTGGCGAAGGAACTGGTGCCTTGAGGTAAAGCCCGGATCCGGCCACCCCTATTAATAAACGCGCTGTAGGCATAACTGATTCGGCTTGATTGCAGTCACGCGCGACGCCCTACCCGACGCTAAATCGTCGGGTTGCGCGCGTGCTCGGCCACGCCGAGAAGGCAAAAGATTGCTCGTATCCATGTAACCGGCGGGCGCAGCATTACAAGCTATCTATTCATGGCGCGTTCCAAACCATGTCGACGGTGAAAGATCCCGCTGACTGGGTGGATGACGCCGCACGCGATCGCCCGCGCGAATTATTTCTGAAGACCCCGGCCGGCCGTCAATACAGCTACGCGGCGTTGCGCGACGACTCCAGTCGCTTTGCCGCCGTATTGATGCGGCGCGGAGTCGTGCCCGGCGACCGGGTTGCAGTTCAGGTGGAAAAGTCCGCGGAGGCCGTACTGCTCTATGTCGCATGCCTGCGCTTGGGCGCCGCCTTCGTGCCGATAAACGTTGCCAATACGCCGAATGAAGTTGATTATTTTCTGCGCGATTCGCAGCCGCGGCTCGCCGTCATCCGTCCAGCCGATCGGGGGGTGCTCGAGCCGCTCGCGGCGCGCGCCGGAATCAGCCACGTCGAGACGCTGGGGGCGGAAGGCGAGGGTTCGTTCCCCGAACTCGCGCCGAATTCCCCCGTGAATCTCGACCCGTTGCACAGCGGTGTGAATTCGCTGGCGGCGATCGTTTATACGTCCGGCACGACGGGGCGTTCCAAAGGGGCGATGCTGACGCGCGCCAATCTCGCCTCCAATGCCGCAGGGCTCGTTGCGGCGTGGCGCTTTACTAGTCGCGACGTGCTGCTGCACGCGCTGCCGCTTTTTCACATACACGGTCTGTTCGCGGCCGTCAATACGGTGCTGGCTTCCGCATCGGCGCTTTTGCTGCTGCCGAAATTCGATGCGGCCACTGCACTGAGACATCTGCCGCAGGTCACGGCATTCATGGGCGTCCCAACCCATTACACGCGCCTCCTGCAGCGGGTCGGGCTGAATCGCGAGGCGACCGCGCACATGCGCTTGTTTGTCTCGGGATCCGCGCCGCTGCTTGCCGAGACACACCGTGAATTTTTGCAGCGTACCGGCCATACGATTCTCGAGCGTTATGGCATGACCGAGACTCTGATCAACACCTCGAATCCATACGATGGAGCGCGCGTGCCGGGCTCGGTGGGCAAGGCGCTGCCCGGAGTTGCGATCCGTGTAGCCGCCTCAGAGGGCGGCGCCGTCGCCCGCGCAGCGGATGTTGTGGGCCCGCTTGAGATTACCGGGCCGAACGTATTCGCCGGTTACTGGGGAGATGCGGATAAAACGCGCGCGGAATTCACCTCAGATGGCTGGTTCAAAACCGGCGATTTGGGCCGCATCGATTCTGATGGCTATGTGCACATCGTCGGCCGCGCCAAGGATCTCGTGATCAGCGGCGGGTTCAACGTTTATCCGAAAGAGGTCGAATCGGAATTGGATGCGCTGCCCGGGGTTTTGGAAAGTGCCGTGTTTGGTGTTCCGCATCCGGACTTTGGCGAGGGCGTTACTGCGGTCGTCGTAAGTAAACCCGGTGCCGAGTTGTCGGAGGCTCAAATCATCGCCGCTGTCCAGGCACGGCTGGCCCGGTATAAGGTCCCAAAGCGTATTCTCATCGTCGACGAATTGCCGCGCAACGCTATGGGCAAAGTCCAGAAAAACGCACTGCGTTCAACCTATGCGTCCCTGTATCGCGCTTCTTGAGGCGTGCTGTGGCGAGCTTCCTGCGGCTCCCTGCGCGTCGGCTGCAGCAAGCGACGCCCGCGCCGGCAGCAGCGTCACTTTTGCTCTTTCAAAAAGGCGATGATATCTGCGCGTGATTGCGCGTCGTCGATCTTGAAGAACATCTTTGTGCCTGGCACCAGCGCGCTGGGATTCGTCAGCCAGCGGTCAAGCGTGGCTTCATCCCATGTAAGGCCGGAACCCTTGAGCGCCGCGGAATAGGAGTAATCCTCGAGACTGCCCGCCCGGCGCCCGACGACGCCGCGATGTCTGGGCCCCAAATCGTTTTCATCCAGCGAGTGGCACCCCGCACATGCCCGATACAGTCCTTTGCCGCGCAGCGGATCGCCCTGCGGTGCGGCATTCACCGCGGCGAGCGATGCCCCTGCGATGAGCATGCCCGCCACGATCGTGCAGGCCGCGATCCCATTCATGGAATTGCCTCGATTCATCAAAATGCTCCCAGCCGGTTAGCGGGATGGGTAGCGCCGCGATCGCTTTGTCACAGTTCCGCGATCGGACGCCCGGCATCCACTAACTAGACTGCCTGGGGGGCGCATTTATTCCCGTTTCTAGATCTCTCGCTCATCACACCGGACGGACGCGTCAGCGGCGGTCCTGCGAGCTCGGCGTCGGCCACCATCCGGGAGGGCAGAGTGCTGCAATCGAATGCGGTAGCGCGAATTTCGCAGTGGCTAACGCTCCGCATGGCGCCCGCTCACGCGTCGGCAGAATTCACCTGGAGGGAATTGCGTTGTAGAGTGTGGCTTCGTGCGTCCAGGAGCAGACAATGCAATATAAGAATCTGATCTCAATACTCGTAGGGACCGCGTTGTTGGCCGGCGGCCATGGACAGGCCCAGCAACCGCCCCCCAATCTCGACACCATTCCTGAGACAATGCCGTTCAGCAACCCCTACGGCACGCCCATCAGTGCGCAACGCGCGCAGTCGCTCATCCAGGCCGCGGCTGCCGAGGCCGTCAAGAAAGGCTGGTCAATGAACATTGCCGTCGTTGATTCCGGTGCCAATCTTGTCGCTTTTCTACGCATGGATGGCGCTCAGCTCGCCTCAATCTCGATCGCCCAGCATAAGGCCCGCACGGCTGCGAAGTTTCGCCGTCCCACAAGGGCCTTTGAAGATGCTGTGCAGAAATCCGATTACAAGTACATGTTGAGTCTTGATGATGTCATTGCATCGCGCGGTGGAATCCCACTGATCGAGGCTGGCAAGATCATCGGTGCGATCGGCTGCTCCGGAGGCACGGGTTCGCAGGATGAAGTGGTGTGTACGGCGGCGGCGGCCCTCGTGAAGTAGGAGCAGCCAGGAGACTCGAACCGGTAGATGCCCTACGGAGCGCGGCCGCAGCAGGCCAATTAAACCCAAGCCACCGCAGTTTCCCGCGCGGGAATCCTTGGAAAGAGCAGGGCGTCGCATACAACGAGTCCGCCCGACGCAGGCCTCGTCACCGCGCATTCGCAGCAGCAGCTAGTAAGGTCAGTCGCGCCCTATCGGCTTGGTTACCGACCAGGGCGCGACTGTCCGCATGCTTACTTGTTCTCACCCTCCGGTTCGTGCTTCGGGGGCGGCGCCTTTGCAGGTGGCTTCGGAGCCGGCGGTTTCGCTGCAGGCGCCTTCGGCGCGTTGGGATTCGTCTGCTGCGATTTTGCATTCGGCTTCGGCGCGTTCGGGTTCGGCTTGCCGGTGCTCGGCGGCGTCTTGGGCGCACTTGCGGGCGGATGCGCAGCGCGCGTCTGTTCCGCCGAAGCCGGTGCACCATGTGCGCCGACGACGCCTGGCGCGTGGAACGCCGCCGCTTTCGGCGTGGCTGCAATCGGGGGATGGCCGCCATTGGCCTTCGCGAATGCCGTGGGAGTCTTGGCTGCTTCCTGGACGTGCTGCTTCTGTAGTGGCGTCGGAGGAACGTGCCGCTCCTGTGCTGCGGCGCGCTCGGCAGGTGTCGGCGTGGCTGCCACGCCGCCGGGACCGTTGAAGCTCGTCCTGTTGACAGTGGTGTTATTGACCACGGTCTCGTTGTAGGTGTTATGCACTATCGACACGTTGACGTTTGCCACGGCCTGATTGTAGGCAAACGAACCGCCCACCCAGCGCCCGCCGGCGAAACCCACGCCGACGTAGCCAAAGCCGTAATTGACGCCGCCGTAGAAGCCGACGTGCGGGCCCCAATAGCCGACGTTGAAGGTGTACACACCGCCGACAAAGCCCCAATATCCCGGTGTCCAGAGCAGGCCGACACTAGGCGGCTCTACCCATGTCCCGGGTACCCAGAAATAGCCAGCGGGCGAGTAAGCCCAATATCCCGGAGTCCAGAGATAGCCTGGCGCCGGAACCGGCGGTTGTTCGTAAACTGGCAGCGGGGGCGGCGCCTCGGTCGCCTGTACCTCGACGTCGACCGCCGGTGCGGCAGGGGGCGGCGGTGGTGGCGGTACGTAAACTCTAGGTGGCGGGGGAGGTGGCGGCGGTGGTGGAGGCGGCGGTGCACGCACCTCCGCGACGCAGGCGGCCAGAAGAAGTGCGGTCGCCAGCATCGATGCCACCCCGCGCAGGGGTACACCACAGAATTGCAATTTTCTCAATGATTTCGTCATGTTGCCCGCCATGCTATGTTTGTAACGCAGAGTACGCAGCTGTCGGCTGCCATGAGACGTATAACGTCACAGTTTGCTTACGGCTTACGACCGTGACGACAAAAGTCTTCAATCACACGCTTGAATTCGCGCCAAGACCCGACAGGCGAACTCTGAAAACTCGTAAATTTGCAGCTTCTGATTTTCGCGCAACCTTGGCTTATAGTCGAGTTACAGTCACTTAAGGTCGTGGGCGTCAACTTAAGGGGTCACTTGAGTCGCCAACAGGAGACACCAGCACCCACGGATCGAGCCTATGTTGATGAGCCATTCGGATGCGTCGCGCGCGCCGTCATGCGCGAGGCTCCCGGCGGGAATCTAGATTTGATTCGATACACGCGATCGGTCGCTCGCCTGCGTCTCGAGCGTCATGGCTATCTTCAGCCAGCGCCGTGCTTGCTGCTCAGCGTTTTTCGCCAGTGCAGTTTTGCCGCCGGCGCGGTAGGCAAGGCATTTCGCAGCCCACTCGCGTGCTCGGCGGCTGGCTTCGACATGTGCAGCGAAGTCACGCTGGATGTCGGGCTTCGCGCTGTGGGGTTGGCTCTTTACTAGCATCTCGCGCCCCGAAGAAGCACATCAAACCCCAAAACCCTGGGTAGTCGCCGCGTTGCGTAATTGACTGCACAGCAGCGTGTGCGCTTTCGTGCGGGGCAGATCGCAATTGCAGCCGCGCATCACTTCTTACAAGGGAATGTACGTTGCAGCGCCCGCAGAAGTATAATCTCAATCGGGTCTTCGTCGCGCCACGCGGCTTTGGTCGGCATGCCATCCTTGATTTGACGATCCAGCAAGGCGAGATAGTTCTCTTCATTTAGCGTCAAATCCGGAATGCAAAATAGCGGTTCTTTGTTGTCGGCCTGTAATGCCGTATTCGCAAAGAGGAAGCCGTTGCCGACGCCATCGATGTAAGTCTCGATGCTTTCAATGCTGTCTGCTTTGCGCGCCACCTTGTACGCTTTCAAAGGCATCGAAAACGCGGGGCTCGCGACAAGCACCAGAGTCGCACAGCACGATAAAAGTAGTGGCTTCATGGATTTACCTCACGGTACTGGATGGTATGTCGGGCATATGGTGTTTTCAATCGACTTTCTGCGCTGACCGCTGTCACGCTCGCAGCGGTACAGCGGCTCGGGAGTTCGTCACACAATGCGCACGGCCAAGGACTTGAGCGGGTGCGCAGGCGACTCGCGGAGTCGCCGCAAGCCTCTGCCCAAAGAATTCTGTGCCTATCAGGAACGGTTCGGCGCCAAACGAATTGACCACCCGGCAACGCGCTGTGGCTTTTGGCGCTTTTATATGGCGAGTAGAATGGCCCATCGTATGCGTGGGCGGGGGAGAAACACCCATGATCGTGGGCTCGCACGTGATCATCTACAGCCGGGATCAAGCAGCCGACCGCGCCTTTCTCCGCGACGTTCTGAAGTTGCCCCATGTTGACGTGGGTGGGGGTTGGTTGATCTTTGGACTGCCGCCATCGGAGGTCGCCATTCATCCTACCCACGGCGTGACAAGTCATGAGTTCTACCTGATGTGCAAGGATGTCAGGGCATTCATCGCGGCGATGCGCGGCCGCGCCCTCGTGTGCACGCCCGTGCGCGAGGAGCGCTGGGGATTGCTCACGGAGCTGACGCTACCCGGTGGCGGCAAGCTTGGCGTGTACGAACCGCGCCACGCACGGCCAAAGCAGGCGCGGGTGACTACAGCACGTCGGCCGCAGGCTACGAAGCAGTCTCGTCGAGCGCAGGCACCCTCTCGAGCCGCGCCACAAAGCAGGAGCCGGAAGCGCTAGCGAAAAGCCAAGGATGGACTTCGATCCCGCGCCGGAAGACGCGGAATAGGTTTTTTTCAGTGACTCGACGGCGCCTGAGACGCCGCCGCAAGCGGCACGCTCAATCGGCTGGCATGCTTATCGTCGTGGAATATTTTGATTTGCGCGATTCGCGCGTCCTGCAGTTTCTCGTAGCCCACGCGTCCGCCAGTGTTGTAGTTTTTCTGATAGTTGGGTGAGTTAAGTGGAGCGATAACTACGCGCAGGCGGGCACCGGCCGGAATCCGCCATGCCGTCCAGTTGAACTCGAACGGGATCTCAACGACTTGCCCCGGCTTGAGCAGTTCCTCCTTGAACTGAGAGTTGCGAAACCGGGCGCGACGGATGTCTTCGCCTAATCGCACTGCAGAGCCGTCCGGAAGCACCATCAGTACCTGAGCCCACAGATCGAAATCTGGTGCATCCGCTGCGCATAGCAGTGTCAGATGCATCTGACCGGCAATTTCCGTAGCGCGGCCGAAAGGATCAGAGTGGAACGTGATCGCTCGCCTTTGAAGGGCACGGAATTGGCTTTTCGCATCCTCGCTCGCGGCGTAGGTTGCGACTTCAAGTTCCGGAAGCTCGCGCGGGTCGCTGACGATAATGGCCGGCGGCTCGGAACCTGGCGCCTTGAGTGCGAGCCGGCCCGAATGGAATAAATCCTGCGGCGTGCCCTGTGAATCGGCCAAGTACAGATTCAGATTTCCACCGGATGAAGCCGCCTCGAGCGTGGGTGCGTACCGCCATTCGTCTGCGCCCATCATGAAATAAGAGACTCTGTCGCGCAGCAGCGCCGGCGGCGCACCGCGACCGAGCGCGGCGTCATACCAGTCGACGTGCAGCTTCTCCATGTCAACAACGGCCGCGTCGGGGATCGCAAGACCTTCGATTTCCTTGGTCGGACCCTGCGTGCCACCGTGATCCCAGGGTCCGATGATGAGGTAGTGTTGGGCGACGGCCGCGGCCGGCGCATTGGCAATGTGGCGCCGGTAGTAGTGGAGAGCTCCAGGCTGATCATCGTCGTAGTACCCGGTAGCCGTAAGCACCGCCATGTTCATTCGCGCGTAATCCTGCGCCTTGGGCTCCGCCTCGAGGTTGAATGCCTCATCGCCGACGTGATCGAGCCACATGTCGAGGAACGACAGCTTTTGTCCTCTATCATCGACCATCCACCAATCATCCGCGGCGACGCCGAGCGCTGCATCGAGCTCCTTGAATGGGCGGTAAGCTGCGTAAGCCTCGAGCAGCTTGCCTCCCCAATAGTCGTGATTGGCGATAAACCCGGAGTTGAGCGAGCGACCCGACACGTACCCCATCATGACCGCCGACCATGCCTGCGGAATTCCGTTGGTATTCGGCACATCCCATCCGGGGTAGATCGCCACGTACGGGGCGATCGCTGACAGATGTGGCGGATGTTGCGCAGCAGTGTGCCACTGGGTCATCCCGACGAATGAGCCGCCATACATGACGACGCGCCCATCACTCCAAGGCTGCGCGGCAATCCATTCGACGAGGTCGTAGCCGTCACGTCCGACCTGCAAGCCGAGGTTGTCGCTTTTGAAGCCCCCGGAGCGCCCGCGGCCACGCACATACGCGCGAACAAAAACGTAGCCGCGGCGTGCGAAATTGGCGGGAGAGTCTGCATGGCGCCCGCCGTCGATGTCGTATTGCGTCAGCGTCAGCACCGTCGGCGCCTTTTCCCTGAGATTCGACGGCTTGGAGATCCAAGCCTCGAGCTCTACGCCGTCGCGCATCGCGATCATACGGCTCATCTGAATGTCGTAGCCCGGCCCGACTTGCGCGGCGCCGGCAAGGGTCGCCGGCACCACGGCCATGGGTAGCGCTGCCACCAGCACGCTTAAAAGGAAGCCAAGTCTGATCACGGGTCGTGCTCTGTGGATGATTCTATTCACAGTATGGCTCCGAATCGCGAATTGAGCATGCCGTCACGGCTCATATGCATCGGGCAGCACGGGGCACGTATACGCAATGCCGACAAGACGCTTAACAAAGCGCTGCAGGCGGCGCTGACGTTGCATGCGGCCCCGGTGCGGTAGCCGTAGGCGTGATCGGCTCATGCGTGAGCGCCTGCCTGCGTTGCCGTGATAACGCTTCGAGGGCTGCTATGCTATCGCTGGGCGCCAGAAATAAAGAACTTAAGTCTGACCGCGCCTTGGCATCGCTGTTAGGGGCGCCACGCGGGCAGGTATCCGGTGAGCACGAACAACACAAACGCGGCGCAGCACGTGCCGCAGGTGATTACCGAATCGAGTCGAGCGCTTCTCGGGGAAAGTCCCGTATGGGACGAGCGCACTCAAACGCTCTATTGGGTTGACATCGAACGTGGCGAGCTACATCAATGCCAAGCGGATGGCTCCATAGAGACTTCGCTACAGATCGGCGAGCGAATCGGCTGCATCGCGTTACGGCGTGATAGGGCCGGGTTCATTGCAGGGCTGGAGAGGTCCATTGCTTTGATCATATTGAACCCCTTGGAGATCCATCGGGTCGCTATGCTCGATGAGAATCTACCGAGCAACCGCTGCAATGACGGCAAGTGCGACGCCGCGGGTCGCTTCTGGGTCGGCACCTGCGATACGAGATGGACGCACGCGACGGGGTGGATCTACCGATTCGACGCAACGAGGGTGCGGCGCGAACGGTCGGCCCGTTTGTTTGTACGAACGGGCCTGCCATTTCTCCGGACGGCCGAGCGATCTACTGTGTGGACAGCTTTGGCCAAGTCCTCTACCAATCCGATATTGCTTCGTCAGGTGAGCTTTCAGGGCAGAGGGTCTTCAGGAAATTCGACGTGCCCGGGTGGGGCTATCCCGACGGATTGACCTGCGATGTCGAGGGCGGCGTATGGATTGCCCATGGGGTGCATCCCGGGTTTCGCGCTTCAGCCCACAGGGAGATCTGCTTGACGTCATTCAGCTGCCTGTGGCTCAGCCTACCAGCTGCGCGTTCGGCGGCTCCGATCTGCGACGGTTATTCATTACCACCGCGTCCATCGGGCTCGACGCCGCCGCGAATGCCAACGGGTTGGCAGGCGCCGTTTTCGCCGTGGACCTCGATATTGGCGGCCTTCCCGCCGCGCGCTTCGCCGGCTGATTGGTAAATTGGTTTTAGTGCACGCCCGCGGAAGCGTCGGCCAACGGGACGTCAGCCGCCGCTCACGATTGCCAAACGTTAGCTGCGGCTCGGAAGTCCGCGTCGCTTAGGGCAGATCCTGGAGTGCACCGAAGGTGCCGGGCGTCGTCGCGCTTTGCAGCAGAACGCCAGGATGCGTCGTTACGACGCCATCTTGCACTGGGTTGGTCACCCCGTTACTCACCACGATATCGGGCTTGCCGTCGCCGTTGATATCAGCGATTGCGATCTCGTTCGCGCCGGGTGCCGGATATACGGTCGCGGGAAGGAAAGCACCCGGATTAGCCGAATCATGCAGCAATACGGTCACGGTCTGTTGTCCGCCGATTATGATGTCGAGGTGTCCGTCACCCTCCAGGTCGGCAAGGACGATCGATTGCGGCAGATCCTGCGCGGCAATCGGGTAGCTTACGGGCGTTGCGAAGGTGCCGTGAGCCGCCCCTTCCTGCAGAAGCACATTGACCGTCGGTGACATCCCGCCGGTCGGGCCCGGATCGGTGATGATGAGATCATTGAGACCGTCACCATTGACGTCCCCAATGGCGATGATGTTCGCGCCCTGAACATTCTGGTTGACGGTCTGTGTGAAGACGCTTACGGGAGCCGCATAGGTCGTGGCCGATGCAGCGCCGGTGTGCATCAGCACTTTGACGCCGACAAGGTCGGTGAGCGCGATATCCGGAGCACCATCATCGTTGAGGTCTCCGACCGCCACCCAGTTGGCGCCGCCTGGATACAGGCTAATCGGCGCGGCAAAGGTACCCGGGGAGGTCTGCACGAAGAGGGACACATTAAAATCGGCCGAAATGAGGTCCGGCAGTCCGTCGCCGTTGACGTCGGCGATCGCAAGCTGCGAGACGCCGGGGCTTGCGAGAACGAGCGGCGTATTAAAAGTACCGGGGCTCAGTTTGTCGTTGAGGAACACGCTCAGCGCACCGTCGTCGGCGCTGGCGGAGACCACATCATTCAGTCCGTCACCCGTCAGGTCCGCGGTGGCGAGATACAGCGGATTGTTACCGTCCGGCGTCAGCGTTGGAGCCGCATACACGCCGGCGGCGCTCGCCAGGTAGGTCTTGAGATTGGAAGCATTCGGCGCCGACGGGGGACTGTAAGTGCTCAGTGCCACGACATCCGGGAAGCCGCCGTTGTTGAAATCGGCGGTCACAACGCCGAGTGAAATCTCCGTCTGCTGCTGCGGCGGACCACAGTTGAAGCAGTTGTCGTCATGGTCCCAGCCCCCGCAGCTCGCGAGCAAGCCTGGCAGTGCGACGGCCGCAAGCACACGCCATGAGCTCAGTTGGTTGCCGGGAGGATGTTGCAGCAATTGCTTTGGCATGGATAACCCAGCTAGGGGAAGAGTTGAGTGCGGCATAAGTTCCTCCTCGGGATCCGTCCTTTCCGATGGCTGATCGTTGTATCGGGCGGGCAACACCCAAAACTGGTGCAATCCCTATTAATCACCCCGTGTGAGACGGGGCTCCGGCCGGCCCATGCTCACGCCTGCCTCAAGCGCAGACCAACCGTCCACAACGCAGCCGAGTTCGCGGCGTTGACCGATCCATCACGCCTTCTGAGAAAACACCAGTGTCCCTGTGAAAATATTCTTAGTATCTTCAATCCTTTGCAGATGGTAATTGATGCTGAGTCTGCACGCCAGCATAAGCGCAGCAATGACTGTCGCGCGTCTAGACGCACCGTCGGAAAATTCTAATCCCGGCGCGGCTAGTTTGCCGCGGCGCTCGTGCGTGCCAGCTTTTGCGAGCGAATCCAGCCGTCAGTGCGCGAGTCCAATAGGTCAATCGGCAGTACACCGCCGTTGAGCATCTCGTCGTGAAATGCACGGATGTCGAACTTCGGGCCTAGCTCTTTTTGCGCACGCTCGCGCAGCTCGCGGAATTTGAGTTGCCCCAGCTTGTACGCCAGCGCTTGCGCGGGCCACGCGATGTAGCGATCCGTCTCCGTCTGTATGGTGGGTTCATCGATAGCTCCGGATTTGCGGAAGAAGTCGACTACCTGGTCGCGCGTCCAGCCCTGCGCCTGCAGGCCCGTGTCGACGACCAGGCGCACGGCCCGAAAAAGCTCACTCGAGAGACGTCCGTAGTCGCTAACTGGGTCCCGATACAGGCCGACCTCCTTGCCGAGTTCCTCGGCATAAAGCGCCCAGCCCTCGATGTACCCGGAATTTTCGGTATGCCGGCGAAAGTTGGGCAGGCTGGTTAGTTGTTGTGCTACTGACTGCTGCATATGATGTCCAGGAATGCCTTCGTGATAGGCAATGGCTTCGTCGAGAACCAACGTGCGCGTAGCGAAATTGGAAGTCGCTACGACGACCCTGCCGGGGTGTTTGCCGTCCGGCGTGCCGACTTGGTAGTGGGTCGGCCATACAGCCTGGAAGGCGGGTATGGGCTCAACGGTGATGGGTGAGTTTGGAATGAAGCCGAAAAGCTGCGGCAGTTTGGGTTGCATCTGTGCGATGTAACTGCGGAAGTTATCGACGATCTGCTCGGCTGAGGTCGGGATGTATTTGGGATTTGTCTTGAGCGACTTGCGGAACGAATCCGGATCCGCAAAGCCTTCCTGGAGCGCGATCGCGCGCATGGCCTCCTGAATGCGCTGCATCTCGCGCAGGCCAATCTTATGGATCTCATCGGGCGTAAGCTTAGTGACCGTCGTGCGGCTCTTGATGTCGTTCACGTAGCGCCGCATACCGCCGGGCAGCGACGTCACGGTGAGTGTGGTACGTCCCCGTGGGGCGTACTCCTCGGCGATGAAGCTGGCAAAGGACATGTAGGCCGGCAGAACCTCGTCGACGACAGCGTCATAGATCGCTTTGGTCAGGCGCCGCTGGTCCTCCGGGGCGATGTCTGCGGGAAAATGCCTGGTCGGCAGCAGAAAAGGATCGGCTGCTACGGTCCCCTGGCATTGCGCAGGGATCTTCTCGAGGAGAAACCGCACCGGCATGAGACCATCCGCCAAGCCCGCACGCAGCACCTCTTCGGTCTGGGCGAACACGCGTGGGACCTGATGCAGACGCGCAATATAGTCCTCGTACTGCCGCACCGAATCGAAGGGCGCGGCGAGTGGCAGATCGGCCAGGGTCACCTGTGGCCCGTCCAGGTGATTCACCGGCATCTCGTATTCTTTGAAGTCGTAGTTCGCGATGAGCTGCTCGAGAGTGTTCCGCATCACCTCGTGCGATAGAGCGTCCTGTTCAGGAAAGCCCGCGATCGAGATGGCCCGAAGGCGCGCAAGAAAACTCTCATCGCTCGCGTGCTGGCTCTTAAGCGCCGCGAGAGAGTAATCGCTCAGGCGGTCGTTGTAACGATAGTCGCCGTAGGACGTCGCCTTCTCCGGGTGGCTCTGCAGATAAGCCTCGTACACCTCATCAAAGAGAGCATTTTGTGCGGCGATGCGCGAATCGACGGGGGCGGGCCTGGCAGAGGCGGAAGCGCATGCCAGCAGAGCACAGCACGCGGTGAACAGCAGCAAAGGGGTTTGCCGGCGCATGGCACGAAAGCCTAGCACAGCGCCGATGCCACGCGAGCGCTGCGTTGGAGTGCAGAACCTTGCGGCGCCCGGTCGCCGACGGTTGCATGCGGCGGGTCGCGCCCTGCCGCGGCCATTATTTGCGGATCGGGATATCGATATAGCTGTTGCCGTACCAGCGGATTTTCACCGGGGTCCTGCCGTCGGCAACCGACTCCTCGCTGACATCGGCGCCGCTGCCGTAGTTGATCTCGCGGTCGGGCCGCTTATTGATCCCGAGCACCATGACGATTCGACTCCCGGCCTGCAGTCTGCGGCTCGTGAACCGCTCACTCCTGACGGTCAACTGCTGGCGCTCGCCCGCCTTGAGGAGGTGGCGATGGACTCGGTCGCGTGCATAGCTCGCACGGATTTCGTAGTTGGGTGCGAAGAGTGCCAGGTATCCGCCCGTAGGCAAGAGCTCGTAGAGTGCGATGTTCAGATCCATGTCCATCTTGTTCGTGGTGAAATCCAGCCGCGCGGCGAATAGCCCGGCTACGTCGATCGGGTGCGGCAGCGGCTCGCTCACGAACGTCACCGCGTTATGAGTCTGCAGATCCCTGCTGAGAAGCGCAGTGGGCGCCGCCCAGTTGGCATCACTGCGGTCTTTGAGGTCGACACTCTGCTTAAGGACCGCAGCCGCTGCCTCATGTCGCGCCAACTGGTGGCTTTCGCCCTCGCCGGCTGCATCCAGATAGAATCGCACCGACCCGTTGGCGGTGCTCTCTATTGATGCAGCATGGCGCCATTCATTCGCTCCCATGACCTCGTAGTTGACGGCGCTTCTCAAGAGGTCGGGTTTCGCGCCGCCCTTGAACACGGCGTCAAACCACTGAAAACGCAGCTCGCGAAGATCCACAAGCGCCGCAGAATCTAGCTGGTAACCCTGCAGATTCGGGAGCGCGCCGTGCTCCATTACGCCGTCATCGAAAGGTCCAATCAAAAGCGTCTCGTTCGCATGCGCGTTATATTGATAATGCTGATTGAAGTAATATAGTGAACCGATTTCGCCGTCGGCGTAGTAGCCGGCAAACGTGAGCACCGGTATGTCGATGTGGCTGAATTCTTCCCGGTAGGGTATCAGTTTCTGCCAGAAGCGATCGTAGCTCGGGTGGTTCAACCAGCGCTGAAATATCGGATTCTGGCCGCCGTGCACACGCCCCAAATCCCGATATGACTTGCCGCTTGAATACCAAGTTGCATCGAGCGCGCGCCACTGCGCATCGTCGCTGCAGCTTTTTTCATCCGGCGCTTCGGTATGGGTCGAGCAGTAGCTGAAGCGATACGCGGAGTTGCGGAAAATATTGCCCGCCGACGGAGCACTGATTCCTGGCGCGGTGGCCGCCGATGTAGCGATCGCCTTCAGCGCGGGCGGCAGACGCTTGGCAGCGGCCCACTCCACAAAGGCACTGTAGCCGCTTCCATACATGCCCACTCGACCGTCGCTCCAGGGCTGCTTGGCAATCCAATCGATCACCGCCCGCGCAGCATCGCCGTCGTCCTGATAGGGCACGATCCCCGCTGGGCTGTTGGCGCTGCTGCGAATGTAGGCCACTACCCCCACGTAGCCGTGGGCCGCGCACTCTTTGGCGTAGTTCTGCGCCGCTGGATCGAGCGTGAGCTGAAGGAGCGTGGGCAGCGGTTTGACCGCGCTGCGTGGGCGCACCAGTATGGCGGAAATGGCGCCGCCGCCCGCGATCGCAATCGGCACGTCCTCCGCGGTCATGTAGCGGCGATGATCATCCTCGACGTCGTATGCATTGATCAGCGGGCCGAAGTTCCGGTAGGCATCGAAGGTCAAGTAAGTGCGGATGAGCTCGACCGCTTCCGCCAGCGTGATCGTGCCCTTGGCGCGGTGTCCGTCGAACGCTTTTTGCAGATCGAGCTGCAGCACCGACAAGGGAGTGTGCAGACGTTTGAAGAGCGCATATGCGTCGGGATTGTTGAGCAGCAGTAGGACGTCCTGGAATGACTGCGTAAAGGCTTGGGCAAATGAAACTCGATCCTGCGCCTCGATGGCCCGGGCGCGCACATAGATATCGGATACAATTTCCTGGCCGCCGAGCCGATCGGGGTAGGCGTTTTGGCGCCGCTCCCGCAGCGACTGCTGTGAGGCATACGCCGCCGCATAGTCGCCCGATGTCAGCTGCAGCGCGGACAAGTTCTCAAGATAGCGCTCGGCATCATTCTCCTGATATACCGGCAGAATGCGCACCGCCAGGTCGCGCATGATGGCGGGCGTCGCTGGATCCGCGGCGGATACGGGCGGATGAAACTCGAACTCTTGCGCGCCCGCCCTGGAATGTGCGAACGCCAGCGCTGCCAATAACATGGCGCAACCTGCGATCCGCCCAAAGCCTCCGGTCCGTGGTCCGTGCGCCGCCGTCCGGCGCGGCAATGCACCTCGACACGATGCCGCGCCGAGCAGTCGCGCGCGGAGATTGCCTGCGCTTTGGCGGCCTTGACGGTCGGATTTCGTCATTGGTCGTTGGTCGCCGCGGCCCGCTGCGCAGCGGCCGTCTTGCTGTGCATCAGGGTGCGTATCGCAGGCGCCTTTACGAGGTGCAGAACGCGAGTAAAGAGCGGGTCGCGCACCTGAGCGGCTCTGCCGATGTTGATGATCGTGGTGCCCTCAAGTTCGTTGCCCAGAACGTCGATCACGCGCTCCAGCGTTTCGTCGTCGAGCGACCCGAGCGTGTCATCGATCAGCGCCCAGCGCGGCTTCTGCAGCACGACACGGGCGAAAGCGAGGGACAACTGCTCATCCTGGCTCAGTTCCCGGTCCCAACGCAGCGTCGCATCGAGCATCGGCACTATGCGTTCGAGTCCCAGACGCGAGAGCGCGTGCGCGAAATCGGCGTCGCCGAAACCGTCGACCTTCAGCGGGTATGCGAGCACCTCGCGCAGCTTGCCGCGGGAGAGATATGGCGTGCCGCGCGGCAGATAAAACATCGGCTCATCTTTCGGGCGCGTAATGCGTCCGCTGCCGTACGGCCACAACCCTGCCAGCGCGCGGAACAGCACGGTTTTTCCCGTGCCCTGGGCGCCCACGATCAGGATGCGTTCGCCGGCAGTAACGACTATCTTTTTCTCTTTCAGAGTGTCGCAGCCGGCAGGGGATACGATCTCCAAATCCTCTATCGTTATCTTACCGGGCTCGCCTTCGTCGTAGCCGATGCGGCTTTCCAGCTCAGGCGGCTCATCGGAGGCGGTCATCACGGCGCGGCGGAAGCTCGCAACACGCAGTAGCGTCGCACGCCAGTCGGCGATCACGCTGAAATTATCGACGAACCAGCGCAGTGAGGACTGCGCCTGGGTGAAGGCAGCGGCCGCCATCATCAGGCCGCCGAAGGAAATCTTGCCGGAGAAGTACAGCGGCGCCGCGACGAGGATCGGCGCTACGATCGTGATCCAGCCGAATCCCGCGGTGACCCAGGTGAGATTGGTGAGGCCCACGACCAGGCGTCGTGTCGCGGCAAGCACGTTGGCGAGATGCAGCTCGACGCGTTGTCTCTCATGCGCTTCGCCGGCCGCCAGCGAAATGCCGTCGAGGTGCTCATTGATGCGCACCAGCGAGAAGCGCAGGTCGGCCTCGCGCGCGTAGCGCTCCGCGTTGCGGTTGATGAGATCGCGCCCGACCCAGTAGCTCAAAAGCGAGCCTGCACCCGCATAAATGATCGCGGCCCACAGCATGAAGCCAGGGACCGCGTAGTCAATGCCGGCTATGCGGAAGGCGAAGCCTTCGGACAGTATCCAAAGCACGCCAGCGAAAGTGGCAAATAGGATTGAGGCCTGCAGCAGACCGATGCCCAGGTCTGCTGACAGATCGCAAAGTTTGCGCGCGTCCTCGTGCATGCGCTGATCCGGGTTGACGCCCATCGGCCCGGCATGCGCGAGCCAGAAGGCACGGCGCGGCAGCATCCAGCCTTCAACCAGATCATGTACCAGCCCTTCACGAAGCTTGAGTTTCAGCAGCTCAACCAACCATCTCTGCGCCACATTGAGGATCAGGATGACTCCGGCGATCAGGAAAAAGATGCCCAGCTGCACAAGAAATTCGCGCAAGTCGCGACGTGATAGCGCATCGAAAAAAGGCTTGTTCCAGCGATTGAGGATAATCTGGCCGTAGGCCGTGGCGATGACGATGACAAGAACGCCGGCGACGAGCCAGATGAGCGTTTTGCCAACCGGCGAGGCGAGGAGCGCCCGGACCATCATTCCGAGCTGCCGCCCCAAGCTCGAGTGAGCGGCTTCCTCACTCTCGGATGCAGCGCCGGAGATGTCTTCTGGGGAATGCATTAGCCTGCTTTGCGCTTCCTAAACGTGCGTCACAAAATGTGGTTCCCGTGCTCCGGGGTCAATGCCTCGGGCCTGCCTGCATGGCAAGCCGGCGAGGAGCTAAGCTGCGCCCGCGGCGGCGTCAGACATGATGCAGATGACTGCAGAAGCGGCATTGACGAGCGTCACGGAATCCCGGTCGAAGGTCGTACACGAGTCGCCGTTAATAGTCACGCTGCAAAGCGCGGCAGTCAGCGGCGGCCGCAAAACAAGCTTGGCGGCAAGGCCGCCCGCAATCTCGAATCGCAGCGTGTGTGCATCGAGTCTGCGCAGGGAAAAGGTCAAGCTGCCGTAAAGAGTCGGCATGCGCGCGACGTGCACTCCGGAGCCCGTGAGCCACTCGGGGGCGAGTCCCGCGGCTAGGACCAGCGCTTTCTCGGCGGGGTATTCATAGGCAAACAAACTGCGCACGGCGAGAACATATTCGGCGGCGATCCAGGTATGCGGCAGGTCGCCCAGATGAGCCGGCGCCCGTGTGTCGCGCCAGGCGATTTCCGGCCATTGATTCCAGGCAGGCTGGCGCCGATCCGCGAGGAAGAAGCGCAATAACTCAAGTGCCGCTTCGCGGCGCTCGAGGCGCACGAAAGCGCCGATGATGCGGATTTCGTAAGGCGTGTAGTTCTGCCATACCAAAGCGCCACTGCGCTTGCGGCGCCAGTCATAGAGGTATCTGTCGAAGGTCTGCTCGACGGCGCCGCGGTCGAGTTCATCGAGCATATCAAGCAGCGCAATGGCATTCGTCGTGGAGGTTGGATCGAAATCCGCCCACTCGATGCTGCCGGGTATGAAGTTGAGATTGTGCTCCTTGCGGGTTCGTTCGATCGAGGAAAATAGCCCCGCGGCCATGCGCGTTGCGAGCACCTGCCAGCGCGTGGCGAGATCGTCTTTGCCGAGAACGCGCGCGAGTTCGACGGCGTCGCGCACGCCGCGCAGCGCCCAGAAGTCGTCCCAATACGAATGTACGGGCTGGGCGAGATAGCCCTCGTGGCTGACCGAAATCGGCATGAGGCCGTCCGCTTCCAATAGGCCCGCGATGCATCCGACCGCCGCGTCAATACAGGTCCACAGCTCGAGCACCAGCGCCTCATCCGCGCTGAATCGATAGTAATCGGCCATCAGTGCGATCAATTGCCCGTGGCTGTCATGCTCAACGAGCCAATCAGGGCCATTGACATCAACGCAGCAGGGCACGAAACCGTCGGCGCGCTGATATGGCGCATACCAGCGGATAAACTCGCGCACCTCAGCCACTCGCCCGGTGCGCAACAAAGCTGCGCTCATGATCGTGCCATCGCGGATCCAGGAGCGCGTGTAACGCCGGGGTCCGGGCTGCAGCGCCGCTCCCGAGCGTGTCACGAGCACGTGTGCGGTGGCAGTGAGCCCCGCACGCACGGCGTCCGCGCCCCAGCCGCCGGCCGTCAATTGCGTCACCGGAAGCGTTGCATCCCAGTCGAACGCCGGCTCATCGATGCTGCGTGGGAGCGCGACCGGCATGCAGGCGAGGATGACACCGCGGCTCTCGCGAGGTTTTGGCGACAGCTCAAAGCCAAGCGCTGCCTGCGCAAATCCGGATGCGTCCTGCGCGTGGTCATTCGCCGTGACGCCGCCGCCGGCGAGATAGCCCGCGATGAAACCGTCATCAAAGGAGAGCGCCGCACAAGATGTTGGCGGGGTGCCCGGCACCACGAGCGTGGTCTCATTGACATGCACGGCGCCGTCGCGCCACGCGAGGTCCTCGATGCGGCTGACGCCGCCTATTTTACCGAAGCTCTGCCAGGGCGGTGTGACCTGAAAAGGTCGCAGCAGCACAAACAAAAAGGCCGTGAGCGGCTCCTGCGTCAAATTCTCGAATCCGTAGCGCACGCGCAATAAGCCGCTCACCGTGCTCTCCGCCTTGATGTGCAGACGCCACTCCTTAGTCTCCCAGGTGACGGACGGGACCGGCAGATAACCCTGCGCGAGCTCCTGCCGGGTCGCGACGTCCGACCATGTGAACAGGCGTCCCTTCACGCGCACCATCGGTTCGATCGAGAACGATCCTGGAGCCGCCTCGACCATGCCCTCTTCATTCATGAGTGCGCACTGCGTGCCGTTCGAGATGCCGCTTGGCGTCCAGTAGCTTTGCTCGCGATGCAGCCAGCGTGGAAGCCAGCCGCGCGGTTCGTACTTGGCGATGTTGTGCCAGAAGGCATCGACCGAGCGCGAGAACTCGAACGATTGCAGCCGCAGTGCTGCGCCGCCCGAGGGCGCGTTCAACTCCAGACGCAGGAATCGCACCCTGGTGTCCGGCATATACACGTAGCTGCGCGTGCCACCGGCGCGCGGCGCCTCGTGGAGCGTCTGCCAGCGCCTCCCGTTCAGCGAGCCGCGAACACGAAAGCCGCTCGCCGGCGCACTCTCCAGCCAGTCGATGATGAGGCCGCCGAGCGTGCGCGGCTCGACTGAATCAATCACAATCCAGGGTTTCGGATCCTCAGCGCGCGGCTTCCAGCCGCTACTGCCGAGCGCATCGGCGGCGGCAAATCCGGATTGGGCAGTGGAGGCCTCCAGGCGCGGCGCGGCGCTCGGGGTGCAGTCTTCGATTTCAAGGTCGGCAATCCACACCGTTCCTGCGCCGCCTGCGCCCGCAACGATGGCGATCTCGATAGCGCCGAGCGTGGTCATGACGCCACCGCCTGCGGGTCCCCAGGCGAATTCCATTTCGTGGCTCGTCACACGCATTTTCCTCCAGCGCGCCGGCAGCTCAAGATCCTTCTTCACGTACCGCCAGACGTTCTGTCCCGTGCTGTCGACGAGCTTGATCTCGAGATTGTTCGTCGGAGCGCGGCCGCGCAAGCGCACGCGCAGTACGTAATCCTCCGGCATTGCGCGTTCGACGACGCAGCGCGCCACCACGAAGCCGCCGCCGCCTTTGAAGTCGAAATCCATCCGCAGCGCCACGCCGCGGCCCGCATGCGGCTGCGAGAGTTTGAGTTCTGCCTGGCCGGAGGCCACTGCCTGCCAGGTCGCCGCCTCAGAGGTGAGGTGTTCGCATTTGCTCATCAACGTGCGCAGTGTGCCGCCCGGGAGCGTGGATGGCAAAGGAGTCGCGCTCGGAGCCGCTGTGCCGGGGAGTGCGCGCAGCAGGGCGCCGGCGACGCGTCCTGGCAAACCGCCAGCACTTTATATGCTGGTCGCGGCAGATTCACAGAACTCCGGGCGGGCGGCTCAGCCATCCGCGGAGCGCTGTGCGGTTTTGCCGCGCGGGGCAGGCACCGCATGTCGCGCGAGTCTGCGGATCGTCGGATCTTTGATCAGGTGCAGGACGCGCTTGAATATCGGGTCGCGCACCCTGCCGCGACCGATATGGACGATCCCGGTGTGCTTAAGGTCGGTCGTGAAAATATTGAGCACACGCTCACGGGTCTCCTCGTCAATCGAATCGAGAACTTCGTCGATGATCAGCCAGGGTGGCTTGTGCAGCACGACACGCGCAAAGGCGAGACTTTGCTGCTCATCGTCGCTTAATTCTCGATCCCAGCGCCGTGACAGGGCCAGCATAGGCACGAGGCGCCGCAGTCCAAGCAGCTGCAGCGCATCCGTGACCGCCTTGGTGCGAAAACTATCGGCTTTTAATGGATAAGCTAGCACCTCGCCGAGCGTGCCGGGCGGCAAATACGATTCGCGCGGCATGTACCAGATTTCTTCGCCCTTGGGCCGCGTGACACGTCCCGAGCCCCACGGCCACAGGCAGGCAAGCGCCCGGAACAGCAGCGTTTTGCCGGCCCCGGGTTCGCCAATGATGAGGACGCGGTCTCCGGCGCCGATTTCCACATGGGACTCTTCGAGCATCGTGCAGCCGGCCGGCGAGGCGATCTCGAGGTCCTCCATTACGATTTTGCCGGCTGCGCCATCGGTGAAAACGATGCGGCTTTCGACGTCATGCAGTGTATCGATGCTGATGACGGCGCGGCGAAAGTTCGCGACGCGCAATAAGGTCGCGCGCCAATCGGCGATCGTGCTGAAGTTGTCGACAAACCAGCGCAGTGATGACTGCACCTGATTGAAGGCACCCGCAGCCATCATGAGACCGCCGAAAGAAATGCTGCCCGCGAAATACAGGGGCGCGGCGACGAGTATCGGAGCGACGAGCGTGAACCAGCCATAGCCGGCCGTAACCCAGGTAAGATTCGTGAGGCCGCTGACGAGGCGGCGCGTCGCCGCGAGCACCGCGGCAAGGTCCACCCTGAGGCGCCGCGCCTCATCGGCTTCGCCGGCGGCGAGCGATATGGCATCGATGTGCTCGTTGACGCGCACGAGTGAAAAGCGCAGATCGGCCTCGCGAGCGTAGCGCTGCGCATTCTGGTCGACGAGGCTGCGGCCGACCCAATAACTCAAGAACGATGCAGAGCCCGCATAGATGATGCCGGCCCACACCATGTAGCCTGGAATGGAGATTATGCGGCCGCCGACGTGAAAGGCGAAGCCGCTCGAAAGCGCCCACAACACGTCGATGAAGGTGACGAGCAGGATCGAGGCCTGCAGCAGGCCGATTCCCAGATCCGCCGACAACTCGGTGAGGTGGCGTGCGTCCTCATGCATGCGTTGATCGGGATTGACCCCGACGGCGCCCGCGTTCGCAAGCCGGAATGCCCGGCGCGACTTCATCCAGTTGCCGATGAGATCAAGCGTCAGCCCCTCGCGCAACTTGAGCTTCAACATTTCTGTGAGCCAGCGCTGCGCCACGTTTAGAGCAAGGAGGGCGCCTGCGATGACGGTAAATACACCCAGCTGGACCAGGAATTGTGCCAATTCCCGATGCGAGAGAGCGTCGTAGAAGGGCTTGTTCCAGCGGTTGAGTCGGATCTGACCATAAGCCGTGACCGCGATGACCACGAATACGGAACTCGCGAGCAGCAGCAGCGCATTGCGCGTCGACGCTGCCCACAGGGCGCGCACCATCATGTTCACTTGCGGGACGAGGCCCGAATCGGCAACCTCCTCGTGTGGGGATGCGCCGCTAGGTTTCTCATCTGGTCGTTCGCTCGTCATGATTCGCTCGCTCCGGAAGCACCGCAGTCGTGCCATTACCGACACCATGCCATTAGCCGGCCACGAAGAGCATGAAAAATTCGCACAGGGCGCTCCTGTCGCGGCAAACAGGGGCACCCACGCCAGATGAGCCGCGTCGAGACCCTGATTAGCGCCATGACGCTGCCCGAGAAGCTCGGACAGCTCACCATGACAACCGGTGGATATGCGGTGACGGGCCCGGTTCGGGTCGAAGATCCCACCGGCGCCATAGTGGCCGGGGCGATCGGCAATCTGCTCAACGTGGTCGGAGCGGACGAAGTGTTCAGGCTGCAGCGCCTGGCGGTCGATGAGTCACGGCTGGGTGTACCGCTCCTCATCGGCTTCGATGTCATCCACGGACATCGCACCTTGTTTCCGATGCCGCTGGCGGAGGCGGCATTGTTCGACCCCGCCATTTGGGCCCTGACCGCGCGTGAAGCGGCCGTCGAGGCGAGCGCCGACGGCGTGGCGATGACTTTCGCGCCCATGTTGGATGTCTCACGCGATCCGCGCTGGGGCCGCGGCGTCGAGGGCCCCGGCGAAGACCCGTGGCTCGCCGCGCGCTTCGCCGAGGCCAAGGTCCGAGGCTTTCAGGGCAGCGATCTTGCCGCGCCCGACGCGCTTGCCGCGGTCGCTAAGCACTTTTGCGCCTATGGGCCGGTTACCGCGGGACGCGACTACGCCTCCGTCGATATATCCGAGCGCACGGTGCACGAGATCCATCTGCCGGCCTTCGCCGCCGGCGTAGCATCCGGTGTAGCGGCAGTCATGCCCGCGTTCAATGACCTTGCGGGCGTCCCCATGACGGCGAACGCAGCTTTGTTGCGCGGCTGGCTGCGCGG
>Ga0302325_10005192_pt1 | contig 29766 bp, 27 predicted proteins | sample Palsa_T0_2_FD_201948 | JGI IMG/M metagenome (GOLD analysis project Ga0302325, IMG submission 201948) | Peat permafrost microbial communities from Stordalen Mire near Abisko, Sweden - Palsa_T0_2 | ecosystem: Environmental > Terrestrial > Soil > Palsa > Peat permafrost | place: Sweden: Abisko...
CATCACAAGTTCAGCGTTCGGCGTTCGGCGTTCAGCGTTCAGCGTTCAGCGTTCAGCGTTTAGCGTTTAGCGTTTGGCGTTTGGCGTTTGGCGTTTGGCGTTTGGCGTTTGGCGTTTGGAGTTTGGCGTTTGGAGTTCGCGAGGTTCACCGCACCGTTCGGTGGTTCGGTGTTCGAAGGCGCAGTTTATCGCTTTGTTGCTTCAAAATCGAGCAAACCGAAACGGTCCGCCACCGCGCTGAACGCCGAACGCTGAACGTCGAACGCTGAACGCCGAACGCCAAACGCCGACGCTACTTCCGCGGCTGGTCACTTCCAAGATTGTGAAACACCGCAAACGGGAATGCATCGAGACTTTTCAGCGGCAATGTATCCAATCCGGCTTTAATTGTTCGACCAGTCAACTGGTCCACCATCGCTGGAAGAGTCTTATCGATGAGGAGTTCTGTCTCTTTCCAGTCAAACCCGGATTCAGCTGTCCCGAGACGTGTCGTAAAGCGTGGGACAATCACCAGTAGCATTTGCGAGTCGAGTTCCCGGGAAAACGCGACGCAGCAGTCTGCCAGTTCGCCGTTGGCGTAGAATGAGTAGTAACTGCCGATCTCGAATAGAGCCGGCGCTCTCTGCCGAAGGTTGAGCAGGCGCGAGGTGATCAACATTTTGATGCGAGCGTCCTGCCAACTCTTGAAGAGGGTTTCCGCGTTCTCCGTCTGAACTTCTTCAAGGAGCCGTTTGCGCAGCGCAAAATCAACTGGACGGCGGTTGTCGGGGTCGACCAGGCTGAAATCCCATAACTCGGTGCCCTGATAAACATCCGGTACACCGGGGACAGTGAATTTCAGGATCGCTTGAGACAGCGAATTTAACATGCCATGCCATGCGAGCTTTGCCGCGGCCGGGTCGATTTTGGCGCGGAACCCGTGATCGGGTCCGAGCGCGCCGGCGATGAATTTCTTTACCGCAGCTTCCCAATCTTCGTTTGGCTGAATCCAGCTGCTATTCACCTTCGCTTCTTTGATGGCCTTGAGCATATATCGCTGAATTCGCTCGAGATACTCGGCATTGACTTCCTCGGGCGAAAATGGCCAGGTGCCCAAGAGGGTTTGATAGGCCAGGTATTCTTCGTTCAGGCTCGGAGCTAAGTCGCCTTCGAGATTGCTTTTCCAGGTAGAGTTCAAGGAACGCCATTCGTAGATCCACTTTTGCCACTCTTCCGGCATTTCACTAAGGACTGCCATTCTGGCTCGCGTATCTTCGCTGCGTTTTGTGTCGTGTGTCGTCGAAGCAAGGAGGGTCCGCGGTCGATCTAGCAACCGTGCACGGTTTCTCTCGTGAAAACGTTCCAGGCTGATACCGAATTGTTGCGGGTTTCCTCCCACTTCGTTGAGCGCGGAAAGGCGGTTAAAGATATAGAACGCTGTGTCTTCGAGGCCTTTGGCCATCATTGGCCCGGTGCATTGTTGAAATTTCGAAACGAACTCCAGCCGCAACCGGCGAGTCTCGCTGTCCGTCTCATCGAATTTTTCCAGGAGAAGGATATCTCGCAGGAAATCGAAAATAGAGGTGTCGATTGCCGCATTACGCCGTTTGGCCGCGCGCACGGCGCGAAGAATGACCTGCCGATCTGCCTCTGAAATTCCCGTTTCGGCGCTGATATAAGTTCGATAGACCGGAAAACAAGCGATCAATTCGCGGACGACAGATCGCAAGGAATCGAGCGTAAAGTCTCGATGTAACCGGTCACGTTCAGAGACATCACTCAACATGTGGCCAAGCGACTCGATATCGCTTGCCAGGGAGACATCCATGACAAGTTTCTTTTTCTCGTAAATCAGCGATTCAAAGTGCACATGGCGCTCGATAAAATCTCTGTAGATCGTCGAGAACTTTTCTCCGTGGTTGGAATCCACCAGGAGCTGGGTGATTTCCGCCGTAAAATCGTAACCGGTCGTTCCGTAAACCGGCCAGTCGCTCCGGAGCTTCTCATCTTCAGACAGAATTTTTTCTACGATCAGATAAAGGCCGATTCCGGGCTCTGCCGAATCACCATCGACAAGCTCTGAGTATCGGCGTTGGAGGGCGGTCAGATATTGTTTCGGATCCCGGAGGCCATCGACGTGATCGATTCGCAAGCCTGTCACGGCGCGCGTTTCCAACAGTTCGAAAATGAATTTATGGATCGTGTCGAAGACGATCGGGTTCTCGACTCGAATCGCAGCGAGTTCGTTGACGTCAAAGAAGCGCCGATAGTTAATCTCTTCGGCTGCGACCTTCCAGTAGCTTAAGCGGTAGGCTTGCGCGTCGAGCAGTTCATCGAGTCTATCGAATGAGTGCGATTCACCGACACGACCCTCGAGTTGTCTGATCGCCAGTTCGATTGCTTCTTCAACTTGGGGGCACTCTCTGCAAAGTCGGAAGATGCGGCGCTTGATGACTTCCTTTTCTCTAGCCCTCTCGCGAACCTTTTCGTCGTCGGTAAGGGTGCGCGGTGGAAGATATTCAAGTGCCGTCAGGATGCTCTCGAGGTCGAGATACATATCTTCGTCCGAATATTGGCCAAGCTTCTCCAGGGCTATTCGCAGCAAAAAATGGTACGTGCGCGGGTTGAGGGGGAAGACCCAGTCGAAATAGTTCAGGTAAAAGGCACCTTCCTCAAACCGGACATGAAATTCGCCGCGCTCAAGAACTCTGCCGTACTGGTCACCAAGAACCGGAAGCAATACTTTGTTTCGGAGAGCCTCTTTGAGCGGATCCCAGTCGATATCGAAGAACTGCGCGAATCTCGAGCTGGGGCCATTCTCCAAGACATCCATCCACCACTCGTTTTGTGGATCCGTGATGCCCATATGGTTGGGCACGAAATCGGCGATCTGCCCCATCCCGCGCTCGGTCAGAGCCACGACCATCGCATCGAGATCTGCGCGAGTGCCGATCGACGGGTTTAATTCGTTATGATTGCTGACGTCGTACCCGTGATCGCTGTCTGGGCGCGAGCGAAAGAACGGTGAACTGTAGATATCGCTGATCCCGAGTTTTTGAAGGTACGGGATGATTTCAGTCGCATCTTTGAAACCGAAATGTCGATTGAATTGCAATCGATACGTCGATTTCGGTATGCGGGGTGCAGATGCCATATCCTCTTTTCTCCTCTCACTGAGAACATTTTCGAGCGTTCCGCTTCATGTATTCTGCGCGTCCTGTTCGCGGAACACGATCAGCTCGGGTTCGGTCATTACGACTTTCTTACGATCACGATCAAAACGGGCCGCCGCTTTTCCTCCGTAAATCGGTTCGTTCGTCGAGATCAAGAATTGCCAAGCCCGACCCTTTGCAGCCCGCAGCAACTCATCTTCAAGCTCAAGAATCGTTTCATTTGCCAGAAGTTGGACCACGATCAGAATGTCTCCCGCATCTTTTCGGCGATAGCGAATCGTAATCGCTGTGCGTGAAACTTGCTCGACTCGCCAACGAGTACGGCGGCGGTCTGTCAGGTTGGCTTGGCGAAATAGCAAAAAATCGCGGTAAAGCCGTAGAGTCTCCAGATGAGGTTGCCGCTCCAGCTCCGTCCAATCCAATTTCGAATCGGTGAATGTGCGCACTGCCTGCGGATCAGGGATAAGTGCGCGTTTTGCCGGATCTTGAAAGTCCGAAAATTCAGCGAACTCTTTGCGGCGCCCTTCGGTCACGCCTTTGCCCAATTCATCGTGATGGTCGGTGAAATAGAGGAAAGGGCTCGAGGATGCCCATTCCTGGCCCATGAACAACATCGGGGTGTACGGCTCCGTGAGTAGAAGCGCGGACGCCGCCCGGTATGCTGCGGGCGAAATCGACTGGTTCAGCCGCTCGCCGTATGCGCGATTTCCAACCTGGTCATGATTCGAAATACAATGGACGAAATGCTCGGGTTCAATGTCTGCGGCCGGCGTACCACGCGGGATACCGTCTTTTTGTAACTCGCCGGTAAACAGCCAGCCTTCCCGCACGGTTTTCACCAGTTCTTCCATTGTGCCTTTGAAGTAGCCCATGTACCCCTCGTTCTCGTTCGTTATTTGAACGCGAACAACGTGATGGAAGTCATCGGCCCAAACAGCGTCACACCCGTATCCGCCTCGGTCGCGAGGAAGGACCAGCCTCCGATCGTTTCTTGGATCCTCGCAGATCACAAACCCGCCAAACACCTGAATTTCCTCGGCGATCTCCTGAATCAGATGCTTTGGAGAATCGTCCGGGATGGCGTGCGTCGCGTCGAGTCGGAAGCCATCGATGTGGAATTCCTTCACCCAGTAGAGCGGATTCTCCGCGAAATGATTTCGGACAGGCGCCGCGTCAGGACCGTCCAAATTGAACGCGGCGCCCCATGGGGTATGATGCGCGGCGTTAAAATAGTGATCAGAATAGACGCCCATGTAGTTTCCATCAGGTCCGAGATGGTTGTAGACGACATCGAGAATCACGGCGATGCCCGCCGCGTGTGCGGCGTTCACGAGTGTTCTCAGCTCATCCGGCGTTCCGTATGCTCGCGACGGGGCGTAAATCGACACGCCGTCGTAGCCCCAGTTCCTGTCGCCGGCGAAGTCCGCGATCGGCATCAATTCGATGGCGTTGACCCCGATCCTTTTCAAGTGATCGAATCGCGCGCCAATCGCCTTGAACGTGCCTTCCTGAGTGAAAGTGCCGACGTGCAACTCGTAAATCACCAGTTCGTGCAAGGTCGCCGGTTTCCATCCTGTATCCGTCCAACGAAATGAACGTCCGTCCACGACTTGCGATGGTCCGTGGACACCCTGCGGTTGGTATCGGGACGCAATATCAGGAACGACATTACCGTCAAGCCGATACTTATAGAGCGTGCCGGAGGAGGATGCCGCGTCCACTGCGCTGTAATATCCGCTCCTTTCCCGCTTCATCGCGATTTCTCGGACAACGCTCCCGTTGTCGCCAAAAACGACAAGAGAAACATTTTTCTTTCCTGTTGCCCAGGTCCGAAAGAAAACGCCCTCGCCCTGCGGTTCTGCGCCTTGGGAAACAAGTCTATTTTCCATCGATTGTCGTTTCTGTGGTATGAGTTGGGATCTTTGAAGGCGATTTTCCCGTCCTTGTCGTCCAGGCGGCTTCCCGCGCGAAACGCTCTTCTCCTTCGGAAAACTTCAACAGGCAGAGACTCCTGTCGACTAATTCCACTTCGTCGCCTGCCGGAATGACCTTCTGATTTCTAACAAAGCCGCGCTCGTTGTTTGTATCCACCACCATTTCCCATCGGATTTCTTCGCGCCCCGGCAGGATAAATGTAAGTGGTTCGTAGTGTGCGTTGCACAGCAGAAGGAAAGTATCGTCTCGAATGGATTCTCCCTTTGAATCGCGCACGTCGTTGGTCGACCCGCTGATCAGCATGCCGACACATTTCGCGAATCCGCTTTTCCAATCCTGTTCATTCATCTCGGCGCCGCTCGGGCTGAACCACATGATATCTTTCACTTCCAAACCACGGATCCTTCTCACCCTGAAATATTTTGGACGGCGGAAGACCGGATGCTCCTTCCGGAATCGGATCAGTTTTTTTGTGAAATCGAATAAACTCTTCGCGTCGTCATCCCAATTCCAGTTGAACCAGTTGAGCTCGTTGTCCTGACAATAGGTATTATTGTTTCCGAGCTGTGTACGGGCGAATTCGTCTCCCGCGTTAAGCATCGGTACGCCTTGCGAAAGCATCAAAGTTGCCATTAAATTGCGACGCTGCCGTCTACGAAGTCGATTCACTTCAGGGTCATCTGTCGGTCCCTCCGCGCCGCAATTCCAAGAGTTATTGTTGTTGTCGCCGTCCCGATTCTCTTCGCCGTTCGCCTCATTGTGTTTGTCGTTGTAGGAAACAAGGTCGTTCAGAGTAAACCCATCATGCGCGGTGATAAAGTTGATGCTGGCGTACGGCTTCTTGGCCTGGTGCTCGTAGAGATCCGGGCTGCCCGTCAGGCGATAGGCAAACTCGGCGATCGTGCCATCGTCCCCTTTCCAATAACGACGAACGCAATCCCGGTATTTACCGTTCCACTCAGACCAGGGCGCCGGAAAACTGCCGACCATATAGCCTCCCTCGCCCACATCCCATGGCTCAGCGATCAGCTTCACTTGAGACACGATTGGGTCCTGCAGCAAGATGTCGAAAAACGTGGCGCTTCGGTCAACAAAGTGTTCCTCGCGGCCGAGCGTCGATGCCAGATCGAAACGAAACCCGTCCACACGCATTTCCGTGACCCAATAGCGAAGGCTGTCCAGGATGAGCTGCAGAACCCTCGGGTTGACCGTGTTCGGCGTGTTGCCGCATCCCGTGTAGTCCATGTAAAAGCGTCGGTCACTCGTCACCAGGCGGTAATACGCAGCGTTATCGACACCTCTGAACGAGACTGTCGGGCCCAAATGATTTCCTTCTGCAGTGTGGTTGTAGACGACGTCGACGATGACTTCGAGACCGGCACGGTGCAGTTCGCGAACCATTTCTTTGAAGTCGGTGACCTGACCGCCTTGTGTTCCTTTGCTCGAATAGCTGCTTTCAGGGGCAAAAAAACCGATGGAACTGTAGCCCCAGTAGTTTGTCACGCCGCGGTCCACCAGGAAGCCCTCGTCTACGTGCTCGTGCACCGGGAGAAGCTCAATCGCAGTGACGCCTAGCTCCTTGAAATATTTGATCGCAGCCGGAGAGGCCAAACCGGCGTACGTACCACGGACCTCCGCCGGCACTTTTTCCCACAGTTTGCTGAAACCCACGACGTGAACCTCGTAGATGACCGACTCATGCAACGGTATGTTCGGGCGCTGCTCTCGTCCCCAGGCAAATGCGGCGTCGATTACGACCGACTTCGGAATATTCCGGGCGTTATCTCTGTAATCGCGCTTGAGATCCTCGCTTGGATCACCCAGCGGGTACGCGAACATCTCGGGGCCCCATTGAATCTTCCCCGCGATCGCTTTGGCGTACGGATCGATGAGAACCTTGGAAGCGTTAAACCGGTTGCCGTTCTGCGGCTCGTACGGCCCATACACCCTGTATGCGTACAGTTGACCGGGACGTAGGTCCGGCAGGAACACGTGCCAGACGTGATCAGTGTTTTCCGTCATTCGGACTCTGATTGTTTCGTGGTCCGAATCAGGCCGATCAAACAAGCAGAGGTCGACACCTGTACAATTTTCCGAATAGATGGAGAAGTTCACGCCCTCAGCGGCCCATGTTGCGCCCAGGGGATAGGGTGCTCCGGTCCATACCCGCACTTTGTTCATACTGTTGGTAACCCCTACCGCGTCTCGGTTTTTTGTCGAACACGAACTGCCGTCGGGTCAGTCTTTGTGTAGGACGAGCTTCCGGATAATAACGCCGATCGGTCCGGTCAATTCTCTGTTCTTCGTGGAAGAGCAGCGTGCCTTTCAGCGAGAGATCCTACGCCGATCCGCCGATACGCCGAACCGCCGAGACGTTTCTCGCCCGGACCAGGACGACGATTAGGAGGGAGACAGGCTGGAAGCCTATTCTATACTGCAGCGTCGCGTCCCCGATCGTTCTCGTTCTCGATCGTTGCCGGGACGGGGGGAACGTGTCGGCGTGTCGGCGTCTGGGGAAGCGAGATTGCTTTTCGGGAGGCTGCGCGCCAGTTTAACAAACCTGTGTGAAAATAATTGAATCAAAATGAGCCGTTTGAAACTCTTCTCCGCGAAGAAGTTGCCGCATGCGCAATTTCGCTTTTCTCCGTTTTTGGTACATTCGGCTGCCGGATAGTACAATGAAGAAGCGAGTTTTGATCATGTCAGCCAGCGCAGGAACCGGGCACGTTCGAGCTGGCGAGGCACTAACAAAAGTTTTCGAGGATCACCCCGCAGTGGGCGAGGTTCTGCACACCGACGCGCTTCGTTTCACGAATAAGCTGTTCCGGGATTTCTACTCGAAGCTTTACACTCGCCTCGTGAAGGACGCCCCGGACTTCCTCGGTTGGTGGTACAAACAGAGCGATGAACCGTGGAAAACCGACGGGATGCGTCTCATGCTTGACCGTCTCAACACGGGGCCGCTGGTGAAGTTGATCCGCCAATTCGATCCACACATCACGGTCTGCACCCACTTCATGCCTGCAGGGATCATTTCGCACCTGATCGCAAAGAATCTGTTGGATGCGCATCTTTCGATCGTGGTGACCGATCTGGACTTTCATGCAATGTGGTTGTCGCGGGTGTTTCATCGCTATTTCGTGGCGATTGAGGAAACCAAGGTTCATCTCGAGGAGTTGGGGTTGCCCAAAGAGCGGATCACGGTTTCCGGGATTCCAATCGATCCGGAGTACGTCACTCCGATCGATCGCGTCGCAACGCGATTTCAATACGGACTGCACCCCACACGTCCAACCCTGTTGCTTTCGGCTGGAGCGCTCGGTGTCGGACCGACAGAGTTCATCGTCGAACGGCTCAAAAATCTTCGAGCAAAAGCGCAGACAATCGTCATCTGCGGCCGTAACGCTGAAACCCGGGATCGGGTGCTCGGAGTGGTCGGCGAGAATAGCGAAAATTTCAAAGTATTTGGCTATACCGGTCGGATGCCGGATTTGATGAAGATCTCGGATTTGTTTATCGGGAAGCCGGGGGGATTGACGACTGCCGAGGCGTTGGCATGCGGCTTGCCGATGGTGATCGTCAGTCCAATTCCCGGTCAGGAAGAGCGCAACAGCGATCACCTTCTCGAGGATGGCGTCGCGGTGAAATGCAACGAGATGACGACAATTCCTTACAAGATCGACTGTCTGCTGGATGACCCGCTTCGACTCGAGCAGATGCGCCGCAATGCCTTCGCGATGAGCCGCCCGGAAGCAGCAAGGACAATTGTAGAGACTCTCGTGGCGGATGAGTTGTCCGCACTCGAGGTGTCGGATGATGAGGCGGAAGCAATCACAATCGCCGCAAGCAAGGAACGAGACAATAAAACGCGCTGACCAATGAGCGAGTTTCTGTGGGGGGTGGCAACTTCCGCCTATCAGTCCGAGGGGGGCTATAACGGGCCTGGACAACCTCAGACCAACTGGGCTGCCGCAGAACGCCGGAGAGACGTCGCACCTTCCGGAGTCGGCGCCGACTTCTGGAATCGTTATCCCGAGGATTTTGCGCGTTGCAGGGAGATCGGTCTCAACGCGTTCCGTCTCGGGATCGAATGGAGCCGAGTCCAACCAACCTACGTTGATCGGAGAGGGCCACCTCCCTCGTTCGACTATAAGGCGCTCGATCACTACGTGGAGATGCTGGTGGATTGCCGTCAAAATGGGCTTGAGCCGATCGTGACTCTTCACCATTTTGTGCATCCTTCCTGGCTCGGTACAGATCCATGGCTTGGGCCGGACGTGGCTCAACATTTCTGCCGGTACGCACGCGAATCGGTTTTGTATATAAACCGCGCCTTAGCGGACCGGCATGCTCTCCCACCGATTCGCTACTACGTCACGATCAACGAGCCGAATATGTTCGTCTTGAACACTTATTTGGGTACCCAATTTCCTGGTCGCGGGCAAAAGACGCACGGTTTGCGTACGCTCTTGGAGGTTTACTGCCAGATCCTGATCACGCATGTCCGCGCCTACAATTTGATCCATCAGATCTACGTAGACCACGGTTGGCCGGAACCTGCGATCACGCTGAACAATTACTGCAGCGATCTTTACTGGTCGGATAAGATTCTCCTCGACCTCGTGTCTGTCCGGGAACGTGGTATCCGCGTCGGAACGCTTCCCGACTATATCTTCGAGAAGATTCGGCAATTTGAAGAAGCGTTCGGCGCGGCGAGGATTCCGCTCAAAAAGGATATTCCTTATTTCTTCGGGGCGTACTCGAAAAAAATCAGCAATTGGCTGGGCTACAAGACATTCATGCCGGAATGTTTTGCTCCGCTTGTCGAAGAACTCTACGCGGCTGAGAGGGAATCTGCCTTCGACTACATTGGGCTGGACTATTACGATCCGTTCGCGGCGCATATGTTCCGCGTCCCTGTCTGGTGGGATCACGAATTCAAGAATAAATCGCTGCGGAGCTGGCTCATGAAGAGCGTGACGAGCAAATGGTGGGATTGGCGCGTCTTGCCGAACGGGATGCGTTTTTTTTGCGATTACTACAGTAAAGAATTCCGCAATCGTCCCGTGCTGATCGTTGAAAACGGTATGGCAGTACGGCGTCGGTCAGATAACAAGAACACTTTGCGCAGGGATCGGATGACTCGCAGCCATTTCTTGCGGGTCCATATTGAAGAGATCATGAGCATCATCCGGTCCGATATCCCGTTGATTGGATACCTGCACTGGTCTCTGTTCGACAACTACGAATGGGGAACCTTTACACCCAGGTTCGGCCTCTATTCGATCAACTACGCCAAGGACAACAGTCGGCTTGTCGAAGACCACCTTGGCGACCGCCCATCGCTCACCTATGCGCAGCTGATCCAACAATCCCGCGAGGAGAATGCGGTCGCGCGGGGAAACCCTTGAGGCACCCTCCCTTCAAATCGTCCTCGTCGATCCCCGATGGTGGCTGGTTAACCCTGAATTCCGAATTTTTAAACCACAGATTTCACAGATTACACAGAGACGAGAAGAACGGTTGCGGGACTCCGCAGTGTCGATGTTGGCGCCGGGCGAATTCTCGCCGTAGCACCGTTACCTTTCAGTCTTCCGTCCTCTGTGAAATCTGTGCAATCTGTGGTTTTACTTTTACCTTCCCTTTGTTGCCTGGGCGGAATTCATCGACAGAGGTTCAACCGCGAATTTTCTTAGCAGTTTGCCGATCACGAACTGGCGTTGGTCGAAATCGATCCGCCGGACTTCGATCCGGCCCGATTCGATGATGGCTGCGCAGGCTCCGAAATAAGGCACGAAGCTGCCGGTATTGATAATGACGCGCGGCGGAACTTCCCAAGCTCCCGGACAATGGGTGTGCCCGACAATGATAAATCTTGCCCGCGGACGGAAAACGCGCGCCAGATAGGCGGCTCTTCCCGGGACCTCACACCACGCTTTGATGATCATCAAAGGGCGCCACGGAGGCCAGCAGTTGCGAATGAACAAACGAAACCCGGGTGAACGTCCGCGAGTCAGAGGTTCCTCAAGCATCTGCAGTTCGATCGATGTCCGTTTCGAGGCAAAAAGTCGTTTCTCAAAATCGGTGTATCCGTCCGGTCCGAGCCCGTCTAGAATCTGTCGATGTTTCTTCAGGTAATGCCCCGCGTCCCGGCTCCAGGGCGCGACGCCTAGAAACAGAATGTCTCCGTGGGTCACCAAGACCGCGCCGTCGGCCAAGTCGAGATGATTCATGTTCGATACCGTCGGATCATGGTTCCCGTTGACGAAAAATGCTTTGCGCCCCGCCTGGTGGCAGATTCGCGCCAAATCCGCGGCCAACTTGCGGCCTACCTGCCGGTCCTCCGGATTCCGCATCTCTGACGTGTCACCGTTGAATATGACGGTGCCTGGTCCATGCAACAGCGGGGCAAGTTGATCCGGATGCGTTATCCGTGAGGCGCGATGGCCGAGGTGCAAGTCCGAGAGAATCAGGATCGGTTCCGTCGGCGTCAAGCTCATCTGACCTCTCCAGACCGTTCATAGAAATGATCAACGAGCCTGAGTGATTTCGCATTCGGAAAAACACCTGGCTCCATCTGATTCATGACGTATGCGAAGGTAATCCCGTTTCTCGGATCGCAGAAGCCAAGACTGCCACCCGAGCCGGGTTGGCCGAAGCTGTTCAGTTCGGGACCAAAAATTTTACGAGCCTTCTTTTTCCCATTTACCGGGTCTTTCATGAAGCCGATCCCGAACGCGGTTTCGATCCGAAGGACTGCATCCGTTCCTGTGCATTGCGTTGCCGAAATCCGGCGGATCGTTTCCGAGGAAAAGATGTCGTCCGAACAAAGCGCCTGATAGAATCGCGCCAACGCGCCGGCCGTGCCAATCCCGCCCAATGACGGAATCGAAAGCTTTCGCACGTTCGCATCGTTCATTTGCGACGGAGAATGGAGCCCGGCAGGAGTCGCAAACGCTTGGCGCGTGAGAGAACCCTGGTCTGAAAGTGCCCGGTAAAACGGTTCCTCGGATTCCGGCGTCCGAGGCTTCCGCGGTGCATAGATCGGAGCCACATCGTGGGCGATCGACTCGGGCACTCCGATCCAGAGATTCAGATTCATTGGGTCACCAAAGATGAGGCGGAAGTAAGTACTAAGCGGCGTGCCCTGCGTAATGCGGCGAACCAACTCATCGACGAGAAATCCGTACGTTCGTGGGTGGTAGCCGTGCGCTTCACCTGGGTTCCAGAACGGTTCTTGCCGAGCAAGCTGACCGGTGACGGCGTCGTGATCCAATATCGACGTTGCGGGATCGCGAAGGGCCGGTTGACCGGCTTGATGCGTGAGAATATGGAGAAGAGTCGTGTCGCCCTTTCCGTTTTGCCCATATTCGGGCCATAGCTCAACGACCTTGCGATCCAGATCAATTCCATGCTCGGAAGCGGCATGGATCAGGCAAGCGGAGGAGAGCCCTTTTGTGGCGGACCAGATTAAGACCGGCGTCTCCTTGGTCCAGCGTACCGTCTTCCCACGGTCGCAGTAGCCGTCGGCAAGATGCAGGATCTCTTCTCCGTTCCGCCGGATACAGACGGAGGCGCCAAGCTCCCCTGATTGGCTAAAATTTTCTGCAAAAAGATCGGTGAAGCCTTGAAGATCCATACCGTCAGTGTCCTGAGCCCGAAATAGCATGTATTTTGGGGACTGGACACTAAAGTTCATCCCATATTTGCTTCAGGTCTGGGTCAGTCTTCGCCATTTCCCGGAAAGATTTGTCGAGGCGAAAGCTGGCGCGCAGGTACACTTTTGCCTGCTCTCGATTTCCTAGCACGGTGTCGTAACAAGCGAGATTGTAATAGTAGACCGGTTCATCCAGAAGCGCCGCAGGCCCGTCCAGGAGAGTCTGCTTTGCTTCTGAGGTCCGCCCGAGCTCGTGAAGACAGAACGCTGCATGAACGTAACCGTACGGTTGGTTCGGATTCACGCCGCAAAACCGCAGACTCAGTCGGAGCGCATCTGTCCAATCTTGTTTTCGCAGAAGGATGTCGACTCGCATCCGCAGGATCTCGATGCGATCCTGCTCCTCCGCATCGAGCTGGTCCAATTCCCCGAGTGCGTCCTCAAGCATCCCGAGTTCAGAGTAACCTTCTGCGATGCGAACAATTTGGTCGAAGGTCATCATTCGTAAGCAATCACCATTCCATGCGGAATGATCAAACGAAATAATGAAGGGAAGGAGTTCAGGAGTTGCAGGAGTTCAGGAGTTGCAGCATGAGACGGCGGTTTTGCGGTGCGTGGACGGAGATTTGTCGTTTTCCTGGGAAGCTTGGCGGCGGGCCAAGAAACCATAGCCCAGGGTTTACCCCATAAGCGTTAACTTGTTGTGGTATGAAATGTCTCGGCCGGGCTCGACAAGTGGCACCGGTCTGCGCCCCGAAGGGGCCAGAAAGATTAGCCCAGGGTTTGTATGTGTTTAGCACCGTGTAGCGCCAATCGTCCTCGTCGTCGTCCCGTTCTCGTTCTCGATCTTTCAACGTCGTTGGCAATCGGCGCGATTCCCGCATCCACGGAAGTCGAGGACGAGAACGACGACGAGGACGACGACGATTCAGGAGGTATCAATACCGCACTAAACGCATACCAGAGTTTACCCTGGGTAAGCCGAAATAAACGTTTCGCCCTGAAGCGGCTAGAAATGCGCACGCGATCCGGTTCAAAGGTTCGGAGCCTCCCTCCACCGTGCCTCAACGCCGCGGTAGTTCCTGAGGGATGACGCTCAGTTCCATCATCTCCACCCCGCGAATCACCGTCAAAGCGGAGACGATCCCAATTTCCTTTCCAACGAGCACTCGATGAAGGTCGTCGATGCTCGATATGGTCGCTTCTCTGAACGCGATGATGATGTCTCCCTCTGCTAGGCCGCTTTGTCGCGCCGGCCCGTCGACTTCGGTCCCTGCTACCAATACTCCTTGGTTATTCGCCAGCTTATGGTGCCGAACCAGTCTAGGATGAATCGTCGTGTTCTGGCCGGCCAATCCAAGATAGCTTCGTCTGATTTTGCCGTCCCGTATCAGCCACGCTGCGACCAGTTGCGCCGTGTTGGCGGCTATCGCAAAACAAAGTCCCTGCGCCGGCAGGATCACAGCGGTGTTCACTCCGATGACCTTTCCGGACGAGTTAACGAGCGGTCCCCCAGAATTCCCTGGATTCAACGCGGCGTCCGTTTGAATGATATCGTCCATCAGGCGGCCGGATTGCGCCCGCATCGATCGGCCCAGAGCGCTGACAACGCCAGCCGTGACAGTCTGCTGGAAACCGTATGGACTACCGACCGCGATCGCAATTTGGCCGACTCGCAGTTTATTGGAATCGGCAAACGGAAGGTACGGCAACTGGGCCGCGTCGATGCGAATGACAGCTAGATCGGTGTCAGGATCATCTCCAATCAACGTCGCACTGAACGTACGCGCGTCGTGCAGAGTCACTTCGATCGATTGAGCGCCGTGGACAACGTGACTATTTGTCAGGATGAAGCCGTCTGGCGCGATAAAGAACCCGCTTCCGCTCCCTTCGCCTCGTCTCCCTAACGCGGGGTTTTTGATTTGAATATTGACGACCGCGGGAGCGACGTTGGTTGCGGCGCCGCTGACGGTCTCCGAATAAGCATCGAGCAACTGCCCGTCGGTGAACGAACCACGGACCGAAGGCAACGCTTCGGCGGAATGATCAAGTAGGACTGGAACCCATGTCGGCTCAAATTCAGATAGCATAACAATGACCCTTCGAACAAAGAAAAGTGTCCGTAAATGTAACTCATTTTGTTACAAATCAAGAGGAACTTTTTACCCCCGCCGCAAGTCGCGAAGTACATCCGCAAGCGTCACTTTCTCCAGTTCACGCGCCAAGGCACCGTTGGCCCGATCCTGGATGCGCTGCATCACCTTGGTGATTTTTTTGCCAACCGGGCAATCCGGAGAAGGTTCGTTTGGATGCGTTCCAAAGGTGTTGCCCTGATCAACCGCGTTGTGGATTTCGCGCAAGGTCACCTTTTCGGGTTTCCGCTTCAGGAGCGCTCCCCCGTGCGGACCTCGCAACGTGGAGATGAGTCCGGCTTCCTGGAGTTCGATCAGGAGTCGTCGGATAACGACGGGATTCGTATTAACCGTCTGCGCAAGACGAGAAGATGGGCAGCAACCGGCCTTTTCCAATGCGAGCACCGCCATCACATGCACCGCAAAAGCAAATCGGCAGCTTCGCATCCGATGAATGTAACAAACCTCATTACTTTATCCAATCTATAAGAGGTGGTTCCTTGCGGAGAAGAGGATCCAGAAGGTGAGGGAGAAGGGGACGGGGACGGAGAAGAGGACGGGGACGGAGAAGGGGACGAAGAGGGCCTGGACAGGATATCTTCCCATGTCCAGAGGTCTCCACTGTATCCACCGATCTCGTTCAGGAGCGTCGAACACCGGTCATGCAATTTTTGCAAATCCGGAGGTCCGGGCGGTTCTTCAGCGGATCCTGGAAAAACGATATAGGTGATATTCAAATCGCTTGCAGGCCGGTTGTAAGCATTGGATCGCGGATCCAGTTGGCTGCAGATCCGGAGCGAGGCTTCGCCAATTTTGTACGATGGTCCAACATCGCCCAAGAGCGCCGGATACAATATTCCTTGATAGATCACCACGACGCAATCCCCGAGCTTCGGCTGGAACGGATGGCTCGATTGTCGGAACATAAATCCTGGCAATACGACGTAGGGATCAGCTTTTGCGATGAGAAAGCTGTATTTTTTCAGATCGCTCAACTCCCTTTGAGTCTGGTCCATCTGATCCTTCAGGACCTTCTTTCGCTCGGGCGTCGTTGTCTTGGCGTCGAATTCAGACTGGAGCTGCTTCAGTTTGTCTTCTCTCTCCGGGATGAATTGGCTCACTTTACTGGTTTTCTTAGGCCAGCGGTAGCTGGTAAAGGGCTGAAAGTTAGTCGTCGAACCATTCACATCGGACGAGCGATCGGCATCGGAGCCATCTGCATTCACATCCATGTCGCTCTGGATCAAGAGCGCTTTCCGATTTGTCTTGGGGTCCTGTAGCTCCAGGATCGTGTTGCAATCGAAGAAATTGTGTCGGGAAACGATTTGATCGAGCCGGGCCAATGTCCGATTGACGGCGTCGACCTTTAGTTGATAGAGGCCATGATAAAAGTCTGAGACTTTCGAGCTTGGAAGCTCGTCATTCAGGCCGGGCAGAAGCGAGCCGATCAACGGATCCGCCGCGGAGAGTTGCTCCAGGGACTGGGCGGCTTGTGGCACCCGCACTTGAACGTCGAGTTCAAGGGTGTATGCGTCGGGAGTCTTCCGTTCAACGACCGCCGGAGCGCCTTCGACCGTAGTCACTTTTGAATGGATCTCCACGCCATTGAATAGTTTTGCGGTTTCCATTCGGGAGTAAGGGATAAACGTCTCGGGCAACGGAGTCGGAGTCGGCGTTGGGGTGGGAGTGATCGCTGGCGATGGCGAGGCAGATGGCTCGGGGCTGGGCGGTTTTGGTCCGGGGCATGCCGTCAGGAGGAACACCAAAATCACGGCAGACCAGACTCGAATCCCAGATTGGCGAGACCAGTCACTTCGCATGAATGTCGCTAGCCTACATCGCTCACAAATCTTTAGAGATGTGTGTGCGATGCAGGCTGTGGCAGCAGAATTCTCCGGCTGCGCCGGAGAATTCTGCTGCTGTTCTTGAGATAAGAGTGCAAACAGTTTCTCTGGATTTCCGCATTTCAAAAACTGCTCTTAAACTGATGTGCAGCGGCTGTTTAAGGGCTTTTTAGCGCGCAATCAACCCGTCGCTTCGCGATTCGCGTGATTCTTGCGGGCTAGCTGGCATGCCAGACGATTGCGGTCAATACAATACAGATACCGCTCAGGACGATCATCGGGATCGCCGGCATCGGTTTTTTCTTCGCGGCATAGGAACGCCCGAAGTGTGTCAGTAAGAGAATGGAAACGACTAACGCAAGGACAAAACCGGGCACGCTGGGAGAGAGCAGCCCTGCGATGATTAGAAGAGCGCCGCTTACGCCGCCGGCGATAAGCGAAGCTTTGCTTTTGGCGCGGGCATAACCCAGAGCCCCGCCAGCGACCGCCACCAGGCCGAAAAGGTAATAATAGATCTGGGCGAGCATGCGGCGACCTTAAATCATGCCTGAGATCTCATAGTCCGGGTGGGCCGGCGATGGGGAAGGGCCCTTCTCTCGTGCGGCCTGGGCGTTCAAGATCAGCCGTTTGAGATACATCGGCAAGAAGACGACGATCGTCATTGCGAGATTCATCAACGTGCCCGGAATGACCCGTGCCTTATCTCGGGAGACTGCACCCAGTGCACGGCGCACGACCTCCTGGACCGGTACGCTGAACAATTCGTGCGCTGGAGAGGTCGTATTTGACTGCGGCTTCCGGCTTGCGACGTCGGCAAATTCAGTCGGTACCGGCCCCGGGCAAAGAGCGGTGACGGAGATATTGGCGTTTCGTAGCTCTGCCCGTAGAGCTTCACTGAAGCTAGTGACGTAGGCCTTTGTCGCCGCGTAGACCGCGAGATGCGGCACCGGGACAAGGCTCGCGGACGAACTGACATTGAGAATCGCGCCGCAGCCTGATCTGCGCATACTGGGGAGGATTCGGAAGGTCAGATAGGTTAATGTTTCGATATTGACTTGGAGCATCGCATGAACGCGTTCCCATTGGCTGTCGATGAACGCTCCATGATCGCCGAGCCCGGCGTTATTGACGAGCAGATCCACAGAGAGGCCGCTTTCATCGATCCAGTTGCAAAATCTTTCGAGCGCGGCTTGATCGCACAGGTCCAGTTGCCGGCAATACACTTCGAGCTCAGGGTTAATGATCTTTAACTCCAGTTCAAGTGCCTCCAGACGATCATTCCGGCGCGCTACCAGGATCATCGTATTCACCGCTGGCGCCAGTTGCCGCGCGAATTCACGACCGATCCCGGCCGATGCGCCTGTGATCAGGACGGTGCATTCGGCAAAAAAACTTATACTCATTCTTTTACTTCCTAAGCTTTATCCCCATCGGAGTCAATGAGCTGCGGGTCGTGGAGTTACGGATCGGTGTTTTGGCGTGCGGGGTCGCTTGTTTCCTTTGGCAACAATGGCTAGAATAAACCCCATGCAGCTGGGATTGGAAAATATGACCGTCATTGGCGACGAGCTCGCTCTGCGATGGACCGACCGACTCGAAAGTTATTTTCCTCTCGAATTTTTGAGAAAGCGGTGCCCGTGCGCCCTCTGCGCCGGTGAAAAAGATATTCTCGGCAACCTTTACAAGGGGACGGTGAAACTCGGCCCGGCAAGCGTCCAATTGAAGCGCTGCGTAGTCGTCGGCGGATACGGAATCCAGCCGGAATGGTTGGATGGACATAGCTCCGGAATTTATTCTTTCAACTATCTGAGATCTCTCGATCCGAGTGTCCCATGATGCCGCGGCTCAGATCGTTTCTATTGACGAGTTTCTTTGTCGCTAGCGGAGTGGCGGCGGTTGCGACCCACGTTTGGCGTCAGCGGCTCGAAGCGGAATTTGACCCAAAACCGCTCTACGGCGTGATCTTTGCGCAATTCGAGGCATGTCGTTCCGATGACTTCGGCAAAGCGTACGGCCAGGCATCGAGGGGAGTTCAAGAACGTTTCACCCTGATTCAGTACGTTTCGAAGATCCGAACCGAGTATGGGCCAATTTCCCAGCTCGAGAAGTTGCAGTTCGGGTCGACTTCTCTGGAGTATCACCGAGCGATGGTGGAGGTCTATTTCTTGAGTGCCTTCGGCCAGGTCACGCCGGCGCTTTTCACGATGATCCAGGAAAACAGCGTCTGGCGGATTGAAAACTTTGAGGTTTTTGAGACCTGGCCACTCGGCCGCCGATTGGCGGGATTTAGTGTGTAAGTCGAAAAAAGCAGATGAACCACAGATTACCCGGACAGTCTCAGGGCTTGCTCGAGAACTTCTGTTGTTCTCTGCAAATCGGCTTCTGTGTGTTGCAAGCAGAGGAAACCCGTTTCGAACTGGGAGGGCGCGAAGTAGACCCCGCGCTCAAGACAAAAATGAAAGTATTTCCGAAACAGCGTCAGGTCCGATTTCATCGCATCGTCAAAACTCCAGACCGGCTCTTCCGTGAAGAAAAGGCAGAACATCGAGCCGAGGCGATTGAATTGGTAGCTCTTGCCGAGACGGCTGAGGACATCTCTCACTCCGCTCTCCATTTGCTGCCCTAGTTTTTCGAGCCGGGCCCAGCCATCCAATCGTTCCAGTTCGCGCAATTGGCTTAGTCCGGCGGCCATAGCCAGCGGATTGCCGGAGAGCGTTCCAGCCTGGTAGACGGGACCATCCGGAGATAGCCAACGCATGATGTCCGCTCGGCCACCAAATGCCCCGATCGGTAACCCGCCGCCGATCACCTTGCCCATCGCGGTGAGATCGGGTTTGATTCCGGCCAGCGCCTGGTATCCGCCCTTGGCGACGCGAAAGCCGGTCATCACCTCGTCGAAGATCAGCAGCGCGCCGTACTGATCGCACAGATCGCGTAATCCTTTGTAAAACCCGGATTTGGGGAGAAATAGCCCCGCATTGGCCGGTACAGCCTCCACGATAACCGCGGCAATTCCTTCCCCGAATTTCTGAAATGTCTTGGCGAGCACTTCGGGATTGTTGAAAGGAATCGCGATGGTTAACTCTGCGAACTCTCGAGGTACGCCAGCACTGTCCGGGCTGCCGTGGGTGAGAGCGCCGCTCCCGGCTTTCACGAGGAGCGAATCGACGTGGCCATGATAGCAGCCTTCAAACTTCACGATCAGCTTGCGGTTTGTCGCACCGCGGGCCAACCGGATGCACGACATCGTTGCCTCCGTCCCGCTGTTGACCATTCGGACTTTTTCGACTGAGGGAACCCAGGTACAGATTAATCGCGCCATGTCGACCTCGAGCGGGTTCGGGATCCCAAAGCTCAACCCGCTCTTTGCCGTTTCGCGAACCGCTTCAACGACGACGTCCGGAGCGTGACCAAGAATAGCGGGACCCCAGGTCCCGACGTAGTCAATATATTCGCGTCCTTCGACATCCCAGATGTGTCCTCCTTTGGCACGTGAGGCAAAAAATGGCTCTCCTCCGACGTTTCGAAACGCTCGAACTGGAGAATTGACACCGCCCGGGATGAACCGTTTGGCCTCCGCAAACAGCGAGGAATTGGTCATAATCGAAAGTTAACAGGATTTCCAGGCGCTGAAATATTTCCGCGCAGCCTCACCTTCCAGTGATCCCCAAGGAAATGCTCTTTGCAACGTCTAACGGGCTTCGGCTTCAAAACTTCTGGAGCAGTCCCTCCCGCTCTATAAATGCAATGATTTCAGAGAGACCAATGCCCTTCTTCAGGTTGCACATCACGAACGGGCGCTTACCCCGCATCTTTCTCGAATCACTTTCCATGACCTCCAGGGAGGCGCCGACATACTGGGCGAGGTCGATCTTGTTGATGACCAAAAGATCGGACTTGGTGATGCCCGGACCCCCTTTTCGAGGGATTTTTTCGCCCCCAGCCACGTCAATCACGTAGATCGTCAAATCGGAAAGTTCCGGGCTGAAAGTTGCGGCGAGGTTATCGCCGCCCGATTCAATGAAGACAACGTCTGCGTCCGGGTATTTCTGTAGCATTCGATCGACGGCTTCCAAATTGATCGACGCATCCTCGCGAATTGCGGTATGCGGGCACCCGCCGGTTTCCACCCCCATGATTCGTTCGGCCGGCAGGGCGCCGGCGACAGTGAGAAGCCGCTGGTCCTCTTTGGTGTAGATGTCGTTCGTGATGACGACGAGGTCGTACCGGCCCCGCAATTCTTTGCACAGCATCTCGACGAGGGTCGTTTTGCCCGATCCCACCGGGCCGCCGATGCCGACCCGCAGTGGCGGATTCCGTTTCGTGCGTTGGGAGTTGCTCATAATCCTTTCCTGAATCTGCCGACGCTGCGGTTAAGAAGTCTGGTTTCGGCTGCTCGTCCTGACGGAGTCTGTGGTTTCAAGTTCGGAGTTCCGCTTAAGAACGAAATAGCCGCGAATATTGGTTTGCATGCCGCGCCGATATAATTCCGAGGTGGGGTGCAAAGGTCGAGATTTGGTCAGGGCCGGTTTCGATCGCATGGAGTACCACTGGAGGGATGAGTGTGTGCATAGCAAAAAGGATTATCTGTCCCGCACTTTGACCGAGTGGAACTGTCTTAAGAGCCGCCGCTACCTGGTTTTCTATCCAGCTGAAAGCGTAGGCTGTGACGCAGGACTCGAGGTCGATGCGGAGGGAGCCTGCTGCATAGGCGAAAGCTGTCGGCAAACAGATCGGCTTTATGGAACGAAGTGCGCTCTGCCGCGTTTCATCATGCCATTGTAAGGTGAGGGCAAGTTGAGCCAGCGACCACCCCATTTGTTCAGTTTCCCGGCGTAACTCGAACGATTCTCTACTCGCGAGAAACCAGGTGTTCGACCGGTTGACCTGAGAATAGTTCCCGCTTTCCCAGTCACGATACAGTAGAGCGAGCATCGGAAGTTCGTTTGTGGCGAGGACATGCTCGAGGCCACTCTGAATCCAAGCCTGAGCGCTTGCAGCGTCGTGGATCAGTTTGGCATCGACCGCCCCTTCCAGTCCTTGCGAATAGCTGAACGCGCCGATCGGAAGCGCTGGGGAGGCAAGGTGAAGAAGCCCGATGAGCTTACGAATCTTCGTGACTGTGGGAGTCATCGTGCGAATGCGCGTGGCGATGCGGTTCGTGGTCCGAATGCGCGTGATGTTCGCTAAAAACTTTGTTGGCGAGCAAATAATCTTCCGTGAAAGTCTCGTCGTGCCCGTGGCGGTACCCGCCACCATAGGCGCCGCCTTCGGGTTGGAACTGAGAGGTTTCCTCGCGCACCGTCACGCCGAGTTGTACCAGCATTTCCTGCAGGACCGGATCGGCCTCAAGCTTAAGAAAATCTTTCCCGAGCTCGATCGGCGTGTGCCGGTTTCCCAAATGGTATGCGGCCCGCATCAGGGCATAAGGCGTCTCAGCGGTAACGCGAAGGATATCTTCCAGAGCCGATTCGACTCGGATCAGTGTGCCGTCTTCTGCTTCCAACAGATCGCCGTCGCGAAGTACCGACCCGCGCGGCAGGAACAGCGCCGCTTCAGTTCCGTCTGTGAGCGTCGCTCGAAGCCGGCTCTTCCGCCGAAGATCGAACGGCAACACAAGCTTTGGGAGAGGACGACGTTCAGCTTCGTGTATTTCGCAATCGGCGTATTTTTCGATCCGTACAATCGGCGGCATATTTCGAAAAAAATCTGGCTAATCTCAGAACAGGAAATACCGCTGCGCCATCGGTAAGATCTTTGCGGGTTCGCAGGTGAGGAGTTCACCATCTGCGACCACTTGGTAAGTTTCCGGATCGACGGTAATCTTGGGCAGGTAATTGTTATGGATCATGTCGGTCTTGCGAAGGGATCGGATGCCGTGGACCGGTACCAGTCGTTTCTTGAGGCCGTATCGCTCGGCAATGCCCGCGGATTCCGCAGCTTGGGAGACAAATGTGAGTGAGGTTTGACTGAGGGCGCCTCCCCGAGTTGCGAACATCTCCCGGTAATGCACTGGTTGAGGGGTGGGAATCGAAGCATTCGGGTCGCCCATTAGGGCCAGGTTGATCATCCCGCCTTTCAGGATCAGCGCCGGTTTCACCCCGAAGAACGCAGGCTCCCAAAGAACCAGATCCGCCCATTTCCCGACTTCGACCGAACCGATTTCATGCGCGATTCCGTGGGTAATTGCCGGATTGATGGTGTACTTCGCAACGTAGCGTTTGACCCGCTGGTTATCGTTTCGGGATTGGTCGCCTGGCAGAGGTCCGCGTTGGATTTTCATTTTGTGCGCTGTTTGCCAGGTACGCGTAATCACTTCTCCGATTCGTCCCATCGCCTGCGAGTCGCTCGACATCATCGCGAGCGCGCCCAAGTCGTGGAGGATATCTTCGGCAGCAATTGTTTCACGCCGAATCCTCGATTCCGCGAAGGCGAGATCTTCGGCGATCGCAGGATCCAGGTGGTGGCACACCATCAACATATCCAGATGCTCATCCAGAGTGTTAACGGTGTAGGGGCGCGTCGGATTCGTAGAGGAGGGAAGGACGTTTAATTCGCCGCAAACTTTAATGATGTCGGGAGCGTGTCCGCCACCTGCGCCTTCGGTATGATAGCTGTGAATCGTCCGGCCCTTGAACGCGGCGATAGTTGTCTCCACAAATCCGGCCTCGTTCAATGTATCGGTGTGAATCGCGACTTGGGTATCTGTTTCTTCGGCGACTGTGAGACAGTTGTCGATTGCTGCGGGCGTTGTCCCCCAATCTTCATGCAGCTTCAATCCGAGCGCTCCAGCCGCGATCTGCTCGCGCAACGGCTCCGGCTGACTGGCGTTGCCTTTCCCAAGAAAACCGAGGTTGATCGGATAGCCGTCGGCGGCCTGGAGCATCCGCTCAATGTGCCATGGACCAGGCGTGCAAGTGGTGGCGAAGGTCCCGTGCGCAGGCCCGGTGCCGCCGCCAATCAAGGTTGTCACCCCTGAAGCAAGAGCATCGTCGATCTGCTGCGGGCAGATGAAATGGATATGGGTGTCGATTCCTCCTGCAGTGACAATGTTTCCCTCACCCGCGATCACTTCGGTCCCGGGCCCTATCACGATCGTGACGCCTGGTTGGATATCCGGATTTCCTGCCTTGCCGATCGCGGAGATGCGGCCGTTTTTGATGCCGATGTCCGCTTTCAAGATACCGCCGTGATCGACGATGACGGCATTTGTGATCACCGTGTCGACGGCATCTTTTGCGGTGCGCTGGGATTGTCCCATCCCGTCTCGGATCACTTTTCCGCCACCAAATTTCACTTCTTCTCCGTAGATTGTAAAATCGTGCTCAATCTCGATAAAGAGTTCCGTGTCGGCAAGCCTGACCCGGTCACCAGTGGTAGGCCCAAACATTTCTGCGTACGCGTGGCGAGAAATTTTCATAGTCAATCTGTCCGTTCCCTTCAGAGCTTACCCATGACCTGTGCGTTAAAACCGTAGATAATTCTGTCGCCCGCGAGCTCAACGAGTTCGACGGTGCGTTTCTGTCCCGGTTCAAATCGGACGGCGGTGCCCGCGGTGATGTTCAGCCGGAATCCGCGTGACGGACTACGGTCGAAGTGCAGCGCCGTGTTGACCTCGTAAAAATGAAAGTGCGAACCAACCTGAATCGGCCGGTCACCTGTGTTGGCAACCGTTAAAGTGACTCTGTTTCGTCCGGTGTTCAGCTCGATCTCACCGGCATCCGTTATAATTTCACCCGGGATCATGGATTTTATCTTTCAATAAGAAACGAAGAGGAGAATCAAACCAACTCTGGGATTTGCCTCTAAATGATTGGATGGTGAACGGTGACAAGTTTTGTTCCATCCGGGAACGTGGCTTCGACTTGAATTTCGTGAATCATTTCAGGTATGCCTTCCATGACCTGATCGGATTTCAGCAGGGTCGTGCCGAAATGCATTAGCTCAGCGACGGTTTTCCCGTCGCGAGCGCCTTCCAGTAACGCCGCGGTCAGATACGCGACCGCCTCGGGATGGTTCAATTTCAGCCCGCGCGCCAAGCGTTTTTCTGCCAGGAGCGCGGCAGTGAAAATCAACAGTTTATCTTTTTCTCTCGGAGTAAGATTCATGCGACGCTCGAAAGCCTAGTATCCTGTTCCCGAAATAGCATGCATTTTGTTGCGATCAATATGGGCCGGGATCGGGGAAACGTGTCGGCGTTTGCACAAGGCGTCATCCGCTTCCTCGAATCCTCCTGGTCATTGCAGAAATTGTGAAAAGCAATCTTTGTTCCCCATACGCCGATACGCTGACTCGCCGTCACGTCTCCCAAAGTCGAAGACGTTGGGAAGGCAAACCGTGCACCAACGGCCGCAGGCGCACCCAGCAATCCATCATCATCCGGCGCAATCGTTCGACGTCATACGCGAGACCTCGGATAAGAAGTATTCCATCGGTAAGCGCGGTAACTCCCGCCCGCAACTCGTTTTCAAACGGCAAATCGGGCGCTAACTCTTCCGCAACCGCCGCCGTGCAGTCTGGTCCAATCGCCCAAAGCGTACCGAAAGCGTTGTAGCCGTAGAGGCCCTGGCAAGCGGTGCGCAACGAGGCGGATGCCTCGAGCAGCAGCCGTTCAACCCAGAGAGGCTGGCCGCCTGTCCGTTCGATTGAGCTCACAAATCGGAGGGAGCCTTCCGCCCAATGTTCCCCGGATTCCTGCCGCCCAAGCAAGCCAACCTCCCAGCCGATCGCGGTCGCCCCGGATTCAATTTGCAGCGTGAAGGTCGATACCGCGTGTGTTGCGTTATAAAAGATATTTTCTTGAGGAAGCCAATCGAGGGTTGATCCATTCGCCAAGCGGATGCTGGTTTTCTGTCGGCATTTCTGGTGCGGCGCTTTATACCATTTCGCGGCCGCCGGGGTCGTCACGACTGCGCTGCTGTTCGCCTCGAGATCAATCTCGACGTTCAATTCGTCGCCTCCCGCGATGCCGCCGGGCGGATGAACGATGACAACGTGACAAATCTGTTCGCCCTCTGGATAGAGCGCCTTTTGGACCAGCAGAGGACCGGAATGACGGTTTTCAATCAACACGGTGCGCATTTTGTGACGCGCAAAGCGAAGGTGAAGCTCGGCCCGCCATCGATCGTGAGGGGTAACAGGGTATACGGACATGAAGTGAGCGAAGCATCCCGCTTTGCTCTCGGAAAGTGTGGAAAGCGGGACGCTTCGCTTGCCTCAGACCGCGACCATGTGGCGAACTCCGTCCTGGTCCATCGTTGCTCCTGCTCCGCTGGCCACCATTTCCCCTCGGCTCATGACAAGATACCGATCTGCGAGCTGGTGGGCAAAATCATAGTATTGCTCCACAAGCAGGATGGTCAGACTCATTTCAGTAACAATCTTACGAAGTGTTCGGCCGATTTCTTGAATGATCGATGGTTGAACGCCTTCAGTCGGCTCATCGAGGATGAGAAGCTGCGGCCGGCCCATCAGAGCGCGTCCGATCGCCAGTTGCTGCTGTTGACCTCCAGACAAATCGCCGCCCCGCCTTGTCTTCATCGATTTCAGGATCGGAAAAAGGCCGTAGATCTCCTCTGAAACCGTGCGGACCGATCGATTTCCAGCGGCGCCAACCAAGAGGTTTTCCTCAACTGTTAAGCGTGGGAAGATGTCTCTCCCTTGAGGAACGTATCCAAGTCCGTTCGACACACGAGTATAAGGCGCCATTTTTTCGAGCGCTTTATTGTTCCAATGAATTTTGCCCGTCCGCATCGGCACCACACCCATCAAACATCGCAACAGCGTTGTTTTCCCGACTCCATTCCGGCCAAGCAAAACGGTCAACTGACCGGTCGGCAGCGTGAAAGTCACGTTCCTCAGGATGTGACTTCCGCCGTAATATTGGTTCACTGAGTCAACTTCCAGCATAGGAGGGGCGTTTAGCGTTCACCATTCGGCGTTTAGCGTTCGACGTCGGCATTCGGCGTTATTGCAAAGTGTTCGTCGTTTCATCAGCGGCCCAGATAAGATTCAATCACTCGCTCGTCGCGTTTAACATGGTCCAGCGTACCTTCTGCAATCACGCTACCCTCGGCGAGTACGGTGACTTTGCCTTCTTGACCGGCGAGCGCAGCCACAAATTCCATGTCGTGCTCGACGACCATCATGGAGCATTTACCGCGGAGGTGGTTCAGAAGTTCCGCTAGCTGCGCTGTTTCATGATCGCTCATCCCTGCGGCCGGCTCATCCAAAAGTAGCAACCGAGGCTCTTGCATCAGAAGCATGCCGATTTCGAGCAGTTGCTTCTGCCCGTGGGCTAGTTCGCCAGCTTGCCGGTACGCCTCGTTTTCGAGCCGGACGAGCGCAAGGGTTTCTTTGATCTTCGCAAGAGCGACGCCGGTGAGCTTGGATCGAAGGGTATGAAACCATCTCTTGTCTTCATTCATCGCCAGATCAAGATTTTCCCAGACAGTGTGTTGTTCGAAGACAGTCGGTTTCTGAAATTTTCGCCCGATGCCGGCCCGCGCAATCCTTGGTTCGTCAAGCCGCGTTAGATCGATGGTCTGACCAAGAAAAACGCGCCCAGTGTCCGGTCTTGTTTTGCCAGTGATGACATCCATCATGGTTGTTTTGCCGGCGCCGTTTGGACCAATGATACAACGCAGTTCGTCGCTATCCAAAGAGAGGGACAAATTGTTCAACGCCCTGAAACCGTCGAAGCTGACGCTGACATTTTCCAGGTAGAGAATTACTCCATGCGAGAGGTCCACTTCCCCCGGAACATTAACGTGCGCCAGACCAGTGATGTCACCAATATCCGCATTTGACCCGTTTGATTCCGCGTCGTTCATCGTCCGGTCGCTCATTGTTTTTTGCGCAGGCGCTGAAACAGTCCAACAACGCCTTTTGGCAACCAGAGCGGCACAATAACGAACATTGCGCCAAGAAAAAAGAGCCAATAGTCCGAGAACGACGCGGTCAGGAAACTTTTCGCCTCGTTGACAATAAATGCACCGATAATCGGTCCGATCAGCGTTCCGCGTCCCCCAACCGCAACCCAGATAGCCATCTCGATGGAGTTCCCGGGCGACATTTCGCTCGGGTTGATGATTCCGACTTGCGGTACGTAGAGTGCGCCGGCGATCCCGCACAAGATGGCGGAAAAGGTCCAGACGAACAGCTTGTAACCGAGCGGGCTGTAACCGAGAAACATCAGACGAGACTCGGTATCGCGTATGGCCATCACGACACGACCAAGCTTCGACGTGACGATATATCTACAGGCAAGAAAGGCGCCCGCCAAGGTCGCAAACGTGATCATAAACAACCCGGTTCGCGTGCCGACCGCGGCAATGGGAAAGCCGAGAATGCGTTTGAAATCAGTAAATCCGTTGTTCCCGCCAAACCCTGTCTCGTTCCGGTAGAACAAAAGCATGGCGGCAAACGTCAAGGCCTGCGTGATGATCGACAGGTACACCCCTTTGACTCGGGAGCGGAAAGCAAAGAATCCGAAGATCCAGGCGAGCAGCCCTGGAACCAGTATTATCAGCAGAGCGGCATAGAGAAAGTGTTCGGTTCCGCGCCAGTACCAGGGCAGGGCTTTCCAGTCCAAAAACACCATGAAATCGGGAAGGTGACTATGGTAGACCCCTTCAAGTCCGATCGAGCGCATAAGGTACATGCCCATCATATAGCCGCCGAGCGCAAAGAACAGGCTGTGTCCCAGACTCAGAATTCCGCAGTAGCCCCAGACTAAGTCAAGAGCCAACGCGCCGATGGCGTAGCACATGATTTTGCCGACAAGGGTCAGGGCATACGCGGAAAGGAAAAAAGGGCTTCCGGCTGGAACAAGCATCGAGCAGATCGGTACAAGCCCGAGAACGGCGACGACGACAACGATCAGGATGCGCCAGGAAACCGGACTAAACATCGGCTGACGGGCCGGGAGTCTCAGAGTTGGCGTCGGTTCGACGGTAACGGTACTCATTTCAAACCTCCACGCTGCGACCTTTGAGAGCGAACAAGCCTCTCGGACGTTTCTGAATGAACAAAACGATAAATACCAGCACCGCGATCTTTGCCAGGACCGCGCCCCAGAACGGTTCTATCACTTTGCTGATAATCCCGAGGCCCATCGCACCAATGATGGTGCCGGCGAGCTGGCCAACACCGCCCAGCACAACGACCATGAACGAGTCGATGATGTAGTTCTGGCCGAGATCCGGACCCACATTTCCGATCTGGGAGAGCGCGCATCCCCCCAGGCCCGCAATTCCTGCGCCGAATGCGAATGCGTAGCTGTCGACTTGCCAGGTGCGGATGCCGCAACAAGCCGCCATCCGGCGATTTTGTGTGGTTGCCCGTATATAAAGGCCCAATTGAGTCTTATTCAGAACCAGAGAAGCGATTCCGACGACCGTCAGCGCGAACGCCATGATCGCGATCCGGTTAAAGGGCAGGATGAGATTCTGCATCAGCGCGATACCTCCGCTCATCCATGAGGGATTCGAGACTTCGACGTTCTGAGCGCCAAAGACCGTCCGCACGAGCTGAATCAGGACCAGACTGATCCCAAAAGTAGAGAGCAGAGTTTCCAGCGGTCGGCCGTACAAGAACCGCAGAACGCAACGTTCGAGGATAAATCCGGCGAGTGCCGCGGCTAGAAATGAGGCCGGGACGGCTGCCAGCGGATACCAGTCGAGTGCGCCTTGGAAATGACTTCGGAAAAACTCCTGGACGACATAAGTCGCATAGGCGCCGATCATCAAAAACTCACCGTGCGCCATGTTGATCACCCCGATCAATCCGTAGGTAATTGCCAACCCGAGCGCAGCCAGGAGCAGAATGCTTCCCAGACTGAGACCTGCGAAAAGTGTCCCGATCATCTCGATTTTCCATTGCTCAAAGGCCATCGCCTTCAGGGCGACAGTGGCAGCCGCTCGTACTTTTTCGTCGGTTTCGGCGAAGGTTCCGTCACTCTGCTTTGCGACCAGCGGCATCAACAGGCTCCGCATTTGCGGATCTTTACGTTCACCGATTAATTGAACCGCTTGCAGCCGTTTGGA
>Ga0302325_10005194_pt1 | contig 29765 bp, 21 predicted proteins | sample Palsa_T0_2_FD_201948 | JGI IMG/M metagenome (GOLD analysis project Ga0302325, IMG submission 201948) | Peat permafrost microbial communities from Stordalen Mire near Abisko, Sweden - Palsa_T0_2 | ecosystem: Environmental > Terrestrial > Soil > Palsa > Peat permafrost | place: Sweden: Abisko...
GGTGTTGCTCTGCTGGAAGCTTTGAAGTAGTTTGCGCTTGGCGCTCTGCATCGCCAGAGCGGCTTCGGTGTCGGATTGGCTCTGGGCGAAGCGATCCAGTTCCGCCAGCGTGACCCGGGGCCGCAGGTATTTCGCGCACTGAGGCGATTCCCGAAACATCTCGAACGGTGTCGCCCACCGCAAGTAGATGCGCCGCCGCTTGCCGTTGGCCGCAGTGAGGATTTGGGGCACCGCGCACGGCCGGTGGAAGTTCACGTAAGGATTGAGGTGCTCCCGGTGGAATTGATCGATCACCACAGCGTGCTTCGCCTCGATGTAACCAAATCCGATGTGCTTGCGGATCACCGCGCCGTTCTTGGTCTCCACCAGACCGTTGTCGCCGCAGTGGTGCGCGCGCGACTTGGTCTGCTCGATGCGCAGCTTGTCCAGCAACCGGACGACGTTGTAGTTGATGAACTCGCTGCCGTTGTCGGAATGAAATCCGCGGATCACGAACGGGAACTGTTCCAGGATCGACTCCAGCACCGGTAGCAGCCACAACTCGGAGATTTGCGGAGTTGCGGCCACAATCTCCCACTGCGTCACTTCGTCGACGGCGTTGATGTGATAGAGACCTTTGCGTCCTTGTTGATCGCCCTGATGCACGGTGTCGATGCGCAGAAATCCCGGCTCGCCGCGCGGTTGCGGCTTGCGCCGCTCGCCAATCGGAATCGGCGTTGGTCGTGTGGGCTGATAACTGGTGTTGCGTTTCCGATAAGCCACACTGTTGCGCAGCCGGTAAAGGTGCGCCACCGAAATCGATGCCAGCCGCACATACGCTGCTTGCCCGTAGTCGTGGTGCTCTCGTTCGAGGATTCGGCACGTCGCCGGTCCGCTTAGGTTCCCGTGCGCCTTGTCGACATAGGCCAGCAGATTGACGTCCGCACCGGTGTAGCGCGTGGCGAACTTGGTCCGCTGATAGACCACCGCTTTCACCCGTCCCGTGCGGCGTTGCAGCGCAATCAAGCGCGTGACCTGCGCTCGACTCAGTCCCGTCATCCGCGAGAGGTATCGCCGGACCAATCCCTTGCCGGGCTTGTCCAAGCTCGCGTATTGGAGCCGTACCAGCGTCTTTTCGACCCAACTGTACACCTCCTCGCGCCGCTGGCCGGCGAACCGCACCTCTCCGCTGCCGGCCAGGAAGTCCCGAATCTGCTCCAGGCTGGTGGTCTCTGTGTCGTCCATGCTGATGATCAATCCCCAGCATCCCGTCTTTCCCCTTCAGGCTCATCTTGCGTGAGAATCCAATCGCCGGTTCAGGCTCATCTTGCATGAGACAAGAGTCCGCCCCGACCAATAGAATGTTAGAGTTAGAGTAAGAATTAGTGGCGCCGAAGAGTCCTTGTGACGTGGTTTGTGATCCAAGCCCCCTACCCTGCCGCTCACCAACACATCGAAGTAGGCAAACAGCTATGGCAGTAACGGCAGAAAAGACTGGCCGAAATGATCCGTGCTGGGTGGATCTGGGCGGAAATATAAGAAGTGCCATCTGCGAAAGGAATCTCAGCCGGCACCACGCATCTGGGAAGTTGACGCACTGCTAAAATCCGGGCGTTAAAAAGGAACGTGTCTTCACGCCATGGAGCCCGGCGGTGTCGCATGTGGTCAACCTGCCATCGGTTCCCACACCGTGATGCGGAAGATGCTGAAGCAAATCGCGCGCAATGGCCACGTGTATCATCATTCTGCGACCATCCAAGACATCGATAAAGCGCAGGGCAAACCGGCTGTAAAGCTTATCGGAGTGAACCGTGCGTCAGCGTTGCCGGTCTTTTGTTCTTCCCATGATGGCGTTTCGTTTGCGCCGCTGGAGCAGGTGCCGTTTGTTGGAAGCGCCGAGCAGTGCTTCCTGCTTGCTTACCGCGCTGTGTGCTTGGAGCATTTAAAGAAGCTGAACTAAGCGAATGATATCGACTTCGTAAGGGACATCGTGCATCGGGGAAGGTCGGTACTCGTTCAGATGGAACTCCAGACGCAAATTGCCGCCTACGAACCGGGCGTGCGCACTTCGGCGCGCGACATGGAAAAGCACAAGGCGGAATACGATTCGGTCTTACTTACGCGCGAGTTCAGCCGGGTTCGGGCCTTCCAGATTACCCTTGCCAGCGCGCCGGAGATCCTGTGCGCCGGAGCGCTCTATCCAGAATGTGACTTCGATGGGAAATCCATCGGAAATCTGGCCAACCTGGACCGGACGCCCGAACTTATTACTTTTTCATTGATCTCAACCGACACGGGGGGGCCTTTGTCTTCGCATGGCTGGAGAGCAGTGACGGGCCTTGCCGCCAATTGGCTTCGTCGCTGGATCGGCTTCAAGACAGCGAAGTGCCTCAGGCAATCGTGCGATTCGTTTTGAGTTTTGTGAGAATCAATACCTGAATCCCGATTGGTGGGACAACCTCGACAGCAGCACCAGAACGGCGCTGCTAGACCCCTTCGCTACGTCGGCTTCACCATTCGAGCCACGCGCCCATAGTACGTGTCTTGGGAGTGATGGGCTGTCACCCGTGGCGTGGCAGGTGACCATACGCAGTTGGTTGTAGTGATCGGCGCAAGTGCTGGACAGGCCAAAAAAATGATTATTAGCGAAAGGATCGTTTGCGAGTACTTGACGCAGCGTGGGCTCACGCCGCAGCAGTTCACAAAGGCTGAAATGCGGAAGGGTCGAACTCCCGATTTCCGAGTGCGGCACAAGGATAAGCTCGCATTCTACTGCGAAGTGAAGCACTCACAAAAGGACCGCTGACTTGATGAGCTAGGAAAGGGCGCAGCGCCGGGGACGCTCCACGGCGGGCCGAGGCACGATCCGACGTACAACCGTATCGCGAGGTATGTCCACAGCGCAGCCGGGCAGTTCGCTGCCGTTAACCCGGATGAGCAGGCGCCAAATGTTTTGGCCATTGTGAACGAAGACAGCATGGCGGGCTATTATGACCTTCAGTGTGTGATAACAGGCAACTGCTACCCGGATGAAGGCCCACCGGAACCGAGCTTTCGCAACATCTCAGAAGGCCGCATCCGGGAAGACAGGTTCCGAATCCACCTTTACCTGTGGTTCGATGTCGACCGCAGTAAGCCTCACATGCTCTTCTCGCGATTGAACCCGGCGCTCGACGCCGTTCTGTGCGATTACTTTGGGGTGAAACCGGAACGGATCAAGCAGCTTGTGACGTGAAGCTATGACGTGGATTGTTGGCACTCCCTGCATGTTTGGATATGGGTTCGGAATTTCCGATATTCGCGTCACGCTCTCAGACGGTTCGGAGCGAGATTGTCTTCGAGGTGCAACCCACGTCCTTGATTTTATTCGCGTGGGTGAGCATATCGAAGAGTGGGTAACGGAAGAGCTTTGGGCCTCTTATGTCGATACCGATTGGCATGGACACCGGCGTCCCGCGGGCCGCTACCGGACGATTGCCTGGATTCCCCGAAACTTTCTATCGGCGGTTACGATGAAGGTGACCGCCTGGTTGTGCTCGCCCACGCCGCGGGTGGATCATTTTCGCGAGGCCGACGCAGTTGGATTTCAAACCGTCGACACGCTCGGAGCGGGGACGGCCCAGGGAGACTACACCGATAACATTGGGGTCCGTGACGCGGCCGAAATTGGAGCGGACCGTTGGGCTCCACGAAGGCCTCAGGCTAGCCCGCTCGTCGCGTGGAAGCCATCCGCGCCGCTACGCGCATCGCCTGTTTCATGCTGCGGGCGTCGGCTTGATTGCGGCCGGCGATGTCGAAGGCGGTGCCGTGATCAACCGACGTGCGAATGATCGGAATGCCCAGCGAGATGTTGACGGTGCCCTCGAAATCGATCAGCTTCATCGGGATATGGCCCTGATCATGGTACATCGCGACCACCAGGTCGTAGGCTCCGCGCGACGCTTGCAGAAAAATCGTGTCGCCGGCATGAGGACCGCTGCACTGAATGCCCTCTTGGCGCGCCGCTTCGACGGCCGGAACGATGTGCTGTTCATCTTCGTCGCCGAAAAGACCGTGTTCGCCGGCGTGAGGATTCAAACCGCAGACAGCGATACGGGGCTGCTCGAAGCCCAGCAGTTTCATTGCTTCGTTACCGAGCATGATGGTGCTCACAATACGCGCTTCGTTGAGCTCGCACGCCGCGCGCAGCGACACATGCGTGGTGACATGCACAGTTGAGAGCCGTTCACTCGAAAGAAGCATGCGGGATTCGGTGGCGCCGCACAACTCCGCGATATATTCGGTGTGTCCGGAGAATCGATAGCCGGCCAATGTCACCGCTTCCTTGTTCAGCGGCGCCGTTACCATAGCGTCGGCTTCCCCTCGAAGGCACATCTGCGTGGCGATGCGGACATACTCCACGGCCGCGCGGCCGCAGCGACCGTCCATTCTTCCGAAAGCGAAGTCACTAATGTCGCCGAGTGCTTCTACATTGCACAATTCCGCCGACTGCAGGGTCAATCCGGACACCAGCCCGACCATTTCCAGAATGCGCGAGTCGCCCACCACCACCCAACGCGCGAGCGAAGCGAGGTCCGGATCCGCGAGGGCTTTGAGAACCACTTCGGCGCCGATGCCGGCGGGGTCGCCGATCGTTAAAGCAATAGTCGGCGGAGTTTCTATTGGGTGGGGCATAGAAAGTAGTCAGCTACCTGGATCAGAGCGTCGGCGTCTCCGAAGGCGCCCGACTTAGTCGCGACAGTTGTTCCGTCGAACTCGCCCCCGCGCAGGACGCCGTAAGGAACTCCCGGAACAATTTCATCATACAGGTCGATGTCGTGCACTCCCACAGCCCGGCACACCAGCGAGGCGGTGTCGCCACCGGATAAAACGATGGCAGTGGCGGGCACGCCGGCAATCAACTCGCGAACTCTCTCGGAACACATTGGGTTGCGCGGAATCCGTAAGCACACGTGGCGGCGTTGTTCCAGTGCTTCGAGAATGTTTTCGTGGCTGACTTGCTCCCATGGGGCGCTGAGCACGGGCCTGCGGGCGTTCAAAGCCGTCAATTGAGCTGTCGTGGCGACATGGTCGGAGCCAATGCAGAACAACACCGGCCCCTTATTCAGCGCCGGCCGGTCGACCGCGGACTGGACGGGGAGGGTTCGAGCAAGTGCGGCCGCCAGACCGCCGGATCCTACCCACAAGATGCGACGATCCAGCGCCAAAGCTTCCGCGGCAATCTGATCCAGATCGCGATCGCACAGCGCATCGAGAGATACAACGCGAGCGCCCGAGGATACGGCCCGCTCGATCGCTCCAGGATGGATGTGGGCATGCCGATCGAGGCCGTGCCCTCGCAGCAGCGCTACGATGTCGACCGGATCGAAATCCGCCCGGCCCTCCACGCGCAAACGCCCTTGCTCCATTACGCGGTTCAGGGCGGGAAACGCGGGGCAGACGAGCGCGCTCTCAGATCCGAAGATATTGAGCGCAGCGTCGATTTCCTTGCCCACGTTACCTCGGAGCGTGGAATCGATCTTCTTGAAGACAATCTTCGGGGAGCATTGCGCCAGTTGTAGGGCCGACGCAGCCAGACGCGCTTGAGCTTCTTCGCCGGAAAAATTGCGGCTCTCGGTGCTGACGGCAACCACCCTGGCTGTGTCCGGCTGCGCGGGGCGCGAGAGACAGACCCGGGTCCGCCGGCCGCGCGCGGCGAATTGGACCGCGGCGTCGCAGGCTCCCGTCAAGTCGTCCGCGATTAGCAAGCAATCGAGCCGGGTCACGGATCGACCGCTGCCATGCTTCGAGGACTGGCGACACCTTTGAACCTTTGGCGCTCGCTAATGAAGTACCACGCGGCCAGGAGAGCGAGCAAGACCAGCATCGTTTCGCCCGCAACCTGATTCGGCGGCATCACCAAGATAAAACAAATGAAGACGGTCCATCCGATCGCGATCACGTTGACGGCGTTACTCCAGCGCCCGAGACGCCACGGCCCGGGTTCGGACCATAGACCCGCGCGTCGCGCGCGCCAGCCCAGAAAGATCGGCAGAATGTACGATACGTAGAGCCCGACCGTGCTCATCGAAGTGACAACCGAATAGGCTCCGCTCCAAACGGCGACGAGAAAAGACAGGCCGATGGAGAGCCAAATGGCGTTGGCCGGAATCGCGTGTTTGGCCGTGACTCGCCGCCAGAGTTTGGATAACGGCATTCCGCCATCGCGGGAGAACGCGTAAATCACGCGGGAGTTCGAAGTAATGCACGTGACGCCGCAGAACCACATGGCCAGCACAGCCAGCCAGGACATCGCCGTCCCGGCGCGCGATCCCAGCGCCTGGTCCAAGATGGTGATCATGGCGGGAATCGCGTTGCCATCGGCGTCCCTTGCGCCCAGCACGGACGGGACATTCCGAACCGAGAGCGTCAGCGCGAAGATCAGCAGGTAGCCGACCACGGCCGAAATCACAACCGAGTTGACGATGCCCCAAGGAACGCGGCGGCGCGGGTCCACCGTTTCTTCCGATACGTGAGCCGATCCGTCGTAGCCGACCAGCGTCCACTGGGCCATCAGCAATCCCAACAGGAAGGACCAGGCATAGGGCACGTGCGCGGAGGCCGCTCGTTCGAAGAAAAAACTGATGGGCTGCTTGGGCGAAAAGAGCATCAGCGCGCCGACGATGGCTACCACGCCGACGATGTGAACGGTGACACTGAAATCGTTGAGCCAGGCGACCAGCCGAATTCCGTAGTGATTCAACAAGCCGTGCGACGCCAGGATCAGGGTGTAAAACACCAGCAACATTTTTGTTCCTGAGCCGAGTCCCAGAAGCGGGGCGGCGAACTGCGCGCAGCCATAATCCACGGCCGCGACGTTGGCGATCATGCCGATGATGCCGAACCAGGCGGTGAACCATCCCCATCCCGCGCCGCCGAGATGGCGGGCCCAATAATAGTTGCCGCCGGAGGTCGGAAATGCCGACGATAGTTCCGCCATGCTGGCCGCTACGGCCAAGGTGAAGATCGCCACCAGCGGCCATCCGACGGACATTTCGAACGGTCCGCCCTTTTCCAGACCGTAACCGTACTGCGTGGCGACGCCGGTAATGATCGAAATGATGGAGAAGGAAATGGCGAAGTTCGAGAAACCGCCCATGCTCCGGAACAGTTCCTGGGCGTAACCGAAATGACGCAGGTCGCGCGCATCCCGGGCCGCCTCTTGGACGTCGGACTGGTTCATATGGAACGCTACTTGCCGAATCTCCCGATGAACACCCACTCGGAGCGGCGGCGGGGCGATTCGATGAAGTTCTCGCCGCTTGCACCGATTATCTTATGGTTCACCCAAACAAATCTGTCGAGCGCGGCGGCCTGCGGGAGAGGCGAGAGTTCGAGGTACGTTTGCTTGGCCAGGTCCAGTTTCCACACCTTTCGAAAATCGTTGATCAGCACGATTCCGTCCCCGACAAAAACCGGGGATGGGGGATTGGTTGCCTGGCTCACGTGGGGCAGCTTCTTCCCGGTCTCCCATTGGCCGCGTGCAATGTCGTAACGATCGACGTCGTCGTAGGTGGTGATGGGAGCGGTAGGTCCGTCCTGATAGATGCCGCTGAACATCCAAATCGAGTGCCCGTCGGTTTCGGCGCTGAAGTAGAATCGCAGCGGGCCGGGAAACGAGGCAAGCTCCCGCCAGCCGTTCTGCATATGACTTGTATCCAGAACCATCAAACTGCGCGTGGCTGTTTTCGAGCTGCAGCAGGTCCCGGTGGGATCCCGAGGTTCGAACTTCGTTGTTCCGCCGACCGCGTATAGCGACGCTCCCACCGCGACTACTCGCGGGTAAACTCTGTCGAACGGAGCCTCGCCGGCGTCCGTCCAAGCGTAAGCGCCTGGGCGCTTTTCTAATACGAAGATGCGGCGGTTGACTTGCGATCCAGTGAATCCGCCTATGACGTAGAGCTTGTCGCCGATCACAGTTCCACCGGCGGCGCCGAGCGGAACCGGCAGGTCGGGAAGTTTTTCCCAGGTTTGCGATTCGGGATCGAAGGCGTGCGTGCTGGCCGAGAATTGCTTCTTGATCCAGTTTCCTTTCGATCCGGTCCAGAAGGTGCCGCCCGCGACGATCATTTTTCCGCCCACCACTCCGGCGACGTAATCGGAGCGGGGTTCGGGCATGGGCGTGGAGAGCGACCAATTGAGCATTTCGTTTTTTGCGGACATCCGACCGGCGCCACAACGCAGAAGGGCGGCGAGCGAGAACGGACCAAGCCGTGTCATGCTAGTGCTCTTTTTCGGCCCAAGCCGGCGTACACGAGAAACAATCCAACCAGAAAGATTCCGCTCGAAGCGACGAAGATGCCGGCGGCGGTGGCGAGCGAGTCCTTGGCGGCGACGATGATTTCGTTCCAGTGCGAGGAGGCAAACAACGCGCCCGCAAGCCCCACGAGAGCTATCAGCGATCCGGCCAGGATCAGCCGCGCGTTCGGGCCGGCCTGCAATCCTTCTTCCAGGTTCACGGGTTTCATATCCTTGCCCGCGAAGAAAATGAATAAAACGAGCGCCAGCGGATGCATCAGGCCCGCGGTGACGAACAGAGGCACGTAGCTGCCGAACCATTGCAGGAAGCCACCGGCCAGCAGCGTCATGATCATCCCGCCCATCGCGCCGCAGGCTCCGCCCAAACCGACCACTGAACCCACTACGCGGGCTGGAAACAGATCGGACGGCGTGGTAAAAAGATTGGTCGACCATCCCTCATGACCTGCGGTGGCGAGACTGATCAACGCCACCGAAATCCAAACGTGGCTTGTCAGGACCGCCCAGATGGCGGTGGGCATGCACATCGCGGTAATGAACATCACCGTTAAGCGCGCGCGCGCCGGCTGCCAGCCCCGCTTCATCAAATAGCTCGAGAACCAACCGGCCGATATGCTGCCCGCGTCGGCGGTGAGGTAAGGGATGATCAGCGCCGAAACGCTGTCCATGGTCGAGAATCCCCGCTCTTTCACCAAATAGGACGGCAGCCAGTAGAGGTAGAACCACCACACCGGATCGGTCATGAACTTGGCGACGAAGAACGCCCATCCCTGCTTATAGCGGAGCAGCGACACCCATGGGATGCGGATCGCCTGCTCCTGGGCGGTCTCTGGGATCTGGTCGCTCTCGATTAACTTCAACTCGTCGGGGGCCAGCGCCGGGTGCTTGCGGGGCGCGTAATAATACTTCAGCCAAAGATACAACCAGACGAATCCGAGACCGCCGGTGAACAGAAACGCAGCCTGCCAGCCGAACTTGGTGGCGATCCAAACTGCGCCGGCAGCGAAGGCGACTCCAAAATCGCTGGCGCCGTTGAAAAGTCCCGTGGCGAACGCTCGTTCTCGTCTCGGAAACCATTCGGCCACCGCTTTCACCGAAGCGGGCCAATTGGCGGCCTCTCCGGCCCCGAGGAAAAAGCGCGCGATGCTGAACTGAAACACCGTCCGGCAGAACGCGTGGCTCATCGCTGCCGCCGACCATACGACAACAGCGATCGAGAAGCAGAGGCGGACTCCCAGCAGGTCGACTAAGCGCCCCGCGAAACTCATCGTGAGCGCGTAGGAAAGCTGAAAAGAAAAATTGATCCAGCCGTAGCCGGCTTCCGACCAGCCTAACCGGTGCGAGAGATCTTCTTTCAGCGCGGAGACGGTCTGGCGATCCAGGTAGTTGATGGCCGCGGCAAGAAAGAGCAAGCCGCAGATATACCACCGCAGATGCTTAATGTACGCGCGCGGCTTCTTGGGAGCGATGCTTTCCGCGACTTCTGGACCTGGTCTTATCACTCGCCCCCGCTAGTTGAACTCGACTAGATGTCGAACAACACGCCGACCACCTGCTGCATGAAGGGCTCTTCGGAAGTGAAGTTGTGATCGACGGCAAAGATGCGTCCGTTTTGGAGTTGCACGGCGTGCGGGTAGCCGATGTGCCACCAGATGTCGAACGGGTTGTTGCCGGCGGTGGGAGGGGCGATGCCTCCATTGCGGATGACGAATTCGTTTTTCACATCCCAGTGCAGACCGTCCTCGGAGATGCACCCGCGCAGACCCCAGGGGGCGCGCCGATAACCGTAAACGGCGAGCATCCGGCCGTCTTTGAGAGTGATCAAGTCGGCCGGATAACCCCAGATATTGGTAGCTTCCGGACGGCTCCAGGACTCGCCGTCATTCTTGGAAAATGCCACCCACATGTGCTGGTGGCGCTCTCGAGGCAGATGTTCGGTGCGCATCATGCAGACCAGCGTTCCATCCGCGGCACGGCCGAGCGACGGTTCATCGAATGAGATGATGCCGGCCGGGTCGAAAGCGATAGTGGACCAGTGCTCCCAATGAAAACCCTTGTCGTCGGAGCGCATGAGTACCGATCGGATAGGCTCCTGGTCTTTCCGCTCACGCCTCGTATTGAGCTGGCCGAGAACCGGCAACAACAATGTACCGTTGGGTAGTTCGGTGATGCTGTCGGCGGGCATGATCCAGCGCATCGGCTCCTGGCTGATCTTGTAGCCCGGCTCCCAAGTGTAGCCATTGTCATTGGAGCGGCTGAGCCAACATCCCTCGGCGCCGATGGAGCGCCAATATTCTTCCGACTGCGGGCCGAAGTCGTCCTTGATGCCCTTCTGTTCAAAAAAGCTGGTGACCAGATGGTTGACGATCACCGTGCCGTCGGAGATCTGCGTGATGAGCGGAATGTCCGAGCCGAAGGTGTCGGTTTGCGGCCAGACGGTCACCACCGAGGCAGGATCGAAAGTCTTGCCCTGATCCTTCGAGCGGATGACTTTCGGCGTATCGAAGTCCTCGTGCATTTTCTTGCGCGTCTGATTAAACGAGACGAGCACGTCGCCGTTCTTCAACTGGCAGACGCACGTGTGGGCTTCCCAGTGATCGGGATTCTTATAGATGGTGATGTATTCGGGGTTTTTGATGGTCATTTCTGGTTTCCTCTAGACGCTATATAAACTGCATTCGAGAGCTTGCCGCTCTTCCATCCAAGTTTGGTAGGCGGTGACGATCCTGCCGTCGTCCAACTCGACGCTGCTCGGGCAACCGATCTGCAGGTGATCGGAATCGAGATCGGGCATCGCCTTCACGGTGAAAATATTTTGAGGCTTCCATTCGACGCCATTCGCCGACACGCAGCCGCGAACCCCCGGGCCAGGGTGCATACGATAGCCGTACGTGCAGAGAACACGCCCGTCGCGCAGGGCAAGCAAATGCGCCGGATGTCCCCACATGCTGGTTTTCCCCGCCTTGCTCCAGGTGGCTCCTCCGTCGTCCGATAGCGTCGCGAAGAGATATCCACCGGGAGGATCTCGCCGGGGACTCACGTGACTGCGCAGCATGCACACCAGACGGCCATCCGGCAGCGCGACGACGGCGGGCTCGTCAAAATCGCGGGAACCGTTCACATCCTCGGCGATGGTCGCGTGGTAGTTCCAGCTTTTCCCTCGATCCATGGAGCGCATTAGAAACGATGCCATCGGCTGGCGGACGTCGCGATAGCTTGCACTGCGCTGACCGGCGAGAGGTAACAGCAAGGCGCCATCGGCCATCTCGACAATGGGACCGCGCGTCCAGGCGACGGGGAACGGCGAGGTGTCCACCTTGCGGGCATCACCCCACGCGTGGCCGCCATCCTCGGATTCCCGAACGAACACGCCGTCCGTTACCGAGCCTCTTCTCCAGCGCAGTTTCCCCTCGAATAGAGATCGCAATCTGGTGGTGGAAACGATCAAGGCTCCATCACGAAGGCGCGTGACGGCAGCGAGTTGATGTCCGGGGCCGGGGTGCGAGAACACGGGCGCGGATGATTGCCGCCAGGACGCGATGCCGTCGGCGGAGCGCGTCAGCAGAATGTCGCCCGTTTCCGAGCCCGATGGCGCGCGTCCGAAAGTGGCCACCACTTCCGATCCGCGCCCTTTGGCAAGACTCACCTCGAAACACGAGAATTTCGGATCGGCGCCAATGCGGAACGTGCGCGGTTCCTTGCTTTCGCTCGCCGAGGACAAGTTGCCGCCCGCGGCCAAGGCGCCGCCGATTCCCCAAGTAGACAGCAGGCCGAACTCACGCCGGGTTTTTTTCATTGAATGCTTCCTTCTTTCACCCACGCGGCATTGAACCGCGCAAGTATCAACTTCGAATATTGATCGGCTTCGAAAAGGCACAGTACGGTACGATCGTTCGCGACGGCAAGATCGGAGTACGCCGAGTGGCCTTCGTACAGTACGCGGGAGACGGGCCAGGTTCGACACTCGTCCCGGCTCATTCGAATAGTCAGATGACTCCGATCCGTTGCGCTGGCCGGATTGGCGAACAAGATCGCGGAATCGGCGCCGTCGCCTGGAAGCCGGATAATGCTGCCTTCCGCGGGAGGATCGGGCAGCGCCTGATCGAATTGAATGAGCGACCACGAGTATCCGCCGTCCTCGCTCCAGGCGTGAGCCCGTCTGTGTTGGTCCTGACGGCTGCGCAGCGTCATGTAGACTCGCCGGCCGGACGTTTCCACCGCCATGGCTTCTTCGGTTAGATTTTCATACATCGGCCGTCCACGATGCCAGGTGGATCCGTGATCGTCACTGTACATTGCGAAAGTAAATTCAATGACGTCCCAGGCGGGCGGCCACGTTACCGGTCCGGGGCTCGCGTCCCCCCAAGCGGCCACCAGCAAGCGTCCGTTGCTGAGCTGAATTCCGTGCCCGGGTCCCGCTGCGACATACTTCCAGGTCGGATCTTTCGTCTCACCGGTGATCTCGCGCGGCGAGGACCAGGTGGCTCCGTCGTCCGCGCTGTGAGTAACGAACACCTGTTGGTTGTCTTTGCAGAACACCAGCCACAGCACTCCGGTGCTGCGATCCAGAATAGGTGACGGTTGATTCACGGATCGCGTTCCATCGTGAAACAGCACGCGCAGATCGCTCCAGGTCTTTCCCGCGTCTTCGCTCCGCTTCAGTACCAGATCGATTTGGTCCCAATCCTCGCAGTTGGTCTTGCGAGCTTCGGCGAACGCAAGCACCGTACCTTTACTCGACACCACGATAGCGGGAATACGAAAGCAGAAATAAGAAGACTCGCCCGAGTGGAACAAAACATCCTGGTGGAAGACAGCTTCGCCCGACAGCGCGTCCGCGCCCGCCAACGCCAAACCGCACAGGATGATCGCCCCGCTAGACATCGAACAGGACCCCGACGACGCGCTGCATGGGCGGTTCTTTAGGGGCGAAATTGTGGTCCACGGCCAGGATCCTGCCATTCTGCAATTGGACGGCGTGCGGGTAGCCGATGTGCCAGTAAGTTGGATCGTTGAGCGGACCGATGCCGCCGTCCCGGATCACGAACTCGTTCTTGACGTCCCAATGCAAGCCGTCTTCGGAGATGCAGCCGCGCAGACCCCAGGGTTCCCTGCGATATCCGTAGACCGAGAGCATGCGTCCGTCTTTGAGGGTGACCAAGTCCGAGGGATAGCCCCAGATGTTAGTGGCTTCGGGCTCGCTCCAGGATTCGCCGTCATTCTTCGAGTACGCCACCCAATTGCTCTGGTGCCGCTCTCGCGGCAGATGCTCGGTGCGCATTATGCAAACCAGCGTGCCATCCGCGGCTCGGCCGAGCGCGGGCTCGTCGAACGAAACGACGCCCGACGCATCGAACGCGATGGTCGACCAATGTTCCCAGTGCAGGCCCTTGTCGTCTGAACGCATCAGCACCGATCGGATCGGTTCCTGATCCTTTCGTTCCCTGCGCGTGTTCAGTTGGCCTAGCACCGCCATCAGCAGAGTGCCGTCGGGCAATTCCAGAATGCTGTCGGCGGGCATGATCCAACGCATCGGTTCCTGGCTGATCTTGTACCCCGGCTGCCAGGTGTAACCGTTGTCGTTAGATCGGCTGATCCAGGTTCCTTCGGCGCCGATCGAACGCGAATACACTTCCGACTGCGGTCCGTAATTGGTGAGAATGCCGCGCTGGTGATAAAAGCTGGTCACGAGATGATTGACCAGAACGGTTCCATCCGAGATCTGCGTGATGAGCGGGATATCCGAACCGAAGGTGTCGGTTTGCGGCCAAACCGTGACCACTCTCGAAGCTTCCCAGGTTTTGCCTTGGTCCTTGGAGCGAATCACCTTGGGTGTATCGAAGTCCTCGTGCTTCTTCTCGCGAGTTTGGTTGAAGGTGACCAGCACGTCGCCGTTTTTCAATTGGCAGACGCAGGTGTGAGCCTCCCAGTGATCCGGGTTTTCGTAGATCGTTACGTATTCCGGGTCTTTGATCTTCATCTATACGGCAATCCCTTCCAACCTTATCTTATGGATGTTACCCAACCCCGGATTACCAGTCAAGAAGTTTGTTAACAATTGATTGTCGGACAATAAATGCTTGCTTTCGCTTGGCAGGTTATGGATAATGATAATTCTACTCGGAGAACGCAGACTCTTGCAACGCGTCAATCGACCACCCACGCTGACGGCCGCGACAGCACAGAATATCCAAGAGGCAATCCTGCGCGGCGATTTCGCTCCCGGCGACCCGTTGCGCGAGGCCGAGCTGAGCGAGAGTCTGGAAGTCTCGCGCGGAACCGTTCGGGAAGCGTTGCGATTGTTGCATCAGGAAGGCGCGCTGGTGGAAGTTATTTCGCATCGCGGCGCCTTCGTCATTAAGTTGTCCCTGGAACGCGCGCGAGAAATTTATACTCTCCGAGCCTTGCTGGAACCCTACGCGATTCGAACCGCCATGGAGAATCGCGCCTATAGTAACGCCGATCTCGGGGAAATGGAAGAGCTGGTCGGGCGCATTGAACGGTTGGAAAAGGAAGGCAACGATTCCGCGTTGGTTAAGGCCGATATCGAATTCCATCGCTTGATCACTCGACGCTCGAATCACCAGCTTCTGTTGGACATGGTGAACAAGCTTCAGTCCCAAGCTCTGGTTCTGATTTTCAACACGAAACTCTATCGATCGGACCGCGTTCCGGATTCGCTCGCGCATCGGGCCATTCTTGAGGGACTGCGGGCGGGCGATCCGGCCGCGGCAGAAGAGATTCTCAGAAAGCACATCATCGACGCCGGTTCTTCGCTGGTAAAACGAATGGATGAAGTTCAACGAGCCGAGGGTGCGCCCGCCCCGCAGCCGGAACAAGCGTTGTCGCCGGCCCCGGTCTGGCCGGTAGGAGCAGCCGGAACCCAGGCGCATGCGGAATCCGTAGCGCTGGGTACCGAGGGCATCAGCACCAGCACCGGCTAATGCAAGGCCGCCTGGTGACACGGCGAACGGCGATTCGTCAGCAAGCGGTTGAGCAGCGCTCTTGACGGCAGCCCAGCGCTAAGCTGCTTTCGCAGCCCGGTGCTACGTCTGCTTGATCTCAAAGGAGGAAGAGTTGCCGACAGCATTTGAAGATCGAATTCTGCAAGAGCGCGCGCGGATGCGCGGTTCCGAGGCGGGACTTCGGGAACGCGTCGAGCAATTCAATCGCGGCCCGAAATCCAAGGAAATCCTGATGAACACGTTGACCTACGAGTCGACCGGTCATTTGGATTTCTCGCTCTTCACCTGCCCGCCCGTGCTCGATCATGGCAAGGGCGCCAAGCTTTACGACGTGGATGGAAACGAGTATATCGATCTCCACGCCGGCTTCACGGTAAATGTGCTGGGTCATGGAAACGACGAAGTGAACGATGCCATCAAGGCCCAGATGGACAAGCTGAATCATTTCGCGGAGCTGCCGATGGAGAGTCGCGCCGAGCTCGCGCGTCTGCTGTGCGAGCGTCATCCGGGCGATTTTGAAAAGAAAATCATGTGGGCCGTCACCGGCGGCGAGGCCGTGGAAATCGCCATGAAGCTGGCTCGTTGGTACACGGGCAAACCCATCATCATTACGCATTGGGGCGATTATCACGGGCGCACCGCGGGAGCGATGAGCCTGACCGCGAAGGCGTTCATGATGGCCTATAGCTATCCCATTCCGCCCGCCGACACGGCGGTGGCCCGCATTCCCTTCCCTTATTGCTACCGCTGCCCGTACGGCAAGGAATATCCTTCGTGCGACCTCTTCTGCGCGGATCAATTCGAGAAGATGTTCGAAAGCAAAGAGACTTGGCTGAACAATCCCAAGGCGAAGATCACCAACGTCGCCGCCATGCTGATCGAACCTTTTCAGAGTTCCGCCGGTTATATTCTTGCGCCGCTGCCTTATTTAACGCGCATGAAGGAAATTGCGGAAAAGTACGACTACATGTTCATCAGCGACGAGGTCCAAAATGGCATGGGTCGCACCGGCAAACTCTGGGCCATTGAGCACGCGGGCGTGGCGCCCGACCTGATCACCATCGCCAAGTCTTTATCCAACGGATTGCCTTTGGCGGCGGTGACGGGACGAAAAGAGATTTTGGATTCGTGGGGGCCGGGCGCGCATTCCTCCACTTTCACCGCGTATCCGACGGCCTGCGCGGGCGGCGTCAAGGTGATGGAGATCTTTAAGCGCGATCGGATTATCGAGTGCGCCGAAGCGAAAGGCAAATACTTCCTCGATGGTCTCGAAAACCTGGCGCTTCGCCATCCCTCTATCGGAAACGTGAGCGGCTTGGGCCTGTACCTGGCGATCGAACTCGTCAAGGATCGCAAGACTAAAGATCCCGCGGCCGACGCCACGTCCTGGGCGTCCATGGAGTTGGTGAATGAAGGCGTGCTATGCATCACCTCCGGATATTTCTTCAATCGATTATGCTTCGCGCCGCCGCTCATTATCGAGAAATCCGAAATTGACGACGCTCTTCAGATTCTGGACCGCGTCCTGACTAGAATGGAAGCGAAATTCGGAATCGAACACCTCTAAGGAAAGATCAAGTGAAGCCGCCACGACATTCCAAGAACGAACTGGACACGCTGCGCGCGTACACAGTGCCGACGCTGGCCAATGCCCTCGAGACCTTTGGAATCGCTCCCACCGTCGGGTATTGCAACTCGACGATGAAGTGCCATTTCCCCGACATGCCGCTGATGTTGGGCTACGCCGTAACGGCGCGCGTTTCCACCGATCAGCCGCCCAGCAAAGTTCGCCCGGCCGTGTATGAGCCGGACTACTGGCGCTTCATCGCCGATCAGGCCGGCCCGAAAGTCGCCGTGGTCCAGGATATCGACGATCCGCCCGTCGGGGCGATGTGGGGTGAGTGGAATTCCAACGTTCACAAGGCGCTGGGCTGTGTCGGAATGGTCACGCACGGAGGCGCGCGAGATCTGGACGGCGTCAAGAAGCTGGGCTTCCATTATTTCTCCACCGCAGTGGTCGTCTCGCACGGATACGGCGCGTTCATCGACTATGGCGGATCGGTGAGGGTGGCCGGGCTGATCGTAAATACAGGCGACCTGCTGGTCGGAGATATGCACGGCGTCCTGCTCATTCCCGCCGAAGTTCCGATCGTTGCGCTCGCGAACGTGGCGGGCACGATTGACCGGCTGGAAAGCGAAATCTTCGCGCTCTGCCAATCGCCGAATTTCAATATTGATGCCTTGACGAAGCTGGACGCGTCCGTCCAAAGCCGGTGGCCGCGGCCCAGTGGCACGGACAAACGAATCATTCAAACGGCCTGAGGAGACCTTGACGATGGGGAAGCGAGTCGCTTTTGTTCACACAGTGGCCAACCTGCCGGCGGTTTTCAAAGGGCTGACGGCGGAGTTGGCGCCGGATCTCGACATTTTCCATATGGTGGACGAAAGCCTGCTGCAAAACACCATCCGCGACGGCGAGCTTTCCAAGGCGACCATACGCAGGCTGGTCAGCTATCTCGCGCTGGCGCAGGAAGCGGGAGCGGATTTAGTAATGGTCACCTGTTCCTCCGTTGGTCCGGCAGCGGAGATCGGCAGATCCATGGTCGACATTCCCGTGTTGCGAGTAGACGATGCGATGGCGGAAAAAGCGCTGGCCGGCGGGCGTCGAATCGGTGTCGCGGCCACGCTTTCCACTACGCTGCGGCCCACAGCGGCTCTGCTCGAGAGTAAGGCGTCCGAAACGGGAACAGCCGTGAAGATCGTTCCCAAACTGTGCGCCGGGGCCTTCGAAGCCCTGCTCGCCGGAGATACAGCCAAGCACGATCACCTGGTCAGAGAAGGCCTGCGAGAGTTGATACCCAATGTAGACGTGGTGGTCCTGGCGCAAGCCTCCATGGCTCGCATCGTGGACACTTTGCCCGATGCGGATAAGACGCGTCCGATTTACTCCAGCCCTCGGCTGGCGGTGGAGCAACTCGCTCGAATCACAGCGGTCGACTACGAAACGGCGGACCTAGCCAGGAGATAATCCCGAGGAGATTTATGAAAACTTGGAAAATTTGGATCGACGGTAAGTGGGTGGACAGCGCGGGCGGCCAGAGGACGACGGTCGAGAATCCGGCCACCGGCGAAAAAATCGCGGAAGTCCCGAACTGCGGCCCGGAAGACGTGGACCGGGCCGTGCAAGCCGCCAAGAAGGCTTTTTACGACGGACGTTGGACCGGAATCATGCGCGGCGATCGACAGCGAATGATCTGGCGGTTGGGCGAACTGGTGGAGCAGAAGGCTGCGGAGTTGGCGCGCGTCGAATCGGAGAACACCGGCAAGCCGTTCAAGTATCTCAGCCTGGGGATGGACATGCCGGCCGCAATCGACCACCTGCGCTTCTTCGCGGCCTGCACGCGCGACACCTATGGCGATGAGGCCGGCGAATACATACCGAACTACACTTCCATTTTCCGCAGCGAACCGGTCGGCGTGGTCGGGCAGATCGCGCCTTGGAACTATCCGATCGTGATGGCGATCTGGAAAATCGGGCCCGCGCTCGCCGCCGGGTGCACGCTGGTGCTCAAGCCTGCTCCGGCCACGCCGCTGACAACCTTGATGCTGGCCGAGCTTACCGCTGAAGCCGGCTTTCCTCCCGGCGTCGTCAACGTAATCACGGGAGGCAATGAGACCGGCCAGAACATCGTCGAGCATCCGGATGTTCGATTGGTCAGTCTCACCGGATCGACCGCCGCCGGCAAGAAAGTCATGGCCGCCGCCGCCCCCAGCTTAAAGCGCGTGCATTTCGAACTCGGCGGTAAGGCGCCGTTTCTTGTGTTCGATGACGCAGACCCTGGACTGGTTGCCGAGAAGGCGGCCTTCGCCGCATCTCTAAACACCGGGCAGGATTGCACGGCAGCCACCCGCATCTACGTTACGCCGGGCAAGCAAAAAGCCGTCACCGAAGCGGTGGTGGAAGCCATGCGGGCCGTCAAGCTGGGAGATCCTTTCGACGACAGCGTCAAAATGGGTCCCCTGATCTCGAAAGTTCAGAAGGAGCGAGTCGAAGGTTTTGTCCAAAGGGCGCGGGCCCAAAAGGCCCAGGTGCTCACCGGCGGGGCCGCGCCGGACCATTGGAGCGAGCGCGGCTACTACTACGCGCCCACGGTGATCACCAATGTCGCCCAAGACTCCGAAATCATTCAAGCCGAAGTCTTCGGGCCCGTCATTACGGTGAGCGCCATTAAAGATGATGCGGAGGCCGTGCGCCTGGCCAACGACGTCCCTTATGGGCTGGCCGCTTCAGTCTGGACCAGGGATATCGGACGAGCCATGCGGCTCAGCAAGGATCTCGAATTCGGCGCGGTCTGGATTAACGACCATATGCCGCTCACGTCGGAAACCCCGCATGGCGGATTCAAACAATCCGGTTTTGGAAAGGATTTGTCGCACGAGTCAGTGAAGAACTACAAGGTCACCAAGCACGTGATGGTGACGCACACTTAGGTTCGCGTCACCGCGGTGCCTTGGCTCCCTCTTCGATGACGACTATGCGGTCGGCGCCGACGTTGGCGAAAGTCTGCTTCAGCCCCGACGGCCATCGCACCTCGAGATCCGCGAAAGTCGCACCTCCCAGCCCGAAATGCAGGCGCAAATCGTTCGCCGAATAGAAGCTGGATTGGCTGGCCACTTCCTGCGCCTGTCGCTTCGCGCCATACTTTGCGATCACGCGAGCGCCGATGGCGCTTCGATTCGATTGAGTGCCCACCAGCTTAACTTTTAGCCAGTGATTCTTGCCCGTTACGTCGTTGCGCAGCAGCGACGGCGGCTCATTCAAGTTGATGATGAGCACGTCGACATCGCCGTCGTTGTCGAAGTCGCCGAATGCGCATCCGCGGCTGCTATGAGGGGCCGCAATTCCGGGCCCCGCCTCCTTTATAAGCTCTTCGAATTTTCCATTGCCCCGGTTGCGAAATACAACGCGCGGAGTCTTATCGGGGTACGCGGGAAACGTGCCTTCGATTTCCGGATAAACGTTGCCGGTCACGTACAACAGGTCCGGATTCCCGTCGTTATCAAAATCGGCGATGCCGCCTCCCCAATTGACGAACCGTGTTTCGACGCCCAGGCCGGCGCGCAACGTCACGTCCTCAAAGTTGGCCTTGCCGTCATTCTTGTACAAAGCGTTGGTATCGTCGGAAAAATGCGTCTTGAAAATATCGAGGTTGCCATCTAAGGCGATATCGCCCACCGCTATGCCCATACCGGCCTGCTCCATGCCGTCTTCATTCAAGGCAACGCCGCGAACCAGTCCCTCCTCGCGAAACGTCCCGTCGCGATTATTCATGAAAAGCAAGCTGTAAGTGGAGTCGCATGCGACATAGATGTCCGGCCAGCCGTCGTTATCGAAATCAGCGGCGGTTACCGTCAGACAATATGATTGCTTGGCGCGCGCAAACCCGGACGTTTCGCTGACGTCGGTGAACGTACCATCGCCGTTGTTGCGATAGAGAAGACAACCGCCAGTGGGCAAACCTCGGGGGCCGCAATTCACCGGCACGCCCTTGTACATGCAATTCAAGTTTTCCCCCGGCTTGGGAATGTGCTCGATATCCGAGTCAATGTAACTGGCAACCACTAAGTCGAGGTGTCCATCGCGGTTATAGTCGACGAAGCAGCATCCGGAACTCCAGCGATCCCGATTCCCGAACAGGCCCGATTGCTCCGTCACATCGGTGAACGTGCCGTCGCCGTTGTTTCGGTAGAGTACGTTTCGGCCGTAGTAAGTAATGAACAGATCGTCGAAGCCGTCGTTATTGTAATCTCCGACGCAAACCGCGCAGGCCCAACCAGTGCGATGAAGCCCGGCTTGTTCGGTTACATCGGTAAAGGTGCCGTTCCGATTGTTTTTGTATAGGCGATTCGTCGCGCCTTCAGGCGCGCCCGATAGGCGCGATCCCGACAGGACAAACAAATCCAGCCATCCGTCTTGGTCGTAGTCGATGAAGGCGCATCCGCACCCGATGGATTCCAAGATGTACGTCTTCTTTTCGACACCACCATACATAACTGGCCGAGTGAGCCCGGCGCTGGCTGCAATATCGGTGAAGCGGGCGTGAAAAGGAATGCCCGATGGCTTGCCTCGGGGCATCGGCTTGACGCCTCGCGATGCCACGCCTTGAGCAGCCGCGCGCCAAACCCCAGGACCGGCTAACAGGCATCGCAACAGATCTCGGCGGCGCATTCAAGCCCTGCTGGCTCTTTCCTGTTTTGACCTCAAGTCAGTTAATGATATCAGAGCAACATCCAAGGACGGGTAGCCCGGCACTTGGTCGATCTTCGGACAAAAAATCACTTGACAATCAGCAGAGCCTACCCAATACTGAGAGGAATCAATTTGTAACTTTCGCGTTTGGTTTAGGTGGGCAGTGCTTACCAGGTTTGTGTCTCCGACACGATCGGATCCACTGTCAGCTCGCCCGTCTTGATAAGTGCCTTGCCATAGTCGAAATGAGCTTCTAGGTTGAGATCTCAGAAGGGGGTCGCTTATGTCCGAAAATTCTCTCAGGTTTGTTAACGAACGATTCGTCCGGTTTGCTTCCCACCTGGCGGTTGCGATGTTATTCGTGGTGGCATGCTGCAACCTGGGTCATGCCCAGTCGACGTCCGGGACGGTGCTCGGCACAGTGACCGACCCATCCGGTGGTCTCGTTCCACAAGCCAAAGTTGAGCTACTCAACACCGGAACCAACGCGGTCCGCGACACCACCTCGAGCGCGAACGGGACTTTCCAGTTCAACAACGTCGAGGTTGGAAACTACCAACTCACCGTGACAGCGTCCGGTTTTCAGAAAGCGGAGTATCCGGCCTTCGATTTGAGTTCCCGAGCGACCGTGCACATTGATATGAATTTACGGGTCGCTTCGCAAGCTTCCACGGTGGAGGTAAGCGGGTCAGTCACCACCGTCCAGACCGACGTCTCCAACATCTCCGAGACCAAGGGCTCACGCGAGCTGAACGATCTCCCCGTGGCGATCACCGAGCGTTCGCAAGGATCCACCAGCGCCTATTTCACGCTGACAGCGCAACCGGGCGTTCAAACCGATGGGGGCACCATTTCGGTTGGCGGGGGAACGGCATCCATGACTTCGTTCACCATCGATGGAATCGCGTTCTCGTCAGTGGGTGGTCAAGGAGGTTATGGCGGGGCGGGCGGCGGGCGAGCGGGCGGCGCTCTGACGGAGCTGTTCCCTTCCTTCAACGGCATTGAAGAAATCAAGATCAGCGAGAGCTTAAACCCGGCGGAGTTTGGCAGTATTGCCGACATTACCACCGTCACGAAGTCCGGAACAAACAACTACCACGGCGGTTTGTTTGAAAACTTCCAGAACAACGACATGAATGCCGCCGACACCTTCAGCCATGAGACGGTACCGGTGAAGATGAACGATTTCGGCATCTACCTCGGTGGCCCTATCGTGATCCCGGGGCTGTACAACGGACGCAACAAGACGTTTTTCTTCGGCGACTTCGAAGTGCTGCGGCTGCCAAAATCGACGCAAGCTATCGTGAGCGTTCCAACTCAGGCCATGCTCAGCGGCAACCTTACCGCTTACGACGGAACCATTGTTCCACCGAATCTCATAAATCCATTTTCACTGAAACTGGCGGCCCTGTACTGGCCCGCGCCGAACTACGGACCGCCAGGCGCGATCGCCAATAACCTTCTCGTGGATTATCAAACTCCTATCAATAGCGCGCAGGCGGATCTTCGCGTAGATCAGGTAATCAACTCAAAGCAAACCGTGTACGTGAGATGGACCTATAAGAACAAGCGCCTGGAGAGCCCCACTCTTGACACGAGTGGCAATATCGGCTCTCCGCTCATTGGACCCTTTAACGATCCGGAAGTTATTGATGCTCTTGTGGCGGCCCACACGTGGCTGATTTCTCCAACTTTAGTGAACGAACTGCGCGGCGGTTACAGCCGGTACGACAGCAAAAACACTATATCCAAGGATTTCAACGTCGGAACTACGCTGGGACTCACAAGCCCTCCACTTCCCACTCCGATACAATCCCCCAGCCAGTTTCCCTCATTGACTGTTGCCGGATACGTGGGGGCCATAAATCCGACTGGTGGCGAGGAAACAACGTCAAACACTTATCAGATCACGGATACCGCCACTTGGACGAAGGGCAAACACACGATGAAATTTGGCGGGAACTTCAAGGACCTTTCGGGATACTTCTGCTGTTCGTCGTACGAAACGCTGTTGGGACGCTATTACTTCAATGGCTCGGCCAATTTAGGCTTCTCTCCATTCTCAGGATTCCTGCAAGGCTACCCGGACAGCACCACCATTTCGTCAATTCTCAATCCAAACTCGAACGCCTATACCAGGCAATGGGCTTTATTCGCGCAAGACGATTGGAAAGTCACCAAGAACCTGACCATCAATGTCGGCCTGCGGTGGGAATATAATCCGGGCTTCCGCGACCGGCTCAACAACATGGGCAATTGGGATCCGAACTACCACAGCACCGTCAATGGCCAGGTCGTAAACGGGGCGATGGTCATCCCCAATCAAGCAGCGTTTGCCAACGTCAACCCGTTGACTGCGGCGACGATCAGTCCGATTCCCGTCATTACTGCATCTCAGGTAGGCCTGCCCCAGACCTTGGTGCAGAATAACTGGGGGGATTTCGGGCCTCGCATCGGATTCGCCTACAGCTTGGGCCGCAACAACAAAACGGTCATTCGCGGCGGATACGGAAGGTACATCGAAGACCTTCAAGGCGGCATGGTTGGCGCGCAATGGTCGGTTGAATCTCTTACTGTTTCGCAGTTTAACAACAGTCTCGGCAGCAATGGGTTGCCCGTGTTCCAGGCACCTTATTCGTACCCCTCCAACATCGCTCAGCCGGGTACCTACGCGGCCTGCTGCTATACCCAGATCAACCGTAAGGACCCCATCGTCGAAGAGTGGAACCTCACGCTCGAACGGGATCTCGGCAAAGGCTTCGGCATACGCGCTTCCTACACCGGGAACCACTCCTACCACGTTCCCGACGATGTGACCCTCGACCAGGCTCATCCAAACACTCTCGGATTCTTCAGTCCACAAGTGCAAGCCTCCCTGCCCTTTCCTCAGGTGTTGTTTCTGCCGACCGCCACTGACCAGAGCTATGGTCACTACAACGATGGCACCATCTCGGTCCACAAGCGCAGCAGAAGTTTTCAATTCGAGTCGAGCTATACTTATACGCGCAACCTCTCGACTGAACAAGGAGCCACATCTTCGAGTGCCGACTCTTTCGTCGATGAAACCGGCAGACTTCTCAGCAACTATTACGATCCTGCCATCGACTACGGCAATGTCCCCTTCAGCCGCCGTCACCGTTTCCTCACCACGTTCCTGTATGAGCTTCCATTTGGCAAAGGCAAAGCCTTTTTGAACAACGCCGGTCCCGTGCTGGACCGGATTGTCGGCGGCTTTCAGTTGAGCGGCGTGCTTCTGTTCCAGAGCGGACCGTTCATGACCGTCACCATGAACAACGACCCCTCTGGCACCGGCCTCAATTTGTTCAACAACAACGGCGGGCGCGCCGATACCGTCCCCGGTGTCAGCCCTTATGCAGGTCAATCTTTGAACCAGTGGATCAATCCGGCGGCCTTCTCGATCCCGGCCAACGCCATCGGCCGTTACGGAGACGCCACATCCGGTTCCGTTGTGGGGCCGGGAACGGACGCTGTGTCCCTGTCGCTGATCAAGAACATCAGCTTCACCGAACGTCTGCGGCTGCAGATCGGAGCGCAAGTCGCCAACTTGTTCAACCATCCGAACTACGCTCCTCCCGGCAGTTTGAATCTTTCAAATCCCGGGTTCGGCGCCATCACGAGTATGCAAAGCGCGGAGGGCGCCGGTCCGCGACAGATCCAGTTGACCGGGCGCTTCATCTTCTAGTTCAGTGCAGCCGTTTCTGGACTATGCGAATCAATCGTCGGACAGAAAGTGCTTGACAATCCACCACGGCCTAACAAATACTGAACAGAACAGAGTTGCACACGTTTGCGGTCCAGCGAGTTCGGTCGTCTTAATCTTCGCGTTAGGTACAACATTTGATTGAGGAGAATCGCATGTTCAGATTCACGGCTAAGGTGTTTCTTGCCTGCCTCCCCCTTTTAATCTTTCCGGCTTTTGTGACGGGCCAAGTCACTACCGGCGCCATCGTAGGCTTGGTAACAGACGCTTCAGGCAGCGCGGTTCCGGGCGCTGTAGTTACCGTAACCAACCTGGATACGAACATCAGCGCCAAGTTCCCGTCCGACTCGAACGGAAACTATGTCGCAACGCCCCTCCTGATCGGCAGGTATTCGGTGGCGCTGGAGGCGAAAGGCTTCAAACGCGAGTTCCTTCCGAACGTCATCGTCAACGTCCAGGATCGCATCCGACTCGATTTCCAGTTGCAGGTCGGAGCCATAGCAGAAACCGTCGAAGTGCAATCGACGGCGCCTCTACTTGAGGCCGATACATCCAGTCTTGGACAGGTGGTGGACAGCCAGCGCATCGTGGACTTACCCTTGAACGGCCGGTACTTCACCAGGCTTGCGGTCCTTACGGCCGGCACCGCGCCCACTCCCAGTGGAGCCCTGGATGCTTCCACCGGCGGTTTCAGCGCCAACGGAGTTCGCCCCTATCAGAACGATTACATTCTGGACGGCGTGGACAACAACAGTCTTGCTCCCGATCTTTCCAGCCAGTCCTCATTCGTGGTCGGTCCGGCACCGGACGCGATTTCCGAGTTTCGCGTCCAGACCAGCACCATGAGCGCCGAGTTCGGAAGGTCGGGCGCGGCCGTGTTGAATGTCAACATCAAGTCCGGAACAAATCAACTGCACGGCACGGGATACGACTTCATCCGCAATAGCTATTTCGACGCGAAGAACTACTTCGATTCAGGCACTGCGCCTATTCCGCCCTTCAAGCAGAATCAGTTCGGCTTCAGTATTGGCGGGCCGCTGGAGCTGCCGAAAGTGTACAACGGCAAAAACAAGACTTTCTTCTTTTTCGACTACCAGGCGACACGCGTTCGAAGCAGCACGACGTCCGTGAGCACGGTGCCGCCCCTGGCCTGGAGGACCGGCGATTTCTCCGGCTACCAAACCATTTTCGACCCCAAGAGCACCGTGATCAACGCCGATGGCTCCGCGTCGCGCACACCCTTCCCGAACAATCAGATCCCGGCTTCCGACTTCGACCCCGTCGCGGCGAAGTTGATCGCCCTCTTCCCCGCGCCGAACATTCCTGGCAACATCTCGCCGGCCGGGCCCTCCAATAACTTCCTTACAAATCCGGCGGACATCAAAAACATCGATCAATTCGACGTGCGATTTGACCACAAGATAAGCGATAGCGATTCTCTGTTCGGGCGATTCAGCTTTTCGGACCACAACGAGAATAACGGCGGAGCCATCCCGCCTCCTTTAGACTCGGGAAGTTTCGGAGATGTGAACTACTTCAACAACACCCGCGCCGCCGCGATCTCCGAAACGCACATCTTTACGCCGCAGCTGGTGAACGAGTTTCGCATGGGCTTCAACCAAGCTTCCATCCAAGTTCAACAGCGTAACGCGAACGTGAATGTTTCACAAGAATTCGGTATCCCCGGCGTACCCTATTCTCCAGGCTACGGTGGGCTGCCCTTTTTCGACATCGAAGACCTTACTCAATTCGGATCCTCGCTGTATTTGCCCACTGTCGAGTCTCAGGACATATTTCAGATAGTGGACGGCCTCAGTTGGGTCAAAGGCAGGCACTCGCTAAAGTTCGGCGCCGAACTGAGACCGATTGTCGACGTCCCGTGGTCGCAACCTCCGGAAGCTCGCGGCGCATTCGGCTTCAACGGGAATGCCACGCGCGATCCAAATAATCTTTCGAACACCGGTCTTGGCACCGCCGACTTCCTGCTGGGCTTGCCCTACGATCAAAGCGGAATTACCTCCATCAGCTCGATCGTCAAAGATCATTTTCAACAGCCGGGCTATTTCCTCTACGTGCAGGACGATTTCAAGATGACAAAGAAACTGACCTTGAACTTCGGACTCCGATACGAATTCGTCGGCCATGCGACCGAGAGAGATAACAACATGGCGAATTTCATCCAATCCACGGACACCCTACAGATCGTGGCGGGTAACAACACTCCGCTACCTTCCACGTTTTATCCGGAGGTCACCGTGGAAAGGAACGGATCGCGCCAACTCGTCCCGAACAATCATCTGGATTTTGCCCCGCGCTTCGGATTCGCCTATTCGCTTACCCCGAAAACCGTGCTTCGGGGCGGATATGGAATCTTCTATTCGAGCTACGAAGTGGGACCGTTGAGCTTTCCCAACCCTGGCAACAATCCGCCTTTTTACGCCCAGACGGACTATTCCGCTCTGTCCGTGGTGACGCCGAATCCCATCGTGAATCAGCTTTCACAAGGATTCCCGGCGAATGCGTTGTCCGCTCCCACCTCTTTCCTCGTGTATTCGCTGGATCCCAATTTCAAGAATCCCTACGTCCAGCAGTTCAATTTCAGCATTCAGCGGGAGTTGGGCTGGCACTCAGTTCTAGACTTGACTTATGCGGGATCGAAGGGCACTCGCCTCTATGAGTATCGGCCGGCCAACGAAGCGACGCCCACCGCTGACGACACTAGCCCCATCAACAGCCGGCGCGAGTTTCCGTTCATACCGGAGAGTTTCGATTATTGGTGTTCCTGCGGCAGCTCCACCTATCATTCCTTCCAGACCAAGCTTGAGAAACGTTTTAGCAACGGACTCAGCTTCCTGGGCGCGTATACGTTTTCTAAAGCGATCGACGAGCAGTCCAACGCTTCGCTTGGCTTCCTCTACTCTTCGTCGCAGGCAACCCCGGGTGGCGGCTTTCGAGATGGCCGTTATCCATCGGAAGAGAAAGGGCTGGCTGATTTCAACGTCGCCGACCGCTTCGTATACAGCATGAGTTACGAAATACCCTACGGGCATGGCAAAGCGTTTGGCGCAAACAGCAACGCGTTAGTCAACGGCTTGTTGGGCGGATGGGAACTGCAAAACATCACGTCCTTACAAACCGGATCGCCGCGTACCATAGTTGCGAACATCGGCGAGTCTAACGCGGATGGTGAGAACCGCCCTGATGCGGTTGCGAATGTGCCCATACAGCCGGCGAATGCCGGCCCGTTCAATTGGCTAAACCAAAACGCCTTTACGACGGCAACTCCGGGGACATTCGGAAACGTCGGAAGAAACACTGCGCCGACTATGGGCGTCATCAGCGTGGATCTATCGCTCTTCAAGGACTTCAGCATTCGCGAGCGCGCCAAGCTGCAATTCCGCGGGGAGTTTTTCAACCTGCCCAATCACCCCAATTTCCAGGTCTTCTCACTGAACACGGAATCGGGACAGTCGGGTTTCGGTCAGTATTCGGCCGCCGCGCCGTCCAGGCAAATCCAGTTAGCCTTGAAGTTGATCTTTTGACAGTTCGTTGAAAATGGAAAGGTGTCTTATGTCGACTCGTCAGACGGTGGTGATTTGCTCGTTACTGAGCTTCGCTTTGTTCACATCATGCGCCCAAAAGAACGCCGGACTCCAGGCTGGCCCGCATTTTGAAAAAGATCTTCAAACCGCGCTGATCCAGGCGAAACCGGGGACGGTGATCGAACTGCCCGAGGGCAAATTCGATATGACCGGCACTCTCTCGCTGACCGTCGCGAACGTCACCATTCGCGGCAAAGGCATCGGCAAGACGATCCTCTCCTACCGCAATCAAACCAGCGGGTCGGCGGGTCTTCTGGCAACCGGCAACGGCTTCACACTCGAGGACCTTTCAATCCAGGACACCAAGGGCGACGGAGTTAAAGTGAACGGCGCCGACGGGGTGGTCATTCGCCGCGTGCGCACCGAATGGACCAACGGCCCGAACGAGAAGAACGGTTCCTATGGCATCTACCCGGTTCAATGCACTAATTTGCTGGTCGAGGAATCTTCGTCCAGCGGAGCCGCGGACGCCGGCATCTACGTCGGACAGTCCAAGAACCTGATCGTGCGGCGCAATCGCGCCGAGTTCAACGTGGCCGGAATCGAAATCGAGAATTCCGAAAACGCCGACGTGTACGAGAACGTCGCCACGAACAACTCGGGCGGCCTGCTGATCTTTGCCTTACCCGATCTGCCCATCAAGATCAGCCGCAATACTCGAGTCTTCAACAATCAGGTCTACAACAACAACACACCGAATTTCGCGCCCAAGGGCAACCTGGTCGGCAAGCTTCCCACCGGAACCGGCCTGCAAGTGATGGCCACCCACAACGCGGAAGTGTTCAACAACGTCGTCCATGACAACGATTCCGCGAATATATTCGTCATCAGCTACTTCTCTCTCGGCATTAAGATCCAAGACGCCGGCTACAACCCGTACCTGTCCGAGGTCTACATCCACGACAATCAAGTCGGGCCCGGCGGCGCGCATCCCGCAGGTCCGATGGGAG
>Ga0302325_10005195_pt1 | contig 29765 bp, 25 predicted proteins | sample Palsa_T0_2_FD_201948 | JGI IMG/M metagenome (GOLD analysis project Ga0302325, IMG submission 201948) | Peat permafrost microbial communities from Stordalen Mire near Abisko, Sweden - Palsa_T0_2 | ecosystem: Environmental > Terrestrial > Soil > Palsa > Peat permafrost | place: Sweden: Abisko...
GGCTCGGACTGCGCGATGTTGGTGAGCCGGTATGTCTGCTCGCCGGTGCGCGGATCGGATCGCTTGCTCGATACAATCGTCTTCAAGTCCGCTGCCGTCCAGACTTCCGTGACAACGTCGATGGGCTTTTCGTTGCCTACCTCGCCGGCGGGAATCGTGCGAGTGGTGCGAACCCCGTGAGCGCTTACTCCTTCGATGACCTGGGTTCCCAGATCTTCGGTTTTGGTTTCCGCTTGCTCCTTCGCCAGGTCCTCTTTCGAGGCTTTCATACTGACGATCATGGGTCCGCTGGCGGCCGAAGGAGGCAGTGGGGCTGCGCCGGCAATCATGACGCTCAAGGCCTGGGGAGGCGGCGGATCGGGCAGGGCGGCCCTGAACGCCGGGGACATCATCTTGCCGTTCATAACATGCGCTGTCTTTTCGTCGAGATTCAAAGTGTAGGACACTTGCGCGACGGGATCGATAATAAAAGCCATGTGCGGCGTGGCCGCGGTCATACCGCCGATCATGGGCAGAGCGGCGTCGTTGCGAGTGCGGCCCTGCGAGTCGCGCGCGGTAGTCCCGGTGCTGCGCTCGACGATCCGATTTCCGTCGGCCAGCGTTTGAATCGACTCGTTGATCACGGTCGCCGAATAGGGCGAACCTTCGACTGGGCTCGCGGGGGCTGCGGATATCGATTGGGTCGAGGATCGAAACAAAATCCCGTTAGGTCCTGGTTGGGCTAAGAGCGAGCCTGTAAACAAGGCTAAGAGAACGACAGTACGTTGCATGGTTTACTCCTTTATCGAATGAATTAAGGCCGCAAAGCAAGCTCGGCCGGCGAACCGTCCTGCGCGAGACTGAGGTCAGCCACGAAGGCAAAGCCTTCCGGAACCGCGCCTGGCGGAAAGAGAGCGTCAGAAGGAATCGCGATTTCAATAGTGGGTTGGGCGGGCATCCAGGTTTGGGCCGGAGCCGCTATTCGTCCAATGGAACGTGGTCGAGACACCGCGAGAAGGGATGGGGACGGCGATGTCCGGAGCGCCATGGCGGGCACGCGCGGAGCCACGATTTCGATGGGAGGCAGCCGACCCGGGTATCGAGGCACCACGAGGAACAGCGCGATCAAAGTAGCGGCGAGCGCCGATGCAAGCAACACCGCCGGTATTCGTTTGCGGCACGGCGCGGTTTGCCGGATGTCCACACCCTTCACATACAGCGCGAAAACACGGCTGGCGTCCTGGTAAACATTCGACCTTTCTCGGCACTCTTGGCAGAGAGCGACATGCCGCTCCATCGCCAGCGCCTGGTCGGGAGTTAGTTCCCGATCGAGCCAGCTTACCAGCTTCGTTGAGAATTCACACATTTAGTTTCTCCGCCAACTTTCGAATCGCGCGATCCACCGTGTCTGCCACGGTTGAGGTCGCGAGTCCCAAGACCGCTCCGATTTCCCGGTAACGCAAACCCTCCGCTCGCAGCAGCAGGCATTCGCGCTCGGAATCCGCCAAGGATCGGATTGCCGATCGCAGCCGCCGACTTTTTTCCTTCTCAAGCAGCTGTCGCTCAGGCGTTGCCGGGTCGAGCAGGACGTCGAGCGAATCATCGAGCGGGGCGGCGAATCGGCGGTGATAACTTGCCTGCCGGTTTCGCGCCTGGTTGTGCGCCACGCGAAAAAGCCAGCTTCGAATACTCTCCTGCGACCCACCGGCGGCGATGTGGCGATGCAGACTCAGGAACGCATCTTGGGCGACATCTTGCGCTTCATCCGTCGACAATCCGAGACAAACCAGGTATCGCTCGAGAGGCTTCCGCAATTCCTCGAACAGTTTCGTCGCCTCCGAAGAGCCGGTGGCCAAGCGCCAGGACGGGAAGACAAATGGAACCGCGTCGCCGCTCATGAAACCCTTGCCATCGCGCTTTTCTAACAGTAGAACAAGCGAGGGCCGCAATTTTACGGCGCGCGCCACGATTTAAACTAAACTCGAAATAGGGGTGCATGCATGTCCGATAAGCAGTCTCCCGTCCTCCGCCCACCGACTCAGGTGCTGACGCGCGGGTACGATCCCAGCCTTTCGGTGGGTTCAGCGCGGCCCGCCGTGTTTCGCAGCTCGACCTATGTATTTTCGAGTCCGGAAGCGGCCGAACGGGCCTTCGATTTGATGGCCGGTAGGGCGCAGCGGCTGCCGGATGAAATTCCGGACTTGGTTTACTCGAGATTCAACCATCCGAATGCCGAGATCCTGGAGGACCGGTTGGTGCCGCTCGAAACCGGAGCGCAGGCCGCGTTGGTCTTCAACTCCGGAATGGCCGCCATCATGACCGCGCTGCTAACGTTTGCGAGGCCGGGCCAGAGCATCGTCTACACGGTGCCCATCTATGGCGGCACGCAACATCTGATTCAGGATTTTCTCGAACCCCTGGGCATCACCGGCATCGCCGTGCCGGCGGGACAGACGAACCAGATCGACGACGCGATCCGGTCGGCGAAAAATCTGTGCATTGTGCTGATCGAGACGCCGGCTAATCCAACGATTATCATGACGGGCATCCAGCAAGCCGCCAAGACGGCCGCCGCGTTGAATCCGAAGCCGCTGGTGATGGTGGATAACACGCTGCTCGGCCCCGCCTTCCAGCACCCCTTGATGTTGGGCGCGGACATGTGTCTCTACTCGGCCACCAAATATCTCTCGGGATTCAGCGACATGATCGGCGGCGCGGTCATAGCCAGCGATCCGCAACTGATTCGACGGATGCGCGGGAAGCGCAGCTTGTTCGGCAACATCCTGCAGCCCGACGAATGCTGGATGCTGGAAGGCCGGCTGTCCACCGTAACGCTGCGGATGAACCGGTCGAGCAAGAACGCCGAACGAATCGCCACGCGGCTGGCCAAGCATCCTAAAGTTGCCCGAGTTCTGTATCCGACGCTGTTCGCCGATCTGGATCAGCTTGCCATCGCGCGCGAGCAGTGCGACTTTCCCGGAGGAATGCTTTCGCTCGATCTCCGGGGCGGCAAGCAAGCGGCGTTCGAGTTCCTGCGCAACTTGCGCATCGCGCGCAACGCGGTGTCGCTCGGCGGCGTGGAGACACTGGTGTGTCATCCCAAATCGACCACGCATTCCGGCTTCACTCCCGAAGAATTCGCGCAGGCCGGAGTCACGGATGGCCTGGTGCGAATATCGATTGGCATCGAAGACTGGCGCGATCTGCTGGCAGACTTCGAGCAGGCGCTGGATCTTATTTGATCTGAAATTTCAGAACGGCTTTGCCGAGGTGAATCTCGTCGCCCGGAAGAAGCCTGGTTCCGCGCGTGTCGCGATGCACTTCTTGTCCCATGCCGTCGCGAACGATCCACAATCCGCAATTGTTCTCGGCCTTGTTGCCGCGCTTGTACCAGCGATCGTTGAACAGACGGTATTCGCCGGATTTCTTGTCGTGAATGACGTGCGCGTGTTCGCGCGAGACGGTGCGGTTGATGGGATTGTCCTCGGCGAACGTCAGATCGTTGCGGCGCGAGAGACCTTCGGCTTTGTAGACATCGACCAGGCGTCCAATATTGGTGCGGGATCTTTGCAGAAGGATCTCGGGTTTATTTGCGGCGCCGGAGACCACGATCAAGCGGGCCGAGCGCGGCGAGCGGGACGGCTCTTTCGGGACAGGCGGAGCATCCTCGGCGACGGCCTCTATGCTCAGCCAGTTGCCTTCCTCGCCCGGTTCGATCTCGGCCGCGCGGATCTCGATGCGCAAGTCTTCCGGAAATCGGCACGCCTCCTTGGACAAATCCTTTCGGACTTCCTCCTCGAAAAACCCGCGGAAGAAATCCCGCTCGAAGATGGCTGCGTCGCTGGCCGAAGCTCGAATCGAGATGCGAACGACGTTGTATGGAAAAAGGGCCTTTCCGCCCGCTCGCTGGATTTTCTTGCCGACTTCGTCCAGCACGGCGATGCGGATTTCCGCGACCTCCGGGGAGTCGGAGATGGTCTGCGCCATGGCGCCGAAAGGGGCCTCGAACACCGTCCTGCCGAAGCGCTCGATCAGTTCCGAGAGTTTCATTTTGCAGTTCCAATTAAGCCGAGATCCGCGGCCGCTTCCACCACTTCGCGCGCAATAGGCGCAGCCGTCGTTCCACCATATCCGCCATGCTCCACCACCACCGCGAAGGCGATGCTTTTCGAGCGGTCGCCATCGTAGGGAGCAAATCCGGCGAACCAGGAATGCGGCATACCCTGATCCAGTTGCGCAGTTCCCGTTTTTCCGGCGACGCTGACGGGCGTGCCTTTCATGGCGCGGCGGGCGGTCCCTTCCAAGACGACAGAGCGCATCGCGCGCGCCAGGAATTCGGCGAGATCGGGACTGACAATCGGACGTGGCGGAGCCGTTCTCGAATTGCTGGAGTCGATCACCCAGCGGCCCTCCGGCATCACGCCGCCGCCGGCGATGGTCGCCGCCACGCGCGCCATTTTGAAAGGCGTGATCAGCACCGGCCCCTGCCCGTAAGCGGCGAACGGCAATGCCGCCTGTAAATCCGCGACGCTTCCGGCCGGAATCTCGAGCAACTTCGCGGTGTCGCTCAAGGCCTGAGCTCCCACTGCGAAGACGCCGAGCTGCGCGAAGTAGGCATTACACGAAACGGTGATGGCGCGCGCCATGGTCAGCGTTCCGTGAGCCGAATCGCCGACATCGTCGCGGATTGGTTTTCGCCAGCCCGGGATAATCGCGCCCGCGCGGCCGTCGGGGAGGCGCCGACAACTGAAGCTCCTGTTCTCGAGCGCGGGATCCAGGCGCAACGCGGCCATCGCGGTCACGAGTTTGAATGTCGATCCGGGCGGATACTGGCCGTAGCGCGCGCGATCCAGAAGTTGGTCGGGCGTGGCCTCGGATGCAGCCGGCGCGGGAGCGCTCACCATCGCCAGGATATCGCCGCTCTTAGGATCCATCACGATGGCGGCGCCGTTCTCCACGTGCGCCTTCGCGAGCCGATCGCCGAGCGCCTTCGCGACGCGGGCCTGGAGTCGAATATCGATGGACGCGGATATATTACGGTCGCGCGCCAGAAGCTTCGCGATCTCCGGATTGCCGGGCTGATGGCGATAGCGAACCAGCGGCGCCAGTTCGCCGTAGTCGGTGAAGCCTTGCAGCTTTACATTGGAATCGTGTTCGATCAGCGACGCGTTGGTGGCGTGGAAATTCTCGCCGTTGCGAAGGTCGCCGAGCAAATGCGCGGTGAGCGAGCCGAAGGGATAGTGCCGGTTGTCGAGACGGGAACAGGCGCTGTCGATAGAAAGGCCCAGCTTCGCGTAGTCGGCGCGGCGCCGCTCCAATTCGGTCCAATCGCTGGTGGCGAGCAAAACACCATTGCGGTCATATATGTTGCCGCGGCGGATTTCGTGCGCCAGTGAATTCAAACGCGGGTTGTGTTGCGCGCGCTTCACGCCGTCGTCTTCGAATACCTTGGTGTCGCGGGCGAGATACTGGCGATCGCGAGCGATTTGATAGTAAGCCGCGAAACCGAGCAAGGTGACGGCGCACAGTCCGAACGCGATTTCGAGCGAAAACACAGGCCGTTCGAACGGCTCGTCGGCAGAGTTAGCGCGAGAGTGATTCGAGATAGCGAGCAGAATTCCGAAGATCAGGAAATTCGCCAGCATGGCCGTGTTGCCCGAGCTCAAGAACGGCGACACCACGCCTGATAGCGGCAGCGCGCCGAGGACGCCGCTCGAAATCAACAACATCTCGAACGCGACCAGCGCCGACAAGCCGAGCGCCAAAAACATTCCGTACTCGTTGGGAGCATCCAGTCCGATTCTTAGTCCGCGGCGGACTAGAAACCCGAGCAGGAGCAGCGCGGCCGCGACGCCGCAGAATCCCCATTCTTCACCGATCGCCGGGAGCACGAGGTCGGTATTGCCCGCAGGAATCATGGCCGGATCGCCCCATCCGGGACCCGATCCCCAGACGCCGCCGGTGGAGAAAGCCCACAGCGAGTGTGCGAGCTGGTTGCCGCCGTGCACGTCGTTGTCCCAGGGCGAAAGCCACATGTGGATACGATCGACAACCGTGGCCGGCTTGCCGAGGCGGTATCCAACAGTGACGCCGGCCACCAGCAATCCGATGCCGAGCACGGCCAAACCCGCGCGCCCGCGCGCCACGGCGAACATCGCAAGGAACAGGAAACCGGTGACGAGCGCGGGGCCCAGATCCTTCAAGAAGAAAAACAGCGCGAGCGCGCACGCCACCGCGCACATCACCGGCAGGACGTGCGAGAGGCGCGGCAGATTGATCCAGTGCAGCGCGCGCGGGACCAGACGCTTCTCGCGAAGATCGCGCAGACGCTCCCAGTTTTGCGCGAAGTAGCCGGCCAAGAAGAATACCAGCAGGATCTTGATGCCTTCGACCGGCTGGAACGGTCCCAGATTCACTTTTGCGTCGTTGCCGCCCGGTCCGGAACCGAAGCGAAGGAGCAAGACGAAAAGCAGGAAGGCCGCGAACAGTGGCGTGTAGCACCACTTCGAGAATCGCTGGTAATTGAGGATGCGCAGGGAGGGCAAGAGCAGCACGACGCACCCGAGCGCCACGCCCCAGGCGAATTTGCTGAACTCCAGCGTGTCGCGCAGTGGATCGCGCAGGCTGATGGACAAGATGAGTCCGAGGCCGGTGAGCAAGTGCAGCGCCGGCAGCATCGAGAAGTCGCCGCGCAATGCGCTCCAACGCCGCACCAGAAAGACGGCGTAGAATCCGGCAAAGTAAACGCCGATCCACGCCAGAAACTGCGTCTGATATTCGGATGGGGTGCGCACCACCAGCGCGGGCTTCAGTTTCGCGAAAGGCAACAGAAGGATGTTCTGGCCGACGCGGCGCTGGCGCCGCAGCACGCTCCACTCCGGATGTTCGTCGATTTCAGATTGGCCGGCACGCAAGCGCGCGAGCGAGCCGACGTTCGGAAGCGGGCGATGCGAACGCAGGTACTCGAATGTCTTGTCGGCGACGAATTCCCGCTCGGAGCCGGAGGGAAACACTTGCAGAAAGGGCAGCAGTTCATCGGGCTTGGAGACGTTGTTCAGATCGAGCAGTTCGCCGCGAGCCAGACTGCGCGAAAGCTCGCCGAAATTCTGGGTCTTCGCGGAGTAGACAAGAAACAGGCCGGCGCCGACGATCAACGACGAGCCCGCAAGCCAGACAAACTCTCGCCAGCCGATGCGCCCCGGGCCTGCGGCCCGATCTGATCCAACGGCGAGAACCTTGGCTTCCCAACTCTTGGTTACTGCCAACGGCTTCTCCAATTCGGCTTGCGCTGCCGTTTGGGCGGCGGCGGTTTCTTCAGGACATCGTCCATTTCTTCGCGCGCGCGATCGTCGTCGTCCACCTGGCGTAGCGCGACGGTGACGCTCGAAAAACCGAGGATCGGTTCGTAAAGTTGGCGGGCGCGCTCGAAGTCGCGTTGGGCCAGGCGAAGGTTGCGCTGCGCCATGGTCCTCGACTTGTCACGGTCTTTTCTTGCTTCGGCAAGTTCCGCGTCGGCGCGGAAACGATACCCATCGGCCTCCTGTTCCAATTCCCTGGGACCGGGCTGAAATCCGAGCCGCTCGGCTTCGTGCAATTCCGCGACCGCCTTGCCAATGTTCTTGGAAGAGTAAACATAGATCCGCGCCAGCCCCAGATACGGATCGGGCGCGCGCGGGATCAGCGAGCAGGCTTCCTGGAAATTTTCCTGGGCCTTGCCGACCGACTGCCGGATCAGATTCACGTAACCGGTGCACAGCGCCAGTTTGCCGCGGGCGGCGCGGTCGTCGCGGTCGATCTCCAGCGCGTGTTGGAGGCATACGATGGCTTTCGGCCAATCGAAATTCTGGATGATGGGGTCGGAGTTGTTGCGGTAGCGCTCGATGACTTCGTCGGCGGCCTGGAGCAAATTGGATCGCATCGCAGCCGATAGCTGCTTCGCTGGTGAATAGTCGCCCAGAAAAGCGTTTTGCCGCTGAATGCGCTGCAGCAAGTCCCAGTCGGAGTTGATCGCCGCCGCACTGGAGCGCGAGTAATCGATGGCGCCGCGCAACGGAGCGCTTTGGCGAAGGAAGCGGTAATAATAACCGCCTGGGACGCACACGACTAGACCGGCCAGCAGCCCCCAGCACAGCGCCACCAAAATGCGCAGCACGGCGGCGACCCGCTGGCCGGGCGGGGGCTTGAGCTTCATCACGCTCTGCTTCACCGTCTCGGCCATGCTTGAGACGCGCTCGGGCAATCGCAAACGCGGCTTTTCCACCGTAGGGTTGGTGCGCCAGGTGGTGCGCCGCTCAGTTTCGGCCAAGATGGGACGGCTCTGCAAGAACGCGCGCAGATCGGCTTCAAATGCGGCCGCGGAAACGTAGCGCTGGTGGAGATCCCCGGTAAGAGCCTTGTCAAGAATGGCGACGATTCCCGACGGGCATCCATCGGGCAAAGCGCGCGGAGGCCGGCGCGATTGAATCAATTCCTCCAGCTTGCGAGTGTCCTGCGCCTGATAGGGCGGCGAACCGGCCACCATTTCGTAGAGCGTCACGCCAAGGGCCCACAGGTCCGCGTTGCGATCCACCTGACCGCGGCTCAGACGCTCCGGCGAACAATAACTGGGACTGCCGAGGTTCAAATGCGTGCGGCTGTGCGTGAACGTGAGCGCCTTCGCGATTCCGAAATCCAGCAACCGCACTTCGTCGTCGACGCCGATTTGGATGTTGGAGGGTTTGATGTCGCCGTGAACGACGGATCGCCGTTGCCCGTCGATCTCGGTGGAGAAGGAGTGCAGCCGGTCAAGCTGGCTTAAAATCTCGACGGCGAATTTGGCGGCGCGCGCCGCCTGAACGCGTTTTTCGTCTTTGAGAATTTCGGCGATGGTGCGGCCCTCGATGTACTGCATGGCGATGAAGAAATATCCATCTATTTCGCCATGTTCGTAGATTTCGATGACTCGGGAGTCGGCGGCGTGCAGTTGCTTTTGGAGATCGGCGCCGCGCCGTTCCGCTTCCAAAATCAATTGCGTGAGCGGATCGGGCGATTCCTCAACGATCTTTAATACGGCGTAGCGGCTGGCGCCGGAGTCGAAGGCGAGATACACGTCGGTCATTCCGCGCGCCAACTTGCGGATCACCGTGTAAGCGCCAAATTGCTTGGTCCGGAGCACAATTGATCTTTGTATCGATCTTATGAGGTTGACGTGCAGGCCGACGTCTGGTTACGGCGAACGCCATGCGAGCGCCACGACCACCCCAATCACAAACCCATAAACCAAAAAAGCCACTCGGCAAGTCAAAACCCTAGCGATCCGCCTTAGTACACCCGGCGCTGTCTCGGCGGGCGCGGCGGTCCGCGCTCTGGTGATGGAATGGCGCGTCCGGGCACCCACCATTGCGGCCGACTCGGCGCCCAGGAACTCGCCGCCCGCGACAAAAATGGCTGTAATGTTGTCCTTTCCGCCGGCCTCGTTGGCGGCGTCCACCAACTGGCGCGCAACGTTCTCGGCGTCGCCTTCATAGCGCTCGATGATTTCCAACATTTGAGCGGAAGTGATGAGATCGCTCAGCCCGTCGCTACAAAGCAAAATGGCGGCGTCGGGCTTAAGTAAAAACTCCTTCATCTCGACGAACTCGACGTCATCGGGCGCGTGCCGGCGAGAGCCGACGTCGCGGAAGACCTCGTGACGGCGGGGATGCAGCATGGCTTCGAGCTCGGTCAGCTCGCCCGAATCCTCGCGCTCGCCCACCGGGGAATGATCGGAGGTGAGCTTTCTCATTGCGCCGTTCCAGATCAAATAGAGCCGCGAATCGCCCACATGCCCGACGATTACGCGATCTTCATCCAGCATGGCCAGCGTGAGGACGCACGCCATCCCGCGGCAGTCTTCGTTCTCCTCGGCCAGTTCGCAAATGCGGTTGTTCGCGGCGGCGATGGCGCTTCGAATGCGATGGCGAGTGTCTCCGTCGGCGCGGGCGAGTTCGGCGCGAATCACTTCCACGGCAGTCTCGGCGGCCTTTTCGCCCGCCGCGTGGCCGCCCAGTCCATCGACGACCAGGAAGATACCGAGGCTGTCATCCACATAGCCGCGATCTTGATTCTCTGCCCGCAAGCGGCCAGGATGCGTGACGGCGGCGGATCGCCATTTTTCGGTTACGCCCATGTTCACCGCCGTCGCGCCGTCCAATGGGTTGCCACGAAGCATAGAGTGAAGAGCAAGAACAGAAGCACCAACGGGATGTGCGCGAGGTAGGGAACCTTCATTGCTTGGCCTCGAATTCAAGCGTGATCACTTCGGCCACGCTGATCTGCGCACGCGCGGGCAGAGCTTCTTCCACGCCGCGCGTGAGGCGTTTGCCGTTCAACCAGGTGCCGTTCATGCTCTGGTCGAGAATCAGGAAGCGCCCTTGCGCGGGATCGCGGCGCACGCGCAGATGCTCGCGCGAAACCTCGTCGTTGGTGTACAAGGCCAGGCTCACGGGCGCTTCGTTGCCGCCGCGCCCGACGCTGATCTCGTCTTGCGTCATGAGAAAGCGCTGGAGTCCCGAGTCGTCCTGATAGCGGATTTCAGCATAGACGCGCTCGCCGGATTGGCGTGTTTCGGGACGAACGCCGCCCCCGCGACCGGTGATCGTGCCCACGCTCGGCTCGCGCTCCAGCAGAGTAGTTTTGGCGCCGTGATAGCCGGGCGGCGGCGTTTCATTCAGGTCCGAATGAATCTCGACGTCGCCGAGCGGCACCGCGCTTTCCGAATCCGGAAAAAACTCGAAGGTCCAATCCTTCGATGCGGTCTTGTAGGGTTTACGATCCTTGGCGCCGCGAATCACGGCCAGTCCCAGGGGCTTAGCGTTCAACTGGTCCAGCCGGGCGGTTAAAGCGCGGCGCGCGTCTTCGCGAATCAGGTCGAAAACTCCGGTGAGACGCGCATAGTCGTCCGGGTGCAGATAGAGGCTGAAGATACAAGGGACGAGAACGCTGTAGGCCATTTCGAATTGCCCCAGCTCCATGTTGCGGACGAGTTGGTCGATGATGAGCTTACCGGTAATCTTACCCTGTGCTTCCCCGGTCCCTTTCGACATACTGACGGCTACCCCCGCTTTGATTTCGACGCGGCGCGGGGGGACGCCGGTTTCCTGATATCAATAAGACTTGACCATAATCGAGCTGATCGGCGCTGCTTCGCTGTGCGCCTGGGCATACCTGGTTTTCGGCCGCGGCGGGTTCTGGCGCATCCGGGAAACGCCGGTTCCTCCGCTGGTTGCGGCGGATAAGTCGGTCGCGGTAGTCATACCCGCGAGAAACGAAGAGCGACTGGTGGCGCAGGCTGTAAATTCGTTGATTCAGCAGCGATATCGGGGCCCGCTGCAGATCTTCCTAGTGGATGATCACAGCAGCGATGGAACCGTGGCGGCGGCCGGCCCGCACGACCGGCTGACTATCCTCTCCGCACGGGCGCTGCCTGAGGGCTGGACCGGAAAGCTTTGGGCCGTCTCCGAAGGCCTGGCGCGAGCGGCGGCGACGAATCCGGATTATATTCTTTTAACGGACGCCGACGTCGTCCATGCGCCCGACAGCGTTGCCGGACTGGTGGCGCGCGCCGAAGCCGGGAATCTGGACCTGGTGTCATGCATAGTGAAACTCCAGTGCAGCTCGTTCGCGGAACGAGCGATGATTCCGGCTTTTGTCTTTTTCTTTTTCATGCTCTATCCGCCGGCCTGGATCGCGAGCGGCCGCCGTGGAACCGCGGGCGCGGCGGGCGGTTGCATCCTGATACGGCCTTCCGCGCTCCGACGGATCGGAGGAATCGAAGCCATTCGCGGCGAACTGATCGACGATTGCGCGCTGGCCCGAGCCGTCAAGACAAGTGCGAATATCTGGCTGGGTGTCGCGCGCGAGACGCGCAGCATCCGGGACTATCGTACCTTTGCCGACGTTCGCAGGATGATTTCCCGAACGGCGTTCACGCAGCTCAATCACTCGGTTTTCTTGCTGGTTGGAACGATCGCGGGGATGGCGGTAGTCTACCTGGCGCCGCCTTTGTTGCCGCTCACGCGCGATCCCGTCGCGGCCATCTGCGGGATCGGCGCTTGGGCGTTGATGACGATCTCGTATATTCCGGTGCTGCGGTTCTATCGCCGGTCGATTGTTTGGGCGCCTTTCCTTCCGCTGGTTGCGCTCTTCTATCTGATTGCGACTGTGGAATCCGCGGTGCTCTACTGGCGCGGCAGCGGCGGCGAATGGAAGGATCGCGTGCAGGACGCGAGATAGGTCACCGCTCGAGTTTGTAGATCGCGACGCCGCTCAGAAGCTTGGGATAGAAATCGGTGGATTTCTGCGGCATGACGCCGCCGGAGAACGCGACATCCGACACCTGCCGAATGGTGGTGGGTTCGAGCAGAAACGCAATCTCGGCGGCGCCCTCGCGAACCTTCGAGTAGGCCGCGTCGAGGCCGCGCACGTATTCGAGATATTTCTGCTCTCGAACGGCTTCCTCGCCGACTCCGAGCCGACGCTCGAGCAATTCTTCATGCAGCACTTGTACATCCAGTTCGCCCGGTTTGCGCTCTCGTTCATACAGCCAGACTTCGCCGGATCGAAGCGCAATGCCGACGCGGATCAGGCCGGGCGCGGGCGCGCGAAAGAGCCGGCGAAGTTCATCCAACGAGCTTAGCCGCCGCGCTTGGATCTGGGCGAGAAACGCGGCGCCCACGAAGCTCGCGAGGCCGCTCACGGCTCGGTGAGTCGGTAGAATCTCCAGACCGGGCGAATGCATGTTGACGAACGTCATCATGACCTTCTCGGCGTCTTTCCAGCCTGGGCTTTCGTTTCGAAATGCCAGAGCGGTCTCGTAGCGATGGTGCCCATCGGCGATCAAGAGCTTCTTGGCGGACATCAACTCCTGAATGCGCGCGATTGTGGGTTGATCGGAAATTTTCCAAACACGATGCAGCGCTTTGTACTCGTCTTCGACGGAGAGCGCGGCGCTGCCCTCAGACGCCTGGTCCAGTATCTTATCGACGCTCAGATCCGGATCGGGATAGAGCATGAAGATTTGTCCAAAATGGGCGTGAGTATGGCGCAAGAGCTCCAGGCGATCCTTCTTCGGCCCTGATAATGTCTGCTCGTGCCGATGCACCACGCCGGCGGAATAATCTTCGACGGCCCCCAGTCCGATGAAACCTTTCCGCTCCAGCGTTTCTCCGGTATCAGGGACGGTGAACCGTTGGAAGTATGCGTACAGACTCGGCGCTGTTTCCCGCTCCAAAACATGTTCCTCGATCCAAGCGTTCAGAAGCGAGGCGGCGCGCGTGTAAACGTTTTCGCGGTCGGAATCGGACGGAAGTTTCTCGCCCAGAATAATCCGCACCAGGTTGTAGGGACTGAGCGACAGATAACGCGCCTGCATGGCGGCGGAAATCTTGTCGTAGGGCTGCGTGAGCAGGTTCTCTGAAGCGCCTGCTTTCGCGCTGTAGCGATAGGGCTGGAAAGGGAAGATGCGCGCCAAGAGACAGGATAGCAAGCGTCTCTGCCGACCGAGCGCGCGTTGCGAATTATGCTCCGAGCAACTGGGGCAGCCTGGAAAGTTCCGCCTTCGCGGAGTCGTTGGGAACCGAGCATCCGGGCGCCAGGATGAACTTTTTGCCCGCGGCGCGCGAGGCCGCCTCCCACTGGGACTTCAAATCCGACGGGCTGAGTTTGCGGTAGTTCACCTCGTCGATGCCGCCCATGATGGTCTGGGAGTATTGGCGGCGGACGTCGGAAATCGGAATGAGGGAGACGTGCATCGAATAGTTGAACACGGGCGCCGGCCAATCGTGAAAGAAGGCCAGATATTCGGGTTCCACGTGCACATGCAGGATGTTCAGCTTCGCGCTCGAAGTGGCGTCCAGGATGCGCTTATCGAAGGGCGCGCTGAATTTCCGATAATCCGCGGTTGACATTTCATCCTTCTTCGCATTGGCAACGGCCAGCAATACGCCCGCGGCGCCGGCCGCCAACGCACGCTTGGCGTGGTTGATTTCCGACTTCGTGATCACGTCCAGAGCGTCCAGCAGCGCTTGCGGATTCTCGGTCTTGAGCCGGTTCACTTCTTGGGTGGACGAAAGCTTTTCCGCCACATTCCAGGGATTGAAGATCGTTTCAACGTAATAAGCGTCGCCCCGCAATCCCTCGCGGATCAGGTCCAGGGCTTGCAATTGTTGCGGAAACGGATTGCTCTCGACTTTCAGTTCGCACCATTTGCCGTTGGGCTTAGGGTATGGAAAATCGCTCATCACCTTGACGATGTCGGTGCGATACTCGCGATGGAAATCGAGCGTAGCCTGAGCATGCGCCTGAGGCGTGGTCAGGCCGAAATGATGCCAGAAGCTGAACGGAGGCCGGTCCACATCCGCGCCCTGAAGCGCTCGATCGACGCGCTCTTTGTGCGTCAGTCCGGCGCCTGCGGCGGCAAACGGCGCGGCCGCGGCAGCCAGCAAAAAATGTCGTCTCAACATGCTGTGGTCATTCCTTTCGTTCGCTCACCCGGGATACGGGTAGCCCTTCGCGAGCACCTGCTTCAGCTCATCATCATAGCCGTAAATGTCATCGAAAAATCGTACCCGGCCATCCGGATCGACGATCGCTGTAGCATACAGGATCAGCACCGGGATTGGCTTGGTAAGGTTGACCTGCAGATTGTCCTTTCCAGTCGCCATGGCTGCCTCGGCTCGTTCGACGCTCCAATCGGGCTTGTCGCGCAACACCCATGCGGCCATTTCCGCCGGCCTCTCCACCCGAATGCAGCCGTGGCTGAAATCCCGGCGAGTCTGCGAAAACAATTGCGGCGCCGGCGTACTGTGCAGGTAGACGTTGTACTCGTTGGGGAACATCAATTTCACCAGACCCAGGGAATTGGTGGGTCCCGGCTTCTGCCGCACTTCTAGCTTTCCGGAACGCAGTTGCGCCAGCACCTCATCCGTGATGGCGCCCGAAGAGACCACTTCTCCCGCCGGCGTGACCACTTCGAATCCTTTCTTGGCGATGTAGTCGCGGTCTTTCTGGATGGCGGGCACGATCTCCGAGCGCTGGATGCTGGGCGGAACGTTCCAGTACGGGCGGAAGATCACGAACCGCATGTCTTGTTCGAAGACGGGCGTCTTGTGGTGGAATGCCTTGCCGACGATCACGTTCATCGAGAGCGCCGGGTTTCCGCGGTCGTCGTAGGCGCGGAGGCGGAACTCTGGAATATTGACGACGATGCGCGGTTCGTTGAACCGGTCAGGCAGCCAGCGCCAGCGCTCCAACACGAGACGCAATTGGTCGAGGCGTTGGCTCAGCGGAGTATTCAGGCGTTGCAGCGTCGGCTCGTCCAATCTGCCGTCCGGCTTCAGGCCGTGGCGGCTCTGAAAGCTCTTCACCGCGTCCACCAGCGCGCCTTGGTACAGATTGGAATCCACGGCGACAGTCGCGTTCTCGGGCAGATCGCCCACCAGGCGCAGCAGGCGCGTCAATCGCGGGAGGCCGTCGTACGGACTCCCCGGCGCAATTGGCTTTTTCGAAACTGGAAGCTGCTCGCCGTCGTCTTGCGGCGCCAGCCGCAGGTAGCGCTGCAACGCTTCCAGAGTGCGGTTGTAGCCGGTAAAGGGCGGCCCGATGTGCGCCAGTTCCGTCTTCACATCACCGTCGACCAGCCGTCCACGCAGAAAAGCGGGCAAGTCGTACTTCTTCTCTTCGACATTGAGACCGAACTTGAAGTGCTCAGGATTGACCCTTCCAATATGACAATCGGAAATGTAGCGCATCAAGCAAACCGTGAGCGCCGCATCGAACGTTGCGCCGTCGCCGGCGGCACGCGACTCTTGAAGGCGAGCGATCCGATCGGCCCAGCGGGAGCCGTCATAATCCTCGGGGTCCAGACCTTGCGTGTCCGCCTGCTTCAGAATGTCGATGACCGCCAGCGCCTGGGGAGTTGGCCTGCCATCTCGAATCCAGGCCGGCATGAAGTTGGACGCCTGGTAGAAATTTTGCACGTGCAGGCGATAGTCGGAAAAATCCGGCCATCGAAGGCCCGCCATTTGACCGGCCGAAGCGATCGCGCGCAGCTGGTCGGAGGCCCCGCCCTGCTGCGCAACGCCCGGGCCGGCGAGCGCGCCCAGGATCAGCAGGCAAAGCGACGCTGACGGCCAGCGTCCGCGGATCACGATTTTAGTTCCGCCCATGGTTGTATTATCTCGCGCGTGTGGGCGCCTTTCGTCTATCGTCGCATGACGTAGACCGTCTCAAGCAGCGCGCTAGCACCGTTCCACACGATCTGCACGCCGATGCAAAGGAGAATGAACGAAGATAGGCGAATGATGATGTTCATTGCGGTATCTCCCACGGCGCGCCCGATGGGCTCGGCGAAGCGATAGGTCAGGAAGATGATAAGTGCCATTAGTGCGCAACCCAGCACCGCCGCCGCAACCAGAGTCCAACGGGCTCCGCCTCCGGGCGCCCGGTTTGCGCCCACTGCGATCGCCACCGAAATTGACCCGGGTCCCACACTCAGCGGCATCGTCAGTGGATAGAACGCGCGGCTCGACAAATAGAGATACGACGCCTGCGGCGACTTCGGAGGAGATGCATGTGCCTTGCCGTCGTCATCCGGCCGATTCAGGAGTTGCCATCCAACCACGGTGACGAGCAAGCCGCCGCCGACCTGAACCACAGGCAGCGAGATACCGAAGAACGCCAGGATGTGGGTCCCGATCAGAACCGACACGACCAGCAGAGCGAAGGAGTTCACCGCGATCTTGCGCGCGAGAACGGCCCGGCTTTCGGCGGAGAGGCCGGTTGTCAGCAGCAGAAAGATGGGTATATTGTCCGGACCGTCGACGATCGGAAAGAGCGCGCCGACGATCAGTAGCGAGGTGCGCATCAACTCGGCGATCGCGGCATGCATGGACGGCATCGATCATAGCATCCGAACAAATTCTCCCGCGAGCTAATGGGAGCGCGTGGCCGATGCAGTCGGCTTTCCGGATGGGCAATGGATTTCGGCGATGTAGCCGCCCGGAAATTGAACGACGGCCGCGTTCCGTTGATCGGCCAGATAAGGACCGTCGAGGATCGCAACGCCGGCCGCCTTGGCTTTGGCCAGGGTATCGCCCAGGTTCGCGACTTCGTATCCGGTAATCTCCCGGCCGTAGGGAAAAGGAAGATGACCGTCCGTCACGAGAACGGCCAGTTTGCCGAATGTCGACTCGATGCGAACGCGTCGATAGGTGTCGGAGGGTCGTCCGATCTCGACGCCCCGCGCTTGTGCAACGTCGGAGACCGTCTTGCCGCCGGAGAAGGTAAGAAAGGCGCGGACGAATGCCGTCGCCCTGTCCGGGGAAAGGTAGACGCGGTTTTCCGGAATCGTTTGAAGCGCGGGAGACGAGGGCGGAATCGTATGCCAATACAACTGCATGTTCACTCCCCCGGGCCATTGAATGATTGCATCCCGGCCGATCGGATCCTTAAACGGACTGACCAGCACATCCGCGCCGGCCGCGCGGGCAATGCGAATAGCGTCGTCGATGTTGGTGACCAGATAGCCGGTCCGCTCCGCGCCGAAAGGGTATGGGATGGGGGTCTTGAAACCGAATACCGACAGGATACCGGCAGGGGTCGCCACCAGTTGGGACATCGTGCTGCTGGGAGTAGGCGTGACGGTGAAAACTCCCTGCTTCCCGGCGGTCCCGCCGAAGGTGGCCAGGAAGCTGGCGACGAAACGGTCGAAATCTTCGGGGGCAACGTATACGTGGGTTGAATCGTATTGCGGCCCGACCGCGATCGTCGGTGTTGCGGCGGACGTAACGTTGGGCACGGCCCACTGGAGCAGGTATAGAGGAACTGCTCCCCGGCTCAGGAAGACCGCGAAAACCACAGCCAGGAATCTAGTGAAAACGCGCATCGGACGCTCCTCTCGTTATCTCAGACGCGGAAGGGCAATGGCAACCATCCCCGGCATCTATGCCGGATGTCGATACCGAATTGCAAATCGTCGCTGAATGCACTACACTGTGGTGCATGAAGACCGAGGTCTATAGCTGGCGGGTATCATCCGACATCAAGACAAGTCTGGAGCGCGAGGCGCGCCGCCGCAAGATATCGATGTCCGCCGCCCTCGGTCTCGCGGCGCGCGAGTGGCTGCATAACAGCGGCATCGAAAATGAAGGCGAGGAAGGGCAGCGCCGGTTGCGCCAGGCCGCGTCGCGATGGCTGGGCGCCTTGGCGAGCGGAAATACCCGACGCTCGGAGACGGCTTCGCAATCGGTGCGGCAGCGCCTGCGGCAGCGCCATGGCCGCTGATGCTCTGATCGATACGGGTGCGATCCTGGCCCTGCTGGACAGAACCGATCGCTGGCACGGCGTGTGTGTGGATGCTTTTCAGCAGCTCCGGCTACCGCTGGTTACCTCCGAAGCGGTGCTGGCGGAATTATTCCACCTTGTTGGCGACGGCCGTCACGAGATGGAGACCACCTGGAAATTCATACGTTCCGGCGCGATCAAGCTCGCGGCCATTGAGGATTCAGAACTGCCCGCGATTCAAACACTCATGTCGCGCTATTGGGATCGCCCCATGGATTTCGCCGACGCCACGCTTGTTTATTTGGCGAGACGCGATAGGTTGTCTACAGTCTTCACGGTCGATCGAGCGGACTTCGATACTTACCGGATTGAAGGCCGTAAACGGTTCCGGATATTTCCAGCGACTCGGCCATAGGGATGACCCGCGCCGTCGGTCCTGGGCTTCGACCGGCCATCGATGTGTTAATGGCGGAGAGAGAGGGATTCGAACCCTCGATAGAGTTTCCCCTATACACGCTTTCCAAGCGTGCGCCTTCAACCACTCGGCCATCTCTCCGGGGTGAAACGAAGCGCCAACGGGCAGCGGCGGACCCTCGCGCCCACTCAGTTTAGCACGTGGACTTTTACCCGCCGGCTTACGTCAGATCGAATTTCTCGTGGTGCAGCAGCGGGTCGCCCTTTACCAGGACCGGCCGGCGCAGGATCTCCTCCATCTCTTCCAGACTCTTATTCTGGTTCGACTTGAGGAATTTCGCCACGTCGGGATGCACGCGCAGCAGCACGTCCTTGCCATCCACCGCGCCAGCGATCTTACGCGCCTCTTGTATGATCTCGCTCACCACGGTGGCCACGCTCTTTACATAGCCGGCTCCCTCACAGTGCGGACACGGCATGCAGAGCGCGCGTTCCAAGCTCTGCTTCACTCGCTTGCGAGTGATCGCCACCAGACCGAAATCGTTGAACTGCAGAATTTTGTAGGGAGCGCGATCGCTGCGCATGGCATCCTCGAGCGCCTGCATCACCTTTTGCCGATTGCTGCGCTCGTCCATGTCGATGAAATCCACTACGATGATGCCGCCCAAGTCGCGCAGCCGGATTTGCCGCACGATCTCCTTGAGCGCTTCCGTGTTGGTCTTGACGATGGTATCTTCCAAACGGTTGGAGCGCCCCACGTACTTGCCGGTGTTCACATCGATGGCCACCAGCGCTTCGGTCTGATTGATGACGATATGGCCGCCTGATTTGAGCCAGACCTTGGGCCGGAGCGCTTTCTCAAGTTCAGCCGTGATGCCGAACGCATCGAAGATCGGTTCGGAACGAGTGAAGAGCTTGATGCGGTTCACCAGGCCGGGATGAAAGCGCTGCACGAAACGCACCACGCTCTCGTATAGTTCTTCGTTATCCACCCAAACGGCCTTGAACTCCTCGGTAAACTGGTCGCGGAGCGTGCGCTGCACCAAATCCAGGTCGTGGTGCAACAGCAGCGGCGCGGGCTGCTTCTCGGCCTTCTGCCGGATGTCCAGCCAGAGATTAGCCAGGAAATTCATGTCGGCGGCGAGATCCTCTTCGCTCTTCCCCTCGCCCGCCGTGCGCACGATGAAGCCGCCCGGAATTCCGGGGTGATGGATCTGGAGTATCCGCTTCAGGCGCTGGCGCTCTTCGTCGCTCGCAATTTTCCGGGACACGCCGGTATGCTCGACGGTGGGCATGTAGACGACGTATCGGCCGGGCAGCGCGATGTGCGACGTGATGCGGGCGCCCTTCTGTCCGAGCGGCTCTTTGGCGATCTGAACGATAATTTCCTGACCTTCCTTGAGTAGTTCGGTTATGGAAGGTAAAGGCGTCCGTTCCGAGCGACTCCCACCGCGGCCATGCTCTCTCGCGGCACTGCGCTCAACGGCCGGCCCGGCTGCGCTTTCGGGACGACGCTCCCGATCGGCCCTGGGTTCGCCCAGCGATCCGCCGCGCGTCTTCCGGCGCATGCGTCGAGGCGCGCGATGCATGTAGCGGCCGCCTTGTTCGCGAACCTGAGCCGTCAACTGAGGCGCCGGCGAGGCGTCGCTCGGCTCCCGGCCAGAGGGCGCGTCGGACGGCGCGACGTCAACCTCGCTCGAAACCTCCAGCAGTTCGTTCTCGATCGAGGGAAGCTCTTCGGCGGAGGATTCAGCCCAGGATTCCTGAGCGACAGCTTCTGTGTCCGCGGCCGAGATTTCCGCATCCGGCTGCTCCACAATGTCCGATTCGGCGGCTTCGAGTTCAATCGGTTCTGTCGCCGACACCGCGGGCCGCACTTCGGGAGCCTCTTCCAAGACAGCCGCGGCGCTCTGCGCGCTTCGGATTTCCTCTTCTTCGCCTTCGTCCAAGGGAGCGGGGTTGGAGCGAGAATATTTGGCGAGAGACTCGCCGGGAAGCACGTCGATATCGCCGGAGCGGCGCGGAGGCGCGGCTGCCTCCTGCGCCGGTTCGCTCACGGCCGGGGCTTCGACGCGCGACGGACGCGAAACTTCGGAGGCGTATTTCGATTCGGGGAATCCCCGGCCGCGATTCCTGCGGCGGCGCGACCGGCGGCCGCGTCGATCCCCGCGATCGCCGTCCTCCGCTCGGTCGGCTGGGGGCGCGGCGAGAGTCGCCGGCTCTTTTGCCTCGATTCCGGGTTCTTCCGGTTCGCGATCCGCGGCCGCGGAGGGTTCCGCTTCGCCAGCATCGTCAAGCACACGACCGCTCTCCGCCGGCGCGGCGCCGGTTTCGGGGGGAACGCGACCGCCCCGATCCGCGTGCGCGCGTTCGCGGCTGACGGCGACGCGGTCGAAATCCTCGTTCTCCTCAAAAAAGTCGGAGACATACAGGAAGGTGTCGCGTTCCAACCCCAGGTCGACGAAGGCCGATTGCATGCCGGGCAGAACCCGTGTGACACGCCCTTTGTGAATGCTGCCGGCGAGGGAATACTCGTTGGATCGTTGGAAAAAGACTTCGACCAATTGGTCGTCTTCGAGGCTCGCTACTTTGGTCTCGTGCCGATTTGACGAGATCACCAATTCTTTGCTCATGAATACTCCTGTTATTCATGCGAGAACGGTGGATCAAGGAAACCGAGGGCGTTCAAACCATCTACCGGGTGATCCATGAGGACCGTTGACCCGATGAGACGACAAAATCCATTGGCCCCCGAGAGCGGAGAAGCAATCTCAAACACCCTCGAAGACAACCGAACTGCCCCGACAGGACGCGAGCGGCCGTGGCAAGCCGGTTAAATTCGCTTACCCTCAATTCTCCCGAAGCCGGCCGTATCCCGCCCGCTTCAATTTACGAAACGCCGGAGCCGCACGTTGTTGACCAGCCCCAGCATCAAAAAAACAGCAACGATATTCGATCCGCCGGAACTCATCAGCGGCAGAGGAATGCCGGTGACCGGCATCCTTCCCACCACCATTCCGACGTTAACCAACACATGAAACAGAAACACTGACGCCACTCCCATGCAGATGTACATCCCGGCCCGATCCGGCGCCGTTTGTGCGTTCTCCACAATCTGCATGAGCAAAACGAAATACATACCCAGGGCTACAATCACGCCCACGAAACCGTGCTCTTCGGCAAAAGCCGAGAAAATGAAATCCTTGTGCGGCACCGGCAGGAATCGCCCCTGTGTCTGCGTGCCCTTCGTAACGCCTTGTCCCCAGAGGGCGCCCGAGCCGACCGCGATTTTCGACTGGATCACCTGGTATCCCGAGCCTTTCGGATCCTGGCTCGGATCCAGGAAACTCACCAACCGCGCTTTCTGATAGTCTTTCAGCACAAAGAAATAGCCGGCCGGCGCCACCACCGCGACGATCACCAGAATCGCGAGCGCGTATTGCCAGCGGAACCCCGACAGGAAAACGCCGACCCCCAAAATTGGAATAAAGGTCAGCGCCGTACCCAAATCCGGCTGTAGCATCACCATAACCATCGGCAGACCTACCAAGCCCGCCAATTTCAGCAGATCCTGGAGCTGGACCTGCTCGGATTTCAGCTCGGTCAAATACCGAGCCACTAAAATTACTACTACTATCTTAACGAACTCGGAAACCTGGAGATGGTAGCTGTTGTTGCCGATCCAGCGCCGGGAGCCGAAGGCGGTCATCCCGAAGGCGAAGGTCCCGATCAAGGTCGCCACCGAAAGCAGATACAGCACCGGGACTTGACCGAGCAGCGTATGATAGTCGATCAGCGTCGCGATCCACATGGCGATGAATCCCGCGAGAATCCAGATCACCTGCTTCCACCAGGCGCCGGCATAGCGAGTATCATAGGTGGCGCTAAAAATTTGGAGCACGCCCAGCGCGCAGATGGCGCACACCAGGACGATCATGAGCCAGTCCAGGTCGCGGAGGGAACGATGGGCAGGCATGGTTATGGGTTCTCGCGTTGCGGCGCCGACGGCAGGGGGGCCGGCGGTTTCAGGAGCGGAGGAAGGCTGGCAAGCTGGGGAACTGGCTCGGCCAGGCGCGCCTTCTTATCGAAATAGGCCTTCAGCACGTCGCGCACGATGGGAGCGGCCAGTTGGCCGTGCTCGCCGTTTTCAAAGAGCGTGGCCACGACGATCTCGGGCGCTTTGCAGGGCGCAAAACCGACAAACCAGGCATTGTCCTTCATGCTCTCGGTGAGCTTGAACCCGGCTCTCAAGGCGTCGTTGGAAACCAACTGCGCGCTTCCGGTTTTGCCGCAAACGTCGATACCCGGAATGTGAGCCCGAACGCCGGTGCCGCCTTCGTTCACCACGCCATACATTCCGGAGATCACCTTCTGAATATTTTCGAGATTGACGTCGCCGCGGCGCGCGGGCATCACGTGGACGGCGTCCTTCACCAAGTGCGGTTGAAACCACATACCGCCGATCGCGATTCCGCCGATGGCCGAAGCCAGTTGGAGAGGGGTAATGGCGGTTGCGCCCTGTCCGACCGAAACCGAAATGTTTTCGCCGGGATACCACTTCTCGCGGAAATTGCGGATCTTCCAGCGCCGGGAGGGAACCACTCCTTCGGCTTCGTGCGGCAAATCGATCCCGGTCTTGTGGCCGTAGCCCACCATTTCGGCGTAGCGGGCGATATCGTCGATGTCCATGCGATTGCCCACGTTGTAGAAGAAGGTGTCGCAGGAGTGCACTAATCCGCTGTGCAGGTCCACGGTCCCATGTTTGCCCCAGCATTTGAAGAAGCGCCCATAGAAATTGGCGCCGCCGGGGCAATTGACGCGGAAACTGTCGTTGATCGCGCCGGTCTCAAGTCCGGCGAGCAACATGAGGGGCTTGAACGTAGACCCCGGCGCTTGTTGAGCTTGAATGGCCCGATTCAACAACGGATGGGCGGGATTATCCACGAGATCTTTCCAGTCTTTGGATCGGATGCGCCCGGCGAACAGATTAGGATCGAAGGCCGGACGGCTGACCATGGCCAGCACCTCTCCGTTACGCGGATCGAGCGCAACCACCGCGCCCCGGCGATTCTCTAACGTGAGCTCGGCCACCGCCTGGAGATCAAGATCGATGGTGGTTTCGAGGCTCTTACCAGGGATCGACTCCTTGTCGTCGGCCAGTATCCGCCGCTCGTTGCCGAAGCTGTCCACTTCCACGCGCCGCTGGCCGTCGACGCCCATCAGGGTCTCGTTGTATTCGCGCTCGAGGCCGTCCTTGCCGATTACGTCGCCCTGGTGGAAACGCGATAACTCAGGAGTGTTCAATTCGGTTTCGCTGATCTCACCGACGTATCCAATCACATGCGCAGCCAAGCCGTCGCGGGGGTAGAGCCGGTGCTGCACGTGAATCACTTCCAACTCCGGAAAGGTGCTGGCGTCCTTGTGCGATTCGACGAAGGCCAGTTCGGCCGGCGTCAGTTCTTCCTTGATCGGGATGGGTTGGTACACCGGAGCGCCGCGCGATTGGAAACGGCGCACGCGCGCGACCAGGCTATCGTAGTCCAGATTCAAGCCCTCGGCGATCGGCTTCAAATGCTCCAGCTTGAGGTTGTCGCGCGACAGGTACAGGCTGAACGTGGAATGGTTGTCGACGATGACGCGGCCGTCGCGGTCCAGGATCTTGCCGCGCGGGGCCAGCACGGGAATCGACTTGATGCTGTTCTGCATGGCGCGTTCCTGGTACCACTCCGGATTGCGCACTTGCAGATCCCAGAATCCCGTGATCAGGAAAAGGAAGACGCCCACCGTGAGGTATTGGAAGAAAGCGATTTTACCGGACGCGAATTTGCTGTCGTCGCGCAACAGACTGGCTGTGCTCTCGTCATGTTCGGGGCCGGGGCGGATTGTCACAAATAATTGCCTAGCGGGCTACTCTCAGTTTATCCAATACCTTGAACAACGGCAGGGCTACCAGCGCGTTGAGCAGCCCAAAGACCAGCGTTTGCTGCACGTCGAACAGCATCGCCTGCCCCAGCAGCGCCCGCGCCAGCACCCAATAGAAGAACTGATGAAAGAAGTAAAAGAAGAAGCAGATAATGAACGTCACGATCGGATTCTCGACATCGAAACGCATGCTTACGGAGGCCGCGAAGTAGCCCACCAGCGTCTTAACGATCCCGAACATCCCGATGGGCTGATGCGACAGCGAATCCTGCACCAGTCCGATGGCCATTCCATAGAACATTGCCGACATCGGGCCTTGCCGGCTCACCGCGAAATGCACGGTGATGAGAAGCGGCAGCTCCAAGTAAGCCAGAAACGGCACGAAACGCGGAACGTACACCTGGGATAAGATCGCGATTAGCGGAATAACGATCAGCCACACGGCCCGCAGGCGTTTGACGCCCTGCTTGCGGGGAGCGGTGGTCAGGATCTGTTCGGTGTACTCGGTCATGGATTGCGCGGCGCCGGAGGACGGTCTGCGGGCGGTTTGGCCGGCGCGGCCGCGCCCGAATCCGCATCGGAGGTCTCGGGGAGCGATGGAGGAACCACCGCGGCGGGCTTCGGAGGAACCGCGGGCTGGGGAGCGCCGAGGGGAACCGCGCTCGCGGGCGTGTTCGCGCGGATGCCCGGAATCTTGGTGAAATCCGGAGGTTTCGAGCCAGGCACGCCTTCGCCGAAAACGTGGTTCTGCGCTGCGCCGGCCTGCTTGTATTGTTCGCGCAGCCGGTCGGCGTCGGTGGTCAGGAACGTGCCATTGGCTTCCGGTGTCGTGGCTTGGGCGGCGCTTTCCGCGGGCGAGGCTAGAATCTTATAGCCGGGCGTGGCCATGTCGCTATCGGGAATCTGCTGGTGCACGCCTTCCAAGACAATCAGCACTTCCTCAACCCCTCCCTGCATGCCGCTGGGCTTGATATAAATTTCCTTGAAGGTCTTGCCGTTGCGCGCCGCGCTCACCTGGCCCACGGGGAAGCCCTTGGGGAAAATGCGATCGTCCCCGGAGGTGTAAAACCACTCGCCGGCATCCACCGCTTCCTCGTTCTGGACATAGTCCACCAGGCATTCGCTGTGTCCTTGTCCCTTGAGCGTGCCTCGAACATGGTTCTTCAGCGAAATCACTCCCGCGGCGAAGGTTGGATCGGTGATGAGCATCACCAGCGACGCGGTGGGGTAAGCATCCACCACCTTGCCCACGATCCCGTCCGGCGTCACGACTGCCATGCCGCTTTCGACACCCGAGGCCGAGCCTCGATCCACGAAAACCACCTTGGAATTGGCGCCGGTGCCATTGCCGATCACGCGCGCCGCCACGGTCTTCGATTGAGAATGAGCCTGAAACACGCTGAGCGCTCGGGCGCGATCCGCCGTCGACAGTTCCGATTTCAGGTAGTGATTCTCGAGCTTCAGATCGCCATTCTCGTGCTTGAGTTTGTCGTTCTCGCTCTTCACGCCGAGCAACACGAAGTAGTCTTCGACAAAGCCCCAGGTGTAGCGGCGGACCACCTCCAGCACCTGCTCGGCCGGCGTCACCGCGGTTACGGCCCAGACGCGGATCAGCGGAATATCGCGATTGGTTTTAACCTGGTAGGCGATCAACAGCAACTGCGCCACGATCACGATCAGCAGGACCGTGAGGTTGCGGTAGCGGCTGAGGAAGAAATCCATCGTTACAACCCATTGTTCCGGACAATCCGGTTCGCGGCTACTCGATCGCGACTCTTCGAAGCAATTTGAAGTCCGTCAGCATTTTTCCGGTACCCAGGACCACGCTGGCCAACGGGTCCTCGGCGATCGATACCGGCAAACCGGTTTCCTCGCGTATCCGCTTATCTAAATTCTTCAACATCGCGCCCCCTCCGGTCAAAACGATGCCCCGATCGCTGATGTCGGCGCTGAGTTCCGGAGGCGTCCGCTCGAGCGCCACGCGGATGGCGTTCATGATCGTCGCGACCGATTCGGAAAGCGCTTCCCGGATCTCGCTGTCGTCGATGGTGAGCGTCTTGGGGACACCCTCGATCAGGTTGCGGCCTTTGATTTCCATCGTCAGCGGTCTGTCCAGGGGATAGGCCGAGCCGATCTGAATCTTGATGGCTTCGCCGGTGCGCTCGCCGATCAGCAAGTTATACTTGCGCTTCAGATACTGCATGATGGCGTTGTCCATCTCGTTTCCAGCGACGCGAACCGAACGCGAATAGACGATACCGGAGAGCGAAATGACGGCCACGTCGGTGGTGCCGCCACCGATGTCCACCACCATGTTGCCCGAAGGCTCGGTGACTGGAAGGCCTGCCCCGATCGCCGCCACCATGGCCTGTTCCACCAGATGCACTTCGCTCGCCTTGGCGCGGTAAGCCGAATCGATGACGGCGCGCTTCTCCACCTGGGTGATTTCGCTGGGAACGCCGATCACGATGCGCGGATGGACCAGCACCTTGCGTCCATGCGCTTTCAAGATGAAGTAGTTGAGCATTCGCTCGGTGACTTTGAAATCGGCGATGACGCCGTCCTTCATGGGACGGATGGCCACAATGTTGCCGGGAGTGCGCCCGAGCATCTCCTTGGCTTCCTTGCCCACCGCTTCCACTTCGCCGTTGGTTTTATTGATGGCTACGATGGATGGTTCGTTAACGACGATTCCTTTACCCTTGGCGAAGACCAAGGTGTTGGCAGTTCCGAGATCGATAGCGAGATCCGATGAGAACAGACTAAAAAGGGAACGAACGTTCATTGGGACTCTTCGGGCTCCTTCGCCCTGCGATGGGCTTTGTTACACCCATTTATCGGCAATTCAATGCTTTAGCGGAAGGTCTTGCAGTCCTTCCGAGCGTAACATATTTCACGATGGAAAGCTCGCCGGCGGGGTCTTTCGGCGCAGGGCGTCTGGTCAAGCATCCAGCCTACTGGTAGAAGCAGTACCACCAGTACGCTTTCGGCCTCGCGCGATCGGAATCTGGTCCCAACCGGGGCCCGCTGGCCTATACTCTGGCCAGGCAGCTAGTAAAAACTGAGTGCCCGCCGGCATCGAGATGCTGGCGCAAAGGGTTCCGGGAGGAACGAATGAGAGAACGAATGAGAGCTGGAAATATTACGAAGCTGCTGGCCGTTGCCGTCTTCGCGTTGGGGTTCGCAACCTGCGCCTCGGCGGATATCACCTGGACTTTCAACGACGTCACTTTTTGTTATGACTGTGGGGGCACGGCGAACAACGATATCACGGCGACTAGCTGGTTTACGACTGACAACTCGGCCGACACGATCACTGGCTACGACATCACTGTTGAGGGGACGAATACGCAAGCTGATAACGAATACACCCCCGGCGACAGCGCTTCGTATTTCGGCCCTCCCGAGTTTCTTTCTACAGACACAACCCACCTTGATTTTTACGACTTCGCAAGCAATCAAGACCTCGACTTTTATCTTGCCGCGCCGGGAATCACGAGCGCTGGAGGGACGGTGACCCTGTTGGCGGGAGACGACGGTGAGACCAGCAGTTCGACCATCGCTTGTGCGGGTTGCGCTACGCTCGTCTCCGGTTCGGTTACTGGTAGCACGGTACCCGAGCCCAAGCTTGGCGCCTTCCTGTTGATCGGCTTGGCTGGACTGGGCTTCTTCGCACGCCGAAAGTTCGCGAATAGCCCTGCCTAGAGCTCAAGCTGCTGCACGTTCGCCGCATCCTTCAAAAACCTGGGCTGCTCGTTTCCAGCCTGTGGGAAAATTGAACTGAGATGCTCACGCGACGCTCGTTGGTCTTCGGCGGTCTGGCGGCTCTGACCGCCTGCTCCCGGCCCAAAGCGCGCGGCTTCTCCGGCTACGCGTTCATCGCCAACCAAGAGGGCGGCGCGATCGCGGCTGTCGACCTGGAAGTATTCGCCGTGGCCCGCCACATCCGCGTCGACGGTGCTCCCACTGCGGTGGCCGCGTCTCCGCAAGGTCGGCAAGTCTATGCCCTTACCCCCGCCAACGGCTCGGCTCACGAGATTCTCGCCGGCAATCTGACGCTTTCGCGCACGCTGCGCGTGGCTGAGTCCGCCGTCACCATGCGATTGGCGCGGGCCGGCGATACCTTGTATGTGCTCTGCCGCGAACCCCGCCGATTGGTTTCGCTGGCGCTGAATCCCTTGCGAATGGATTGGGTGCTGCCGCTGGCCGCCGATCCGGTCGATTTGGATGTGTCCCCGGACGGTAAGCTTCTCGCCGTCAGCTATGGCGCCACGCGAGCCATCTCGTTCGTCGATACGCTACGCCGCCAAGTTTCCCCGCCGATCGCCACGTCCGGAGAGATCGGCTCAGTGCGATTCCATGCCGATCAACTCATCGCCGCCAACCTGAGCGAGCGTATGCTCTCGATCTTCGACGTCCAAAGGCGCAGGCTGATCGTCAATCTTCCCTTGGCGGTTCAGCCCGACCACTTATGCTTCAAGGCCGACGGCGGCGAGTTGTTCGTGACCGGCGCTGGAATGGACGCCGTAGTGGTGGTGGAACCTTACTACACGCCGCAGGTCGCCAAGACGGTGCTCGCGGGCCACACTCCCGGCGCGATGGCCGCGTGCACGCCTCCCGATTCCCCGGGCTATTTGCTGGTAGCCAATCCCAATTCGGGCGACGTCAGCATCCTGGATATCAACTCCAAGAACGTGGTGGCCGTGACGCCCGTTGGCACGCGGCCGTCGTTTATCGCCATCACTCCCGACAATCAGTACGCCTTGGTGTTGAACCAGGTCTCGGGCGACATGGCGGTGATTCGGATGCCGAACGTCACGCGCGCCGTGAACGAGCAGCGGCGCTGGAAGAAAGGCCCGCTATTCATGTTGATCCCGGTGGGTTCGAAGCCGGTGAGCGCGGCCATCGTCGGAATTTAACCGGGACGCAATCCAAGCGGCGCTGAGGATCGCCAGGCCCGCGATGGCAGCGGTCTCCGCGCGTAGAATCTGGTCTCCCAGCGAAACCGATGTCCATCTGCCGGCCGCGATGGCTGCTCGCTCGCGGTCCGTCCATCCGCCTTCCGGACCAACCAGCAACGCCACTCGATCTTCGTCGCGCCGGCCGCCTGGCAGAAGGCCGAGCAAGGGCGGAGCGCACGCTTCCTCGAG
>Ga0302325_10005196_pt1 | contig 29763 bp, 25 predicted proteins | sample Palsa_T0_2_FD_201948 | JGI IMG/M metagenome (GOLD analysis project Ga0302325, IMG submission 201948) | Peat permafrost microbial communities from Stordalen Mire near Abisko, Sweden - Palsa_T0_2 | ecosystem: Environmental > Terrestrial > Soil > Palsa > Peat permafrost | place: Sweden: Abisko...
CTGGAGCCTGATTCGAAATCAGGTGTACCCGTGAGGGTACCGTGGGTTCGAATCCCACGCTCTCCGCTACCAAAGAGCCCTTGGGCCCGTCGGGCTGGCCCGGTGCTCCCCGTCCCCGCGTGGGGCACGTGCTCTTTCGGCAGCCGTTCGCTCGCGGCCCGTAGTGCCGGTCTTCGCGCGCCTTCGCGCGCACGAAGACCGTCGTCCCGGGCCCCTGCCGGCCATATTGCAAATCGTTTTCATTTTCAGTAAGGTCCCCACCGATGAAGGTCAGGGCCGTGTTCGCAGGCAGGTTCGTGGTGGCGGCGCTTGCGGTGGAGGCGGCCGGCTGCAACGGGAGCGACGCGGCGGACGCCGACGCGGGCTGCGTGCCGTTCGACCCGCAGGTGAACGCGTCCAACCAGGTGACGGCGTTCGACAACTTCTGCAACTGGACCTCGGCGCCCGCGACCAACTCCGAGGACGCGGGCGACGGGATTCACGCACCGGGACCGCTCACGGTGTACTGGAACAATTCGCCGCCCCACGGTTCGTCCACCTTCCCGATGGGGACGATCATCATCAAGGAGTCGCAGCAGGCCGACGTCACCACACGGACGGCCTTCGCGATGGTGAAGCGCGGGTGCGGATTCAACGCCGACGGCGCGCAAAACTGGGAGTGGTTTTCGGTCGCCGACAACGGCAACTGCACGATGACGCTGCTGTGGCGTGGCGCGTTCGCGCCGGTGGGTGAAACGTACTCGGGCAAGCCGGCAGGGGACTGCAACAGCTGCCACGGGATGGTCGTCGACAACGATTACGTCTGGGATACGGCGCTTCAGCTCAGCAATTTCTAGGCGTTCGCCCGGTCGGCCCCATCCGTCTCCCTTCGTTCCTTTCCCGGGGGGCATCCCGCCTGTCTTTTTGAAATAGGTTTTCACGTTCGCTTTCGCCTTGACGAGATGATGAAAATCAAGTTCAAAAACCCCATGGAGCGCAGGGGTCGTGTCGTCGGGGCCGCGGGCTTCGCCGTGGCGGCGGTCCTGGCCGGATCCTGCCGCTCGACCGGCGACTCGCCGCAAACGGGGCAAGCCGCCTCCCTCGAGAGCACCGCCACTTCGACCGTGCCACAAACGCTTCGGCTCGACGTCAGCACCGTCGACACCACGTTCGTCACGCGCGATCACTTCGTCGCGTCGGTGGAGATGCAGATCTCCGGCGAGCCGTTCGCGCAGGCCATGGGTCGCCAGCTCGGCGGATTCAGCCGCGACTACGTGTGCCAGTCCTGCCCTTGCCAGGCGAGCAAATACTACGACCCGGCGTTGAACAACGGCGTCGTGGGCGGTCCTGTCGGCCGCAGCGATATTCCGGGCTTCGCCACGGCCGTCGAGTCGTACGAGTACTCGAAGCAGCCGATGAACAACATCGCGTTCGAGTCGGGCGCCGGGACGTCGCTCGCCTTCGGGCCGGTGCTCAACCCGGCGGGCGCCACGGGGACCGACGCGCTCGCGGGCCTGAGGGCGTGGGTGCAGCGCATGATCGTCGAGGCCAACACGGTCGCGCGCTCGGCCTCGCCGATCGTGACTCCGAACAATCCCCTGGGCTGGCCGGGCTTCTGGCCCACGTTGCAGCCTTACACGCAGTGGGATCCGTCCATCAACGCGACGAGCGACAACGCCAACGCCGACGGCGTCCTCTGCACGATCAGCTCGGACGACGATCCGGGGGCCAGCGGCGCGCTCGACTGCAACGAGTACGAGTGCGACTACACGTCGCTGCACCTGCCCAATCGATCGTCGCAGGTGACGATGACGATCGGGCCGGGGGCGTCCGGTTGGACGGGGTGGAAGGAGGCGCTCTGGACGCTCAACTACCTGCAGGTGATGCACGACTCGAACGAGAACCCGGTCAACACCGTCCCGGATGACCAGCTCGCGCTCGTTGGAACCGCCGGCAACACGATCCTCGGCAATGGCGGCGCGGGCGCCACGACCATCCCGGGCACGTACCTCGGGTCGAGCGACATCGAAGGGTTCCAGGCGGCGACCTTTCTGCAGATTGCAGACAATCAAGCCGAGCAGTGGCTCACGCAGTTGACGACGACCGACGGCGCGACCCTCGGCGGTTTCGCCAGCCTCTCCGCCGCGCTTGGCTACTCCGACCAGAGCCCTCTCGCGTGGTTCCCCGGCGCCATCGCCGTCACCGAGGCCGCAGACGCCAGCGGATTCCCGCGGCCCTCGGCCTACGCCATCACGTCACCCGACAGCGACCTGCTCGACCTGGCGGGCCTCCTCGGGGCGACTTCGAGCATGTACGCCCTCACCGATCAGTCGAACACGCAGACGGGCGGCTCGCAGCCCGTCCTCGCGTACTTCGATGGCGACCCGTTCCCGGTGCAAAACCAGACGCCGATGGGGGCACCCACGCTCCACGACCGCATGCTCGCCATGATCCGCGTGCTCGTGGTGAACATGATCCGGCTGCACGTCGACCCGACGACGCGCCTCTTCGTCGACGACGTGACCCTCAGCGGCGCGAACGTATCTCGCGGAACCACACTCTCGACCGACGCCGCCGCGTACGCCCTGCTCTCGCTGCGCACCGCGCGCCGCGCCCTCGACTCGGTGCTCGTCCTCTACAGCAACACCAAGCCGGACGCCGAGGGCATCCCGAGCCCGCTCGACTCGTTCGCCCCCGTGGACGGCGTGGCATTCGGGGCGCGGCTCGACTCCCTCATCGACTCGCTCTCCGCCATCTTCTACAACCAGCTCAGCACAGCCGATGGCGTCGGGTACGGCGGGTGGAACGTCGCGACGGCCGCGCCGACGGACTCCGGCAGCACCCTCGACGGCCACGCGGCGGCGATCCGGGGCCTGCTCGTGGCCTACCTCGCGACGGGCGAGACGAAGTACCGCGACCGGGCGACGGCCGTATTCCAGCGGCTCGAGAGCGCCTTCTACGATCCGAGCGCGCGCGTCTTCCGGACGACGGCGGGCGACACGTCGTCGACGCTGACATACACGCCGCGGCTCTTCGGCATTCTCGAGGGCGCGCTGCGCGATACCTACGAGGTCATCGCTCTTCTGCCGGGCAACGAGGCGATGGCGAGCCTCATCGAGGACCGCGTCGGGCGTCTCATCAAGCTGGTGCTCAACGGGTGGGACGACCGCGACCAGGACGAGCTGGTCGAGTGGCCCGCCGAGTGCGCGAGCACCACGACGCTCCCCGACGGCGGGACGCTCGTCCGCGGCGGGCTGCAAATGGCCGAGCGCGTGCTCTCGGGCGAGTCGGGGTCGCTGGCCGACAAGCCCAGCGCCGACGCGGGACCTCGCGTCGTCACGAGCGACCGCGAGCACGATTGCGTCCCCGAGATCTCGGCCGTCGGGCTTCCCTCGGCGCTCGCCAACTCGATCACGTTCACCCTCAGCGCGTGGAACTCCAATAGCGGAAGCCCGTGCCCTCAATGAGCCGCTGCGTCGCCTTGCTCTGGCTGGCGCTCGCTGGTTCGTCGGGGTGCAGCTCCTCGTCGCCCGCGCCCACCGGTTCGCAGGCGCACTCGAGCCCCATCGCTGCGAGCCCCGATGGGTCGCGGCTCTACGTCGTGCATCCCGACGCCGACACCGTGAGCGTCGTGGATCTCGCGACGCGCTCGATCGCGCAGGAGATCCTGCTGGGCGCAGCGCCGCCGACGTTCGACTCGACGACGCAGCGCTTCGTTCCGGCCGTCGAGCCGCGTGCTCTTGCGCTCGACTCCACCGGCGCGACGCTCTTCGTGACGGGACAGCAATCGGGGATGCTCTACGCGATCGATACCGCGAAGGGCGCCCTGAAGGGCAGCGTCGCCGTGTGCTCCGAGCCGGTCGGTGTCCTCGTCGGCGCCGGCGATGCCGACGTCTACATCGCGTGCGCGCAGGACGACGAGATCGCGCACGTGGACGTCGCGTCGATGCAAGTGACCGCCACGGTCGTCACGCCCCGCAAGCCATGGACGCTGGCGTGGGGCCCCGACGGGCACACGCTTCTGGCCACCCATCTGCTCGGGCCCGGCGTCAGCGTGCTCACGACGAGCCCTCTGGCGCTCCAGTCGACGTGGACGGTGCCGGACAAGGGCCCGGAGAGCGATCCGACGGAGCCGCACGGCCTCGTCCGCGGCATCTACGACGTCGTCGCGCGCCCCGGCGCCAGCGAGCTCTGGGTGGCCCATCTGATGCTGGGGACCGACACGCCGCAGCCGACGCTGGCGTTCAACAGCACCGTCTTCCCGGCCCTCTCCATCCTGGACCCCACGAGCGGCAATCAGCTCTCGAGGCTGTCGGTGCAGGGCACGACGTCCAACCCCGGCGACAACGGGGCCTTCGGCGACGTCGTCTCGGGCCCGCGCTCGATGGCGTTTTCGGGCGACGGCAAGTACGCGTTCGTCGTCGACACGGACAGCGAGGACCTGCTCGTGATCGATGCCACCCAGCGCGTCGAGGCGACCGTCGTGAGGCCATTGCCCGGGCACATGCCCGAGGGCGTCGTCTGGGTGCAAGACGAGGTCTACGTCCAGGAGCGCAACACCGAGGACATCGTCGCGTTCACGGTGCAGGAGGGGGGCGACGCCGGGGTCAGCGTCACGCAGGATGGCCCCTCGTTCAAGAGCCTCTCGAGCGACCCGATGCCCGCGAACCTGCGCCTCGGGCAGCAGCTGTTCTATTCGGCCAACAGCGACGAGTATCCGCTCACCCAGAACCACTGGGTCGCGTGCGCGAGCTGCCATGTGGAGGCGCGCAGCGACGCGGTGACCTGGCTCTTCGCGCAGGGGCCGCGCGACACGCCGTCGAACGCGGGCGGCATGATCGATACGGGGTTTCTCTTCCGCACCGCCGACCGCTCGCAGGTGCAGGACTACTGGAAGACGATCGACATCGAGCAGGGTGGCGACTTTCACCCCGGGGGCGCGCAGCAGCCCCTGCTCGACGCGATCGCCGACTACGTCAACGAGGCGCTCCCGATCCCGGTACCGCCGTCGACCGACGAGACGCACACGATCACGGGCGGCGCCCTTGCGACGCTCCGGAGCCAGGGCGAGACGGTCTTCATGCAAACCGGCTGCCCGAGCTGCCACAACGGGCCGTGGAAGACGGACTCCGGCAGCGGCAACGCCACGTTGAGCCTCGCGGGCCCAGTGGTCTCTTCGCTGACGACGGGCGGTGTCCTCTTGCACGACGTGGGAACGTGCGTGACGAGCGGGGCATGGCCGGACGTGGCGCACGACGACATCGACGGCAACCCGAGGCCCTCGTGCGCGTTCGACACGCCGGCGCTGCGCGGGATGAGCGACTCGGCTCCGTACCTGCACGACGGAAGCGCCGCGAGGCTGGAAGACGTGCTGCCCATCATGCTCCAGGCCGTCGTGGGCCCGGGCGCAACTCCCCCGACGCTCGAGGCGGCCGATCAAACGGCGCTCATCGAGTACCTGCGAAGCCTCTGAGCGCCCATGCGAGGGCTCGTTTCGATGGACGCCAAGGTTGCCGTCGCCTATGCCTTGACCGCGGGCGCCTGCGCCTTCTTGGCGGTCGCGTGCAGCTCGTCGCACCTAGGTGGCGCTGCACTGCCGGCGCCTGGCGATGCGAGCTACGCGTTGCCCTACGTGGGCGACGACAGCGGAGACATCTTCGCCGACGGCGCCCCCGCGGTCGCGAGCGTGCGCATCGCCCATATGTCGCCCGACGCTCCGGCGCTCGACGTGTGCGTCGCGCTGCACGGCACGACGGACTTCCAGGGGCCGATGATCGCGCAGCTTGCGGCGAGCCTTGCGGTCGGCGGTTCGGCCGATGGGGGGAACCAGAACGACGCAGGCCCGCTCGGCCTCGCGTTTTCGCAAGTGAGCGCCTACCTGTCGCTCGCGCCGGGCCAGTACGACGTCCGTCTCGTCGCCGCCGGCGCGACGACGTGCGCCGCTCTGGCGGCGGTCGACGGCGGTGCGACGCCATTCGCGCCGCCAGATTCGGTGAACCTGCCCGCGCTCCAGGCCAACACGTTCACGACCCTCCTCATCGCGGGAGACCTCACTCCGGCGGGAGACGACGCGCCCCTCGGCGTGAGCCTGCTCCCCGACGACGACGAGCTGGCCGGCGGAGCCGCGTCTCTCCGCGCCATCAACGCGGTACCGAGCCTGCCGGCGCTCGACTTCGGCCTGGGGTCGGGCGCGGCGTGGATGCCGATGTTGACCGACGTCGCGTTCGGCAAGGCGAGCTCGATGAGCGGGCCAGGCGAGGACCCCGTCGATGCGAACGGTTACGTCCCGATTCAGACCTTCGCGGGGCAGGCGATGAGCGCATGCGTGCCGTCGTCCGACGCAGGGGTCGACGTCGCGACGGCGGCGGCCGTGGACGTCGAGCTCGGCGCCATCGCGACCGTGATGGCCATCGGCGGCAAGACGGGCGACTCGGCCCAGCCCCCCGAGCTCCTGATCTGCATCGACAACGAGCCCTCGGGTGGCCTGCTGTCCGACTGCAGCGTGGGGCAGTGATGGCGCTTCTCGGTTTGCGGCCTTGGATCGCGGGCGCACTGGCCATCGGCCTGGTGGCGTGCGGGGGCACGTCGGCTGGGTCCGGGTCACCGCAGCCCCAGATTGTCGCCACCTCGGGGGCGCCTCTCTCCGCCGTCGCCGGCGACGCGATTGCGCTGAAGGTCGTGCTCGTGGCATCCGACGGCTCCATCGGCGACCTTCCGGGCGACGCGAAGGTCGTGTGGACCGTGCCGTTCCCGGTGGTGACGCTGCCGCCGAACAGCGTCGCCGCGAGCCCGCTGCCAGTACCCGTCGCCAATCCGACGGGCGCGTGGGTCGAGAACCCGTATCGGCCCGACCGATCGGCCGACCTCCGGAACGTCGTCTTCATCCTCGATCCGGGCACGGTTCAGAACGGGACGCTGGAGGTATCGGCCACCGTCTCCGGTGTGGCTCCCGATGGCGGCGTCGGCGTCACGGCGCAGATCGCGGTGGACCCGGCGCCGGTCGGCGACTGGACGCGCGGCGCGGCGCTCTACGGCCCCGCCGGCGCGAACTGCGCGCAGTGCCACGGCGCGACGGGCCACGGTAGCCCCGGCCCTGGCGCCGCGGGGACATACACGATCGCCGGCGCGTCCTACCCCTTCCCGGCCCCGGGTATCAACGGCGAGCCGGGCAATTGCGCCAGCGACCCCGCCTGGAACGCCGCGCTCTTCGCGGTGTCGGCGCGAGCCGACATGGACAACGGAGGCGTCGCGCTCCGGCTCCCGATGCCCGACTGGCTCTCCGAGCCGGACCCCGACGCGGGCGCTCCGCTCACGACGCAGGACCTCGCCGATATCTTCGCGTTTCTCAAGACCCAAACCCACTGACGAAAGGACACTCCCTTGCGCCCGTCATCCCTCCTTGGGGCGGCAGTCGTCGGCGCGATCGCCACCGCAACTCTCGCCGCGGAGGCCACGCCCCGGCCGTTGCCGTTCACGTACACGGCCGACACGCTCGCCGCGGGCGAGACGGAGATCGAGAACTACGTCGACCTCACGCCGACGAAGGGAGCGGACGCCCTGGGCAACACCGTCTCGTACACGGCGATGCAGTTTCAGACGGAGTTCGAGCACGGGATCACGGATCGCCTGGAGCTTGGTCTCTATGTCGCGCTCCAGCCGAGCCCCGCGGGCTACCAGGAGACGGCGACGCTGTTCGAAGGCACGGGCTTCAAAGAGCGGCTGCGCTGGCGCCTGGCCGACGCGGGACAATGGCCGATCGACGTGGCTCTTTACGGCGAGGTCGTCGAGTACGAAACCGAGTTCGAGCTCGAGGCCAAGGTCATCCTCGAGCGGCGGTTCGGCGATCTGCGCATCGCGGCCAACGCGTGGGCCGAGCGCGAGTGGCTCTACGCCGCCCGGCAGCAGGACTGGGAGCTCAACCCGACCATCGGCGCGACGTACCAGGTCACGCCGGCGTACCACGTGGGCGTCGAGTACTGGATGCGGGTCGAGTTCCCGAATCCGCCGGCCAATCCGAGGACGTTCAACCTCGGCCCCAACCAGTTCGTGGGCCCCACGATGATGTTCGACTTCGGCCACTTGTGGTGGTCGACCGGGGTCTACGCGCGCGTCAACGACATCGATCGGGAGGTTCAATTGGGCGATGACTATGGCCGCGTCTGGGTGCGTACGGTCGTCGGCATCGAGCTGTGACCCTATGAGTAGGGTGGCGGGCCGATGCACATCGGCGCGCCTCCAGACAGGAGCCGGCCCATGTTCACGATCCGTACGATCCTCGTCCCCACGGATTACAGCCCGATGTCCGAGACCGCCCTCGTGTACGCGATCGACCTCGCGACCGCTGTAGGGGCGTCCGTCCACCTGCTGCATGCCTACGAGATCCCCGTGTACGGCGCACCGGACACAGCGTTCGTGGCGACACCCGACACGATGGCGGCCATCAAGAGCGCCGGCGAGAAAGGCCTCGAGGCGGCGATCGCAAAGCACCGGCCGCGCGGCGTGGCCCTCGAGGGCCACCTGGTCGAAGGACGCCCCTGGGAGGTCATTCTGGATACGGCTGCGCATGTCCACGCCGATCTCATCGTGATCGGCACGCACGGCCGCCGCGGCATCGCGCGTGCGCTGCTGGGTAGCGTCGCCGAGAAAGTCGTCCGGAGCTCGCGGGTCCCGGTCCTCACCGTTCACGCGGACGAGCACCGCGCGACGTAGCTAGATGACGACCTTCCAGGTCGTCCCGCCGCCCGGCGCGTCCTGCACCTCGACGCCCAGCTGCGCGAGCTCGGCGCGGATCGCGTCGGACCGGCCGAAGTCTTTGGCGGCGCGAGCCGCGTTTCGTTCGCTCACTCGTGCGTCGATCGCCGCCGCGTCGAGGCCGCGCAGCTTGAGCCGTCGCGTGCGACTGCGTGCGGCGAACTCCGCCTCGGGCCTCGCGTCCGTCGCGATGGGCGTCGCCTGCATCAGGCCCAGTGGGCGGCAGCAAGCCTCGAGGGCGACTGCCGCCGCCGCGGCGAGCGCCCGCGCCCGCCCCTGGGCTAGAGCGTCCTTCTTCAGCTTGGGCACCTCGACGACGATCTCGTTAGCGACGCGCGCGAGCTCCGAGACGACGCTGAGCGCCACCGAGGTGTTGAGATCGTTGTCGAGCGCGGCGAGCACGCGCTCGGGCGCCTCGCGTACCGCCTTCGCGCGCGCGCTGTCGCCCGCCCCCGAAGGCGCCGCGCCTTCGGCCGCCGCGAGCAGGGCCGAGCGTGTCGTGTAGAGGTACTCGACGCGACGCTCCGCCTCGTCCAGGCCGGGGAAGACGACGCGCCCGTCGGGCCGCTTCTCGAGATCGAACTCGACTGGCCCGTGGTAGTGCGCGCCGAGCATGAAGTAGCGGATCGCTTCGCCGTCGTTGCGATCGAGCATCTGCTGGATCGTGACGAAGTTGCCGAGCGATTTGCTCATCTTCTCGGCGTCGACGTTCAAGAACCCGGAGTGCATCCAGATGCGGGCAAATGGTTCGCCCCAGGCGGCCTCGCTCTGCGCGATCTCGTTCTCGTGGTGCGGAAAGATGAGGTCCATGCCGCCCCCGTGCACGTCGAAGTGCGGCGTGAGCGCGGCCCCCGCCATCGCCGAGCATTCGATGTGCCACCCCGGCCGGCCGCGGCCCCACGGGCTGTCCCAGCCGAGCGTCGCAACGTCGCTGGCTTTCCAGAGCGCGAAGTCGAGCGGGTCGCGCTTGACGTCCGACGGTTCGACCCGCGCGCCGGACAAGAGCTCGTCGACGTTGCGGTGCGAGAGCTTGCCGTACCCCGGGAACGCGCGCACGGAGAAGTAGACGTCGTTGCCCTTGGCGGTCGGCGCGACGTAGGCCGCGTCGCGCGCGACGAGCGCCTCGATGAGCGCCACGATCTCGGTCACGCTCCCGCTGACGCGCGGCTCCTGATCGGGATTCATGCACCCGCAGGCCTGGAGCTCTTGCGAGTTGACCACCGCCATACGGGCCGAGAGAGACAGCGGCGGTTCGCCGCGCTCGAGCGCGCGCTGCAGGATCTTGTCGTCCACGTCGGTGACGTTGCGCACGAACGTCACCCGGTAGCCGCGCTCGCGCAAGAAGCGCACGAGGACGTCGAACGTGATGAACGTGCGCGCGTGGCCCGCGTGCGCGTGATCGTAGGTCGTCAGGCCGCACACGTAGACGCGGACGTGGCCCGGTTCTATCGGGTCGAGCGGCTCGAGCCGCTGCGTCATCGTGTTGTACAGGCGGACGGCGCCGGTCGGCATGGCTGGGCGCGTCTTTCATAGTCCCATCGGAGCGCTTTGACACGCGCGTGGTATGCCTTGCGGCTGTCCGATGGGTCTCTCGCGCCACGCAACGCGCCGCCTCGCCGTGACCCTCGCGTGTCCGGGTCTGTTCTTGCTCGCCGCCTTCGCGCTGGCATGCGCGCGAGAGGCCTGGTCGGACGGCGCGCTCCACAAGGAGGGGCGGACCGTCACGCTCGGCCCAGTGCCCCCGAGCTGGCAGCGCATCGAGGTCGGCGGGGCCGACCTCGCCTTTCGTGATCCCAGCCGCGAGGGCTCGGCGCTCTTCGACGTGGGCTGCAACCGGCACGACGACGACGCTCCCCTGTCCGTGCTCACCGAGCATCTCATCATGGGCACGACGGAGCGCCAGTTCGACGCGCAGGACGTGATCCCGTTCGACGGCCGCGAGGCCATGCACTCGCTCTTGCGCGCCAAGCTCGACGGCGTGCCGATGCGCTACGACATCTACGTGCTCAAGAAGGACGGCTGCGTCTACGACCTCGTTTACGTCGCGCCGCCGGATCGCTTCCCCGACGGATCGGGCGAGTTCGAGCGCTTTGCCGGTGGCCTCCACGCCGCGAGCGGCCCGTGATCCCGTCGGCCCCCGACTCGCTCCCTCCTCCGTCCAACCGCATGTCGGTGATGCCGCCGCCGGCGGTGCCTCCGGTGGGGATTCTGCGCTCGGTGCAGCAGCGCGTGGTGAACGGGCTGACGCACCTGGGCGACGTGGCGCTCCTCTCTTGGTACGCGATGCGCGCCATCGCGCGCCGCCCGCTCGAGATCGGCCAGACCATCTACCAGATCGAGTCGCTCGGCGTGCGGTCCGTGGGCATCGTCGCGGTGACGTCGATCTTCATCGGCATGGTCATGACCATCCAGTTTGCCTACGGCCTCGAGCGGTTCGGGGGCGTCGAGTACATCCCCCGCGTCATCGTCCTCTCGTTCTTGCGCGAGCTCGGGCCGACGCTCACGGCAGTCATCGTGGGTGGCCGCATCGGCAGCGGGATGGCCGCCGAGGTGGGCGCGATGAACGTCACCGAACAGGTCGACGCGATCCGGGCTCTGGGCGGCGACCCGGCGAAAAAGCTCGTGCTCCCTCGGGTGCTCGCTTCGATGATCGTGATGCCGTTCCTCAGCATCTTTGCCGATACGCTCGGCACGCTTGGCGCCATGTTCGTGTCCTGGAGCGAGTACGACATCCGGCCCGCGCTCTTCATGCAAACGTCGCTCGAGAGCGTGCTCCTCACGGACCTGTTCTCCGGGCTCGCCAAGACCCCCGTGTTCGGCTTCATCATCGCCATCGTGGGATGCCACTTCGGGCTGACGACGACGGGCGGCACCGAGGGCGTGGGGCAAAGCACCACGCGCACCGTCGTCGTCGTGTCGATCGCGATCCTCGTGGCCGACTACTTTTTGACGCGCATCTTCGTGAGCCTGATGCCGGGGTGAGCGCGGCGCGGCGCGTGCTGGGGCCTTGTGCCGGTGCGTCGGGGATGGCACACCATTCAAGCCCAATGGACCGCGAAGCCGCAGCGCGCGCCATCGACGCGTTCTTGGTCGCGCTCGGTCGCGACGCGACCCAAGAGCCCGAGCTGGCGGGCACCGGCAGCCGCGTCGCCGCGGCGTTCGCCGACGAGCTACTCGCGGGCTACGGGGTCGACGTGGACGCCCTGCTCGCGCAGAACGTCTTTGCGGGGCAGAGCGAGACGGTCGTCGTCCGCGATATCCCCGTCGCCACGATGTGTCCGCATCACTTGATGCCCGCCATGGGCGTTGCAACCGTGGCGTTCGCCCCATCGGGGCGCCTCATCGGCGTGGGCACGGTCGCGCGCGCGGTCGATGCGTTCGCGCGCCGGCTCGCGCTGCAGGAGCAGCTCGGCGAGCGAACGGTGACGGCGTTGAACAAGCACCTCGCGCCGCGCTGGGTGGCGTGTCGCCTCGTGCTGAGCCACGCGTGTATGACGGCGCGCGGGGAGCGCTCCCATGGCGCTCGCGTCGAGACGACGGCAGTCGCCGGCGCGTCCGTCGATCCCTTGGCGGTCCGCGCCGCGCTCGCGGAGCGCTGACGTGACCATCGTCGGCCGCGTTCCCACCGCCGCCCTCGCCGAGGGGGCCTTCGTCCGCCTGGAGTACCCCCCGTTCGACGTCCTCGTCGCGCTCGTCCAGGGTGCTCCCGTCGCTCTCGAGGATGCCTGCAACCACGCCGGGGCCAGCTTGAGCGAAGGTCCACGACACGGCGATTGCGTCGCTTGCCCCATGCATGGCTACATCTTCGAGCTGGCGACGGGACGGCTCGTCGAGCCCCGCGGACTTTGCAGCGACCAGCGCCGCTACGTGGCGCGTGTCGAGGGGGACTCCGTCGTCGTCACCGATCCCGGTCCGGGAGTCACTGTGCTCGGGCCGTGACAAGGCGCGCGCGCTGTCGGACCGCCGACAGCCTCGGGCGACTGTCCGCGCGAACGGATGGTCCCAAAAAAAAGTGCCCGCGCAGAGGGGCCGGGGGGGCAGCCTCACTCCACACGGGCACGGCGACCTGGTGCAGTCCGCGTGCCACTCAATCTTGCCGGCAAAGACGCGTACGCGCGACGTTCTGTAGTGCAACTTTGAAAGGGGCGTTCACGCGCATGAACGATCGACCGACGTTCGCACGCTTGCCACGCTTGCTCGGGAACGTGCCCCGATGCGAGTGGATTCATCGCGGGTGGCACCGCAGAGGGAACCGGGCCCGCGCGGAGAGCACACTCACGTCGAGCGTACGGACGTGCCCCGTGGTCGCCGGGGATGTGGGTGTGGTTGGACGAGCGACTAACGCGCTGGACGGGCTTGATGCATACGCGCCGCTCGACCCCGAGATTCGATCGATGCAAGCTCGGTTGGGCAGGACACGCGCGCGCGCCATCACGGCCTGGAGCGTTGCGCTCCACCCGCCGACGGCCACCTCGACCTCGGCCGGGTAGGGCACGTCGACCTCCCAACCCGAATCGTCTCCGGTGCAGAACGGCTCCACGCGATCGACGACGTCGAAGTTCGCCAGCCGCTCCGGCTCGCCCAGCGTCCCCGACTCGACGTCGAAGGCAGCGACCCACGGAACGCTGCCCCGATTGAGCTCGGGCTCTCCCTCGAGCACGATTCCGATCGCACGTCCGTCGCTGCGCCGGGCGAGCCGCAGCGACGGACGCACGGAGAAGACCACGCGTGGAACTCGCCCGAGCTCGCGCGCGGTCGCACCGTCGATCGCCCAGAGCAACGTGGCGTCGGGCTCGCCGGGTCGCTGCGCCGACGCCAGGTACCATCGACCGCCGCTGCGCACTGCGGCCTCGATGGGGGGAAACGCCTCGCCGCTCGACGGCTTGACTTCGACCGGCACGCGTTCGGCCTCGAGCACGATGGCCTGCACGCCGACCTGCCCGCCCATTCCGTTGGAGTCCGAAGCCACGAGCAGCGCGTGGTCAGGGTCGTCACCGGGGGCCATCGCCCACGTGGAAAGCTGATTGGATCCGAGGGCCCGCCTGGCCGCGTCGAGGCTGGGCCAAGGAGCCTGGCTGACCGCGGACGCGCGCGCCTCGGGCCAACCGGCGAACGGCGATTGCCACTGCACCTGCCAGCGACCGGGTGCGCTCCAGTCGCCCGAGGCGGGGCCCCATGCATAGAGTCGCCCGAGCACTTGCGACCGGAGCGCTCGATCGAGGCCGCCAGAGACCTCGGCGATCGTGCCGCGCTCGTCGGATGCGAGCGATGGCAAGGCCCTGCCTTCGAAGGGCGGGACTTCGGATGCGGTCCCCCACGGCGAGCTCGTGGCCCCGACGAACCGCGGCCCTGACGGGAGTCGTGTGGGCCCCGGGGGTGGGGGGCGTTTCGCGTGCGGGGGATCGGGCGGTCTGCCCGCGAGGACCTCGCACTCGAGCTGGAGCGTCGCGGACGGCCGGCGCGTGGCCAGTGGGTGCGGCGGTGGCGGTTCGGCGGGAGGCGTCACGCGCGGCGCACCCCACCCGACACGCAGCCATCCGGCCTCGATGCACCCGAGCGGCCCGCACGCCCGCTCGCGATCCACCTCGCCGCCAGCGATCGGCACGGGCAGCTCGATCTCCTTCGCCCACGTCATCCCCCCGTCGGTGGTCTCGAATCCGGCGCCCGATCCCGTCCACCCGAACGCCCACCGCCCCGACGCGATCGGCGCGCCCGCGTCGCGGATGTATTCGCCCGCACGGAGCTCGCCGTCGACGGTGATCTCGACGCCGAGGAGCGACCCTGCCGAGTCGATCCACCCCGCGACGACGCCGGGTCGCCGCTCCTCGAACCCGTCCATCCAGGTACCCCAGCGCAGCGCGCGGACGACCTCGGCGCGCAGCGGTGCAGTCCGCAAGGCCAGGTGCGTTGCCGGCTCGGGCCTTACGCCCTTCGCTGCGATCGCGCCTTGTTCGATCGTGAGCCGCGCCGTCGACAGATCCCCGCCAGCCGGCGGGCGCACGAGCACCTCGCGACCGTCGGACAGCACGACGAGCCGTGCGCCGTCGACGCCATCGCCCTCGAAACGGATCTCGCTCCACTCGGGGCTCTTGCCTGACGGAGGTCGCACGCACCAGGCTTGCTCCCGCGCCGGCTGCATGGGGTCTGCCCACGCCCCCGACGAGCTACATCCGCCGCGCGCGGCGATGGCGCCGTTGGCGAACCCCAGCACCTCGCGCGCGTCGTCGAAGCGTCGGAGCTCGGCGAGCCGCGAACGCGCCGCGTCCCACGCATAGACGACCGTGGGGCCGTGCGGTTCTCCGCACGCGAACCCGAACGCCCCGCGGTCTTCCGGGCGTGCGAGCGACAGCGGATGACACCGTGCCGACGTCAAGGGGAACGCACCGGCGACCGCCTCGAGGAGCGCGCCGTCGGCCAGCCGCACCCGCGCGAGCGCGCCGCCCCTGGCCACGATCGCCGTGCCGTCCGCCAGCGGCCAGCCATCTTCCAGCGCGGCCACGAGAGGGCGCGCGCCGAACGTCCTGGCGACCGGATCGAGCGGCTCCCGTGGCGTGTCGGGCGGAGCGGCGGGCGCCGCCGAAAGCCAGCTCGCGTCGCCGTCCATCGCGACCTGCCAGAGCTGCGTCCGGCGGTTGGCGTCGAGTCCTTCGACCGAGAACGCGCCGCGGCCCGCGCCGACGTCGGTGGGTTCGAATGGCAGCGCGACGGACCGCCAGGAGGCCCCCGCGTCCGAGGTGACGAGCACGCCGCGAAGATCGGCGAGCGCGATCTCTCTCCACGCGTCGAGCGCGGCGACGCGCACGACGCGCGGCGACGCGGGGACCGGCCCGAGGCCGAGCGGCGATCCGGTTCGTGGATCGAGAGCCTCGAGGATCCCCTGCGGCGACCGGACGTACACGCGATCCAGGCCGATCGACACATCGGCGATCGGAAGCGTCGACGTGAACACGGGCGTCGCGGATCCGAGCCACGTCGCGGCGCGCCAGACGCGTGCGCCGATCGCCAGGAGAAAGCCTCCGCCGAGGCGCTCGGGAAGCTCGACGACGAGCGCCGGGGTCGCCGGGAGGCGATCGACGGCCGTGGTCATCGCGCCGTCGGGCCAGGCCACGATGCGCACCCCCGCCACGACCGCGCGCACGCCGCCGCCGGGCTCCGAACCCCACGCACGGGCCCCCTCGGTGCTGCCTGGCTGGATGCGAGCGCCGGGGACCGTCGGGTCGTCCAGCCCACGCAGGTCGCGCTCGCGCAAGCCCGCATAAGCAGCCGGGGCCGCGCCGGCCGGAATCGTCGGCGCCGCGACGCCCGCGCCTGCCGTAAGGCGGGCCGGCCCCGCCGAGGGCGTGCACCCGCCCGCGTAACCAAGCGCCGCGGCGACCGCGAGCGCCGCGACCCGCTCGCGAGAACTCACGCGGGAACTCACCCATCAATCGTAGCAGCAGGGGGCGCGTCCGAGTGGATCGCGGGCCGGAGATGCGTCAATGTCCCGCGTATGTCGCCTGAGTCCTCATCCGTCGTCGCCGTCGTGGGCGCGACCGGCGCCGTCGGTCGCGAAATGCTTCGTGTGCTGGAGCAGCGCCGCTTCCCCGCGAAGCGCGTGATCGCTCTCGCGAGCAAGCGCAGCGTGGGGCAAAAGCTGCCCTTCGACGGCGGCGAGGTCACGGTCGCCGAGCTCACGCCGCAGTCGTTCGCGGGCGTGCACATCGCGCTCTTCAGCGCGGGCGCCAGCGTGTCGCGCGAGTTCGGCCCGATCGCGGCCGCCGCGGGGGCCATCGTCATCGACAACTCGAGCGCGTGGCGCATGGACCCCCAGGTCCCGCTCGTCGTGCCCGAGGTCAACATGGCCGCAGCGTCGCAGCGGCCCCGCGGCATCATCGCCAACCCCAACTGCTCGACCGTCCAGATGGTCGTCGCCCTCAAGCCGCTCCACGACGCCGCGCGCCTGAAGCACGTCGTCGTGTCGACGTACCAGGCAACGAGCGGCAAGGGCCACGCCGCGGTCGAAGAGATGCTCGCGCAGACGCGCGCGGTGCTCGCGGGAAAGCCCCCCGTGGCTAGCGTGTTTCCCGGCACCATCGCGTTCAACGTCCTCTGCGACTGGAAGGCGGGCGAGGACGACTACTCCGAAGAGGAGACGAAGATGGTCCAGGAGACGCGCAAGATCATGGGCGACCCGAGCATCGGCATCTCGCCGACGACGGTGCGCGTGCCTGTGGTGACAGGCCACTCCGAGACGGTGCACATCCAGTTCCATCGGCCGATGAAGGCCGAAGAGGCAAAGTCACTCCTGCGCAAGGCGCCAGGAGTGGTCTTGATCGAGGGCCCCTACGCCCCCGGCAAGAATCCGCAGCCCGTCCAGGCGGCTGGCACCGATGCGGTCTACGTCGGGCGCGTGCGCGACGATCTGGCCGTGCCCGGCGCGATCAACATGTTCGTCGTGAGCGACAACCTCCGCAAGGGAGCCGCCCTCAACGCGGTGCAGATCGCCGAAGGCCTACGCTAGCTCCGGCTCGGGCGACCACCCTCACATCCCAGCGAAGATCTCGAGGAGCGGCGGGCAGGTGACCAGCAGCTCCTGCGCCAGGTTTCGATCTGCGAACAGCACGAGCGCGCCGCCCTTGCCCGCGCGCGCCGTGTTCGGCGCCGGCGCCGCGCGCAGCGCCTCGGCGGCGAAGAGAAAGTCGCCGGGCGAGAGCACGGATCCGTTGGGCTCACCGTCATCGCCGAGCAGCTCGAGACCACCGGCGCCCACGACCAGCAGCCCCGGCACCGGCGTGCCGCGTGCGGCGCACACTTCGAGCTCGACGAGGGCACGCACCGTCAGGCGGCTCGTGACTTGCGCACGTAGACTCGGATCGAGCCGGTCGCCGAGGGGCCCCATCGTCACGCCGACGAGCGCCTGATAGCGATCGCCCGCCGCGCGGAGGTCGTCTTCGACCCACGGGCACGAGTGAAACGCCTTGGTCACGGCGGCGTCGTCCCACGTGGCGACGCGCGCGCCGTCCGACGCGCCAATGAGGCGGACGGGTGCGACGTGATCGACGGTCCCGCGCGCACGCAAGATAGCCCCGGCCTCGAGCCGGTCGGCCGGCGTGTCGACGATGGTGGCCGCGAGATCGAGCGTCCCCTCGAGCACCAGCGCGAGCGCAAATCCGGACACCTCGTCGTCGATGCCCAGGTCTTGCACCGTGGCGGCCTCCGCGAACGCTTCACGCGCATCGTCAGGCAGGTCGCTCAGCGCTTCGATTTGCGAGAGGTCGAGCACCGGCCGGGGTGGCGGCGGCGGTGCGCTCGTGACGACATCTTGCTCGGGCGCGCCGGCCACGGGCACCGGTGCTGGCGGTGCTGGCGGTGCTGGCGGTGCTGGCTCGTGGTGGACGCTGGGCGCTCGGGGTACGGGCGGCGGGGGCGGCGCGTCGTGGTGGACGCTGGGCGCTCGCGCGACTGTGGGCGGTAGCGGCAACGGTGGCGGCGAGGCCGGGACGGCGAGCTTCTCGTGCGTTGGAGCTTCGCTCTCGGCCCACGGATCCAGCATGCCCGCGTGCACCTCGGCGGCCGTCGGCACGGGCGCGGCGGCAGGTGGAGGTGTGCTCGTCGCCGAGAGCGGCGCAGGCGGCGGCGCCGAGAGCGCTGGCCGAGGCGAGGGGGCACGCGGCGGCGGAAAGGCAGGCGGTGCAGGCAGCGGTGGCGAGAGCGCGGGTGGTGGCGGCGGTGGCGAGAGCGCGGGCGGTGGCGGCGGTGGCGAGAGCGCGTGTGGTGGCGGCGGTGGCGAGAGCGCGGGCGGTGGCGGCGGCGCTATCGTGGGGGCGTTGTCGTCCGCGTCGCCGCCATCGTCGACGACGATGTCCGCCACGACCGGCGTCTCGTCGGTGGGATCGGCGTCACCCGACGGGTTCTCATCGATCCACTCCGCGAGCTCGGCCGCGCCACGCGCGAGCGCAAGGGCCCGGTCGTCATCGTCTGCATCGCCGGCCGCTTGCGCCGCGCGCCGCAGCCATACGATGGCATCGGTACGCTCGCTGCGCTTCCACAGGGCCTCCGCGGTCTGCAGAGCCCACGCGACGTCCTCCGAGTCGGTGCCGACGGTGGGCGGAATCCCGGGCATCCCGGCGTAGTCGTACCACCCGACGCCAGTGTCCGCAGCATTCACCGACGCGCGTGGGCCCGCTTTGGCGGGCGCCGGTGCGCGGCATCAGCGCGGCTTGGCGCGGGCAGCCTGCATGCGGCGCTCCGACTCGCGCGCCTCGTTCACGCCGATTGCGTGGGGCGCCTCGTCGGGCTTCCGTCGCGCGAGCCACCCAACGAGCGTCATCCCCGCCGTTCGCGTTCCCGGTGGCATCGACGGCTCGCGGATCAGCCGGATGATGTCGGCCATCAGGCGTGTGCGCTGCACTTCGTCGTAGTGCACCCAGCCCTCCCCTCCGGCATCGCTCTCGAGCGAAATGCGCCGTTCGACCGACGAAATCCGGTCGCCCACGCAGGAACCGTCGTCCTGCGTCGCGGGCTCGCCAGGCTCGTCGCCCTCTTCACCGAGCCACCCACCCGGCCCTTTTTCAACGGTCGGCGCCACAGCTCCAGGGGAATCATAGCGCGCTGCGGCGCTCCGTCGAGTTTTCGAGCCGGACCGTCACAGTGGCTCACACCGGCTCGATGAGGACTTCGCGGTCCTTTGCCCCGTGCGCGGCTCCCACCAGGCCACGGCGCTCCATCGTCTCGACGATGCGTGCGGCACGATTGTAGCCCAGTTGAAGCTTTCTCTGCAGCCAGGAAGTGGAGCAGCGCCGGGTGTCGGCGACCAGGCGCACTGCCTCGTCGTACAGCGGGTCGAGCTCCGCGTCGTCTTCACTCGTGGCTTCTTCGTCGTCGTCGCGCGGTTTGAGGATGTTGTCGTCGTACACCGGCTCGCCCTGGGCGCGCAGGTGATCGGTGACACGCTGGACCTCGTCTTCGCTGACCCAGGGGCATTGCACCCGCTTGATCTCGCCCGTCCCGTTGAGCTTCATCAGCATGTCGCCCATACCGAGCAGGTGCTCGGCGCCCTGCTCGTCGAGAATGGTCCGCGAGTCGACCTTCTGCGCCACGCGGTACGCGATGCGAGTGGGGAAGTTCGCCTTGATCGTGCCGGTGATGACGTCGGTGCTCGGCCGCTGCGTTGCCAGGATCACGTGCATCCCGGCCGCGCGCGCCTTCTGCGCGAGGCGCGCGACGGCGGCCTCCACTTCCTTGCCTTGCTGCATCATCAGGTCCGCGAACTCGTCGACGACGACGACGATCCACGGCATCTTCTCGGGCAGCGGCGCCTCGCCCTCGTCGGAGTCCTTCTCCGCGGGGATCGCATCCTGGAAGCCATTGTGGTCCTTGGAGAAGACGACCTTGGCGTTCGGGTTCTTGATCTCCCCGCGCGCGACACGCCAGGCCCAGTTGTTGTACGTCGCGATGTTCTTGGTCCCCGCGTCGGCGAACATCTGGTAGCGGCGCTCCATCTCGTCGACGGCCCACTTGAGGGCGGTGGCCGCCTGCTTCATGTCGGTGACGACGGGCAGCAGCATGTGGGGGATGCGATCGAAGGGCGCCAGCTCGACGACCTTGGGGTCGATCATCAGCAGGCGCAGCTCGTCGGGTGACCGCCGGTACAGCAACGAAAGGAGCATCACGTTGAGCCCGACGCTCTTGCCGGCGCCCGTTGCGCCCGCGACGATCACGTGCGGCATGCTCGCGAGGTCCGCATAAACCGGGTTGCCCAGGATGTCGCGGCCCATCACGATCGGCAGCGGTACGTCGAGCGTCTGGAAGCGCCGGTCCTCGACCAGATCGCGCAGCACGACCTTCACGCGTCGATCGTTCGGCAGCTCGAAGCCGATCCGGTTCTTGCCCGGGATCGGCGCGACGATGCGGACCTTGCGGGCCAGCGCGAGGGCCAGATCGTCGGCGAGGCCGGCCACCTTGGACACCTTGGTCCCGGCCGCAGGCGACACTTCGTACGTGGTCACCGTGGGCCCCGGCAGGATGTCCTCGACCTTGCCCTGCACGCCGTAGTGCGCCAGCGTCTCGACGAGCGTCTGCGCGTTCGCGAGTAGCTTCTCGCGATCCATCGAGAGCGTCGGCTCCACTTTCTCGGCGACGAGCAGATCGACGCTCGGGAGCTCGAAGCGCGATCGCGCCGACCGGCTGGGCTTGGGCAGATCGTCCGCGTCGGCGCGCTCTTTCTCGAGGGCCGCCGACGTGTCCACGATGGTGGGCGCCTTGCGCGTGCGCTTCGGCCGGTTCGCCGGTGGGTCTTCGAGGTTCAAGGCCGGCTCGTCGGAGGATGCGATCGCGACCGGCCCTTCGTCGGCGTCGTCGGGCGCCCGCGTCGGCGCTGGCTCGTCGGCGTCGACGGCGGCGGGCACCGTGGCTTCGCCCAGTGACTTCTCGGTCGCCGTCGCCGAGGGCTCCGCGGCGTTCTTTTTCGCGCGGGGCTTGCGGCGCGTCGGCTCGGGGAGGGGCTCCTCGGCGGCGAGAGCGTCGATCACCCCTTCGTCCAGATCGAGGGGCAGCGCCGCGACCAGGGCCGTATCGCGCGGCGACGTGTCGATGCGCGGCTCGCTCGCGGCTCGCGCGTCGGCTCGCGCCCGCTCGCGTCGCTCGTGCTCGAGCGCGCGTGCTTGCTGCCACGCTTCGCGGAGCGCTCGCGACGCTTCCGCGATCCACAGCGCGGCGCGAGCGCCAAAGCGCGCGACGAGGCGAGCGAGCGCGATGAACGAGAACGCGGCGCGCCCGATGAGCAAGAGGCCCAGGCAGGCGAAGCCGACGAGAAACGATCCGGCGGTCGAAAAGAGGGAGCGCGCGAGCTCGCCGAAGAGCTCACCGACCACGCCCCCCGCGGGATGCGTGCCGAAGGCCACGCGCGTCGGGCTGCCGACCTGGATCAATGCGGCCGTCACGACGGCGAGCAGCAGATCGCTCGCGATGCGCCCCGCCGTCGCCGGGCTGGTCCGACCGCGAAGGAGCGGGACCCCGAGGAGCGCGATCTCGAGCGGCACCCCCCATGCCACGGCGCCGACGAGCGACACGAGCGTCCGTGCGCACAAGCTGCCGACGGGGCCCACCCAGTCGGGACCCGGCAGCGTGGGAGGCGACAGGGGGCTCCCGGCCGGGTCGCCCTGGTACGAGCCGAGCGCCAGCGCGAGAAAGATCGCCAGCGTCCAGAGCACGAGCGCAGCCACCTCGTGCTTGGGGCCGTACGCCGTAGCCCCGCGTCCGAGCACGGTCGGAGCACGTGTGTTCGAGGGCAAATTCATCGCCTACGTTGTCCCACACGACAAGCTACGACGCGCCGTCGAAGAGGGTCAACTTCCCGAAACAATTCCGCTCCGCCGCCGAGGGGCGTAGCATCCGGTGAGCTTGGCGGCGTCTCGCACGCATCCGCGTGCGGGCCATGCTCCACCGCCTTCAGGAGATGAGAGCACGATGAGGCAGCGGCTCGTAGTCAAGGATGGGGCGCTCGGGCGAGCGTGGGCAAAGGGTCTTTCGGCTGCGGCCATCGGCGCGAGCGCGTGGCTTGCGGTGGGCACGGGCGTCTCGGGATGTGCGGTGAGCGAATCCGACGCGCACCGCTGGGAGACGACCGAGAACGGGCCCGAGAAGCTTTACATGGTGGTCACGCACGACAAATACGCGTGGCCGCTCCGCGAAGAGGCGGCGCTGTCGCTCGTGCGCATGAAGCCGCGCAACGGCAAGCGCGTCGGCCTGGAGTACCTGCTCGTCGGCTTCGACACGCCCCTCGGACGCGTGCAAGGTGCACTCGCCGTCCTGGGCGACGACGCGCGCCGCCGCATCGTCGACGGGATCACGCCCAAGCTGCTGGAGAAGATGCGGCAGCCGCCTCCGCCCAAGCCCGCCGAGGGGCAGCCGATCGTGCCGGACGAGAGCGTCCCCTACAAGGACGCGGCGTTCGCGATCATCTCGCATGAGCCGCCGCTCGCGAGCAACGAGGCGACCAAGTCCGAGATCTCGACCGAGCTGGCCAAGTGGGTGCAGACGGACTTCGAGGCTCGCATCGACAACGCGACGCAGCAGTTCGGTGTCGAGCAGATCATGCGCTTCTTGGGCCCGCAGAGCGTCAAGTCGCTACCGAGCCAGATCAACGACGACTCATCCAAGGTCGACGCCGCCTGCCGCCTCCTCGCCGACCTCGGCGACGACGAGACGAAGAAGCGCGGCAGCGATGCGCTCGTCGTCCTCGCCAAGCACTACGACTCGCAGTCGTGGGTCGACAAGCAGCGCGGCCTCGCGGCGGAGGCCAACAAGCGCGCCAACGTGAAGGTGACCGAGGCGCAGGTCAACGCGCAGCTCGCCGCCTACCAGGAGCAGGAGCTCGAGAAGGTCTTCGTCGACATGAAGCGGCTCGGCGGGCGCCCGGTCGTCGACTTTCTCATCGGCTTCGCCGCCGACGGCAAGAAGAGCGAGAAGAGCCGCATGACCGCGCTCGCCGCCCTCGAGAACCGCATGGACAAGAACGTCCCGACGGACGTGGCGCGCATCATGGAGATCGTGAAGGACGACGCGTCGCCCGACGGCGTGCGCGCGCTCGCGATGGCGCGCCTCGGCGAGCTGCCCAAGGAGATGATCGTCTCCAAGCTCTACACGCTGTTCGACAAGAAGTGGCAGGTCCGGATGGAAGCCGGGAAGATGATCCTGCACACGATCTCCACCAAGGAGCTGGGCGAGTTTTTCGCGCACCTGCCCACGAACGACAAGTCCAAGATGGGCCTGAGCGAGCCCATCACGTACGGCAACGTCATCCTGCAGATGGACGAAAAGAGCGTTCCCAAGCCCCGCGAAGCGCTCACGCCGTTCCTGCAGTCGCCCATGCTGGGCGCGAAGCTGACGGCGATCGGGTCGTACTACGGCGGCAAGAAGTCCGAGATGTCCGCGCTGAAGGGCCTGGAAGAGGACAAGCAGCCCGTGCCCAAGTGCGAGGAGAAGGACGGTTGCGGTTGGTCGTGCGACGTCCCCAAGGCTCCCGGATCGCAGGACAAAGAGCCGAAGACCGTCGCCACGGTGGGTGAGTTCATCCGCTACTGCATCGAACCGTCGGGCGTTTGAGTTGAGACGCTTTGATTTGAGACGCGAAGGTGCAGACTGGGCAAAGTCAGCGACCGGCGGTAGTTTTGGTCAAGGGTGACTCGAGCAGAGGGTGTAACCCCCTCGCTTCCTCGGCAAGGTGATGAGCGCGGATCCGAACAAGAAGAGCGCCCGTACGTTTCAGTGTCGTGACGTCCTGTGGGAGACGTTCGAGCAGATGGCGCGCGAGCTCGAATGCAGTGTGGACTACCTCGTCAACGAGGCGATGAAGCAGTACGCCCGGCAGCGTAGCTACGGCGGCTCCCGTACATCGCAGACGGACTCGCAGTCCGGACGCGCCCCGGTGCCGCCGCCCGCCGAAGTGCCGGCCCCGCTGCCGTCGTCCGGCCGCGCCATCGCAGGCGGCGCTGCCCTGCCGCCCCCAGGTCGCTTGCCGCCCCCGCCCGGTCGGCCGGCGCATGTCGCGACGCTCCCGACGCCCGCCGCGGCGGCGCGAAGCGCGCTCCCGCTGCCCCCACCTCCCGGGCATCGTGCCTCGGCGTCGTCGTCCTTTCCGGCGCCCGCGCCCGCCCCGGCCCAGCGTTCCGCCCCGCCTCCGCCGATGCCGGCCACGCGGAGCGTTCCGCCGCCGCTGCCGCGATCGACGGGTGCGCGCGCCCCGGCGTCCGCGCCGCAAAACGGCGCACACGGCGCGTCGTTGTCGCTGGTCTACAACGGCGAGCGGCACACGATCACGAAGGACCGCTACGTCATCGGGCGCGGCAAGCAGTCCAGCGACCTCACACTCAAGGATCCGAACGTGTCGCGGCAGCACGCGATGGTCGAGTTCCAGAACGGCGTCTACTTCATGGTCGACATGGGTTCGACCAACGGCGTCGCGATCAACGGCCAGCGCATCGCGCGCAAGCAGATCGCCGAGGGCGACGTCTTCCGCATCTGCGACCACGATCTTCAGTTCACGTACCGCTGACCGAGCCGGCCATGCCCCGTTCATGGCAGCGGCCGATGCGTGCGCTGCCGATGCGCGGGGCCTCGTGAGCCATCCGGCTCCTGCTCCCAGCCCCCGCTCGACGATCGCGCGCCGCGTCTTCGTCTCCTTCGGCATCACGGTGCTGGCGTTCGCCGTGACGCTCGGCTGGGGGATCGCGGCCCAGCGTCGCGCGGCCGACGACAGCGTCGAGCTCGCGCGCGGCTACGTGCCGGTCGCCCTGCGCCTCGCGCAGCTCCGGGCCGCGCAAACCACGCTCTCCACTCTCGTCGAGGGCATCCCCGACGAGCGCGAGCCCGGCTCGACGCGGGTCTTGCTCGAGACGCTCACGAGCGCGCGCCGCGCCATGTTCGTCGAGGCGCGGTCGGCCATCACCCAAACGCTCCCCGCGGTCGGCGGCGAGCGGACGCGGGTCCTCGTCCCGCAGCTCTCCAACGATCTCGACGCGACCGAGGCCGTACTCGAGAGCGATCGCTCGCTCTTCGAGCACCTGTTCGCCGCCATCGGGAGCGCCGACCGCGACGAGATCAACCACACGATCGTGACTCTCGGCGCCATCGAGCACGACGCCGACAGGCGCCTGCGCCTCCTCGCGTCGCGGGTCGGCAGCTCCATCGACGAGCTGTCGTCCGCCGCACGCGACCGGGAGATCCGGTCCATCTGGGCGCTCGCGGTGCTCGCGGCTCTCACCCTGGCCGTGGGCCTCGTGGTCTCGTTCCACGTGCGGCGTCTGCTTGCGCCGCTGGCGCGCGTGACGGAACGGGCGCAGGCCGTCGCGCGGGGCGATCTCACCGTGCGCCCGGTCGAGCCGGGCGAGGACGAAATCGCTCAGCTGGAAGAGGCATTCGAAAAGATGGTGTCCGGCCTGTCGCGCGCGCAGCAGCTGGCACTCTCGAACGAGCGGCTCGCCGCCATCGGGAAGATGGCGGCCCACGTGACCCACGAGATCCGAAACCCGCTGTCGGCGATGGGGCTCAACGTGGAGATGCTCGAGGAGGAGCTCACCCGCGATCCTGCAGCGATGGGATCGCGCTCCGCGGAGGTCAAGAGCCTGCTCGCGGCGATCGCGCGCGAAGTGCAACGCCTCGAATCGCTGAGCGAGGAGTACCTGCGCGTGGCCCGCTTGCCGCAGCCCCGCATGGAAGCCGACGACGTGGCCGCCGTGGTGCGCGACGTGGTCGAGTTTGCGCGCCGCGACGTGGAGCGCGCGGGCTGCACCATCGAGATCGAGGTGCAACCGCGCCTGCCGCCGGCGCTCTTCGACGACGCGCAGCTGCGGCAGGCGTTGCTCAACTTGCTGCGGAACGCGCGCGAGGCGATGCCCCAGGGCGGCCCGATCGACGTCCGCGTCGCGGCCGAAGGCATGAGCGTCGTCATCGACGTCAACGACCGCGGCGGTGGCGTGCCCGAGGCCATCCGTGCCCGCGTCTTCACCCCGTTCTTCTCCACCAAGGGCGAAGGCACCGGCCTCGGGCTCGCCATCACGCGCCACATCGTCGAAGCGCACGGCGGCTCGGTCACCTGCGAGCCGCGGGGCGGCGGCGGCACGCGCTTTCGCATCGCGTTGCCCATCGCGCCTGCCAAGAGCGTGTGGGTGCCCGCGACCGCCGACGCTCAGCCGAGGTAGTCCTCGTGCTACAAGAAGTATTTGCCCATGGCACGCCCTGATGGCCGCGCGCTCGACGCGCTTCGTCCCGTCGAGATGATCGCCCGCTTCCACCGCCCGTCCGAAGGGTCGGTCCTTTACCGCTGCGGCGGCACCGTCGTCCTCTGCACGGCGTCGGTCGACGACAAGGTGCCCCCCTTTCTCGAGGGCAAGGGCCAGGGGTGGCTCACCGCCGAATACCAGATGCACCCGCGCGCGAACGCGCGGCGCCAGGACCGCGACGGCCGCGGCCGAGCGCCGAGCGGGCGCACGCAGGAGATCCAGCGGCTCATCGGCCGGTCGCTGCGCGCGGCGATCGATCTGAAGAAGTTCGGTCCGCGCACGATCGCGATCGACTGCGACGTGCTCGAGGCCGACGGCGGCACCCGCACCGCGTCCATCACGGGCGGCTTCGTGGCGATGGTCCTGGCGCTTGCGAAGCTGAACGTGCGCGCGCTGCGCGAGCCTCTCGCCGCGACGAGCGTGGGGTACCTGGATGGCACCGGCCTCGCTCTCGATCTCTGCTACGTCGAAGACTCCAAAGCTCGCGTGGACCTCAACGTCGCGGCCACCGCCAGCGGCAAGATCGTCGAAGTCCAGGCCACCGCCGAGGGCACGCCGATCGAGAGGCGCGACATGGACTCGATGATCGATCTCGCGCTCGTGGGGATCGGGCGCCTGGCCCTGGTCCAGCGCGAGACGCTGCTTCAGGCTGGCGTCGACCCGGCTGCGCTCGTGGCATGAGAGCGATGCCATGAAGGCCGAATACCGGGACACCCTCGTCGTCGCCACGACCAACCGGGGCAAGCTGCTCGAGCTCGAGGCGCTCGTCGCGGGGATGCCCCTTGCGGTCAAGTCGCTGTCCCAGCTCGTGTCCGAGCCGTCCAAAGTGGTCGAGGACGGGCTCACCTTCGCGGAGAACGCCGTGAAGAAAGCGCGCGCCGCGGCGCGGGCCACGATGATGCTCACGCTGGCCGACGACTCGGGGCTCGAGGTCGACGCGCTCGATGGGCGCCCGGGCGTCAAGAGCGCCCGCTTCGCGCACGATCGCGCGACCGACGCCGAGAACAACGCGGCCCTCATCGCCGCCCTCGGCGGCCTGCACGAGCCCGCCGTCGGGCCCTTCCCGGCCCGCTTTCGCTGCGTGCTCGCGCTCATCGATCCGTTCACGCACGGCGGCGAGCCGCGTACGGTCGAGGCGGCTTGCGAGGGGGGGATCATCCGCACGCCGCGGGGGTCCGGCGGCTTCGGCTACGATCCGCTCTTCGTCGTGGCGGGTGCCGACAAGACGATGGCGGAGCTCGACGACGCGGAGAAGAACCGCGTGAGCCACAGGGCGCGCGCTTTCGCGGCCCTGCGCCCGCTGCTCGAGGACATCATCCGGCAGCGCCACGAGCAGCTCGTTCGCCTCGCCCTCCCTGCGTGAGCGGCGGCGCGAGGTCTGCGATGTCCAAGCCCTGGGTAGCCATCGGCCGGTACGGCAGCGTCGGGATCGAGTTCGTGCTCACGATCCTCATTCTGGGTGCCCTCGGGCAGTGGCTCGACACGCGCTACGCGGGGGGGCACGGGTGGGTGGCCGGCGTCGGCTTCTTGCTCGCCGTCGCGCTTGCCTTTCGCAATCTGATCCGCACGGCCAACGGCATGCAGCGCGACATCGAGCGGGACGAGGCGCGGGACCCGGCGGCGTCGCGCTGGACGGTCGACGAGACCTGGCTCCACAAGGAGCCCACGGACGACGGCGGCACCGCCGAGGCGGGCGGCGACGACGCCCGGGGCGATGGCGATGGGCCACCCAAGGCACCCCGTGGCTGACGGCAGCGCTGACGGCGGCGCCAGGTCCCCGATCGACCGGCGAATGCGGACGTCGATTGTTGCGGTCGCTGCTTGCGCCGCCGCCTTCACCGCGGGCGCGCTCGCCTTCGCGAGCACCCGTGCCGCCATCGCCGTCGCCCTCGGCGGCGCGCTCGCGGCGGGAAACCTCTGGCTGCTCGCTCGGGTGGTCGCCGCCCTGCTGCCGGACAGCCGGTCTGCCGCCGAGGCGCAGAGCCGCGGCGCCTGGGGCCTCGTCGCCGCCCTCAAGATGGTGGGTCTCGTCGCCGTCGCCTGGCTGCTCATGCGTCGAGGTATCGCAGCGCCCTTGCCCATGCTGATTGGCTTCGGCGCCCTTCCGATCGGCATTGCCATCGGCTCGCTCGTGAGCGATAGAAGCGGGCAGACCGAGGATCTCTGATCCCGCCATGCCCGAGCACACCTCCTTTTTCAGCTACCTCCTCGCTCAGTTCCCGGCGCTGCGGCAGAACATGGCCGTCTTCGGGAAGACGTTTCTTGGCCACCAGCCGGTGACCGTTCACGGCGCCGAGCCGCTGGCGGCCAGCTTCGCGGTGATGCTGCTCATCGTCACGCTGGTCCTGCTGGTGCGGCCCGCGCTGGTTGGAACAAAAGGCGAGCCCGCGTCGCACGCCGTCCTCCCCGAGACGACGCTGACGCTCCGCACGTTCTTCGAGGTGTGGGTCGGCTACTGGTACGGGATCATGAAGGACATGATGGGGCCCCGGCGCGCGAAAAGGTATTTCCCGCTCGTCGGCTCGCTCTCGCTCTTCATCCTGTTCAGCAACCTCCTCGGTCTCATCCCGGGCTTCTCGCCGCCCACGTCCAACTGGAACATCACGCTCGGCTGCGCGGCCGTGGTCTTCGTGATGTTCAACTATTACGGCTTCAAAGAGGGCGGTCTCGGCTACGTCAAGCACCTGTTCGGGCCCTGGCTCGGCTGGGCCTACGTGCCGGTGAACCTGCTGCTCTTCGTCGTCGAGACGTTCTCGCTCTTCATCCGGCCGATGACCTTGAGCATCCGTCTGATGCTCAACATGGCGGTCGACCACCTGCTCGTCACGATCATGCTCGGGATGGTCGCTCTGTTCCTTCCCATCCCGGTCCTGGTCCTCGGCACCCTGGTGTGCATCGTCCAGGTGATGGTCTTCTGCATCCTCACGTCGATTTACATCACGCTCGCCACCGAGCACGACGACCACGCCGCCGACGAGCACGCGCCTGGCCATGATCACGGTCACGCCGAGGGCGTCATTCACGCCGCCGGAGGGGCGGCCTGATCGCCAGCCGCCAGTCCCGTTGCGCGCGCAGCATTTGCGCGCCGACACAACGTGCCTCGAGCCCCCTAGCAACCCGAACCAAAAGCTACTAAGAGGGCGCGGGATCCCGTTCGCCTGTTTCGCCCCGCCAACGCACAAGGAGCCAGTGACGATGTCGACCCTGAAGAAGCTCGCCCTCGCGGCGCTCACGTTTTCCGCCGCCTTCCTCGTTCCGCTCGCAGCTTTCGCGC
>Ga0302325_10005197_pt1 | contig 29763 bp, 23 predicted proteins | sample Palsa_T0_2_FD_201948 | JGI IMG/M metagenome (GOLD analysis project Ga0302325, IMG submission 201948) | Peat permafrost microbial communities from Stordalen Mire near Abisko, Sweden - Palsa_T0_2 | ecosystem: Environmental > Terrestrial > Soil > Palsa > Peat permafrost | place: Sweden: Abisko...
GCCAGGTAACGCCTGGGGGGCGCGAGCCCACGGAAAGTGCAACAGAAAGATACCGCCTAAGTGCCGCGCAAGCGGTGCCGGTAAGGGTGAAATGGTGCGGTAAGAGCGCACCGCGCGGGTGGCAACATCAACGGCATGGCAAACCCCACCTGGAGCAAGGCCAAATAGGGAAGCAAGACGGTGGATCGCCACACGATTCGCCGTCGCATGTGGCTCACATAGGCTTCCGGGTAGGTCGCTTGAGGTACGCGGCGACGCGTATCCCAGAGGAATGATTGTCCAAGACAGAACCCGGCTTAACGGCCGACTCTTTTTTCTCCAACCTAAAAAAACTGTGACCTAAGTCACTGTCGGCGCGAGTCTTTTTTAACTTAAAGCGTTGACAGCGCCGCCAGCGGCTCCCTATAGTGAGACCCGGTGGGAAAATGTGGGAGAGAATGGGTCGCCAGACCCATTAAAGTATGTTTCGGGGCGCCAATAAACTGACTCTGGACGTGAAAGGCCGGCTGGCGATGCCCACCCGGTACCGCGAACGGCTGCAAGAGCGTTGCGGCGGCAAATTGGTGGTGACCGTCGACAAGGATCAGTGCCTGCTCATCTACCCCTTCCCGGATTGGGAAGACATCGAGCGCAAATTGATGAAGCTGCCGACGCTGAACCCGCAGGCGCGACGTTTGCAGCGGCTGATGGTGGGCCACGCCACCGAACTCGACCTGGACGGCAATGGACGGATTCTCCTGCCGCCAACCTTGCGCGAATACGGTCTTCTGACACGCGACGTGATGCTGATCGGGCAGGGATTGCGATTCGAACTGTGGGATGAGACGCGGTGGAACGAGCGGCGCGACGAATGGTTGGCCAGTGCCGACACCGCGACCGATTTACCCGCCGAACTTGAAACGCTGTCGTTGTAGCCGGCCGGCCCGGTGCAAGACAGAGCGGGGGTTCACACACCGGTCCTGTTACCGCAGGTACTGGATGCGTTGAACGTCGGTGCCAGCGGCACTTATTTGGACGCGACCTATGGGCGGGGCGGACATGCAGGGGCGATTTTGGAGAAATTGATCGCGAACGGCCGTTTGCTGTGTCTGGATCGAGACCCCGCCGCCGTCGCCGCGGCCAAGATCCGTTTCGCGGGCGATACGCGTGTGACGATTTTCGCGGCGCCATTCTCGGCGCTCGCCGCTTGCGCCGATCGAGTCGAGGCTGGGTTGAAATTCGACGGCGTGCTGTTCGACTTAGGCATGTCCTCGCCGCAGCTCGATGACGCCGGCCGCGGCTTCAGTTTCATGCAGGACGGACCTCTCGACATGCGCATGACGCCGGGCGAGGGCGCGAGCGCCGCCGACGTGGTGAACCGCGCGCCGATGGCCGAGTTGATCCGCATCTTCCGCGAATACGGCGAAGAACGCTTCGCGCCGCGAATCGCGCGCGCCATCGTGCAGGATCGCGCGGAAAAACCCTTCGAGCGCACGCTCGAACTCGCCGACATGATCGCCCGCGTGGTGCGCAGCAAGGAAACGGGTCGCTCCCACAAGCATCCGGCGACGCGCGTGTTCCAGGCGCTGCGCATCCACGTGAATCAAGAATTGCGCGAGCTGGAAATCGCCCTCGGCGCCGCGCTCGAGCGGCTGGCGCCGCACGGGCGTCTGGCGGTAATCAGCTTCCATTCGCTCGAGGACCGCATGGTCAAGCAATTCATGCGCCGCCACTCGCTGGCCGACCCGATGTACGCGGGACTGCCCGATATGCCGGGGCACGCGCGGCCGAAATTGAAACTGGTCGGCAAGGCCGTGGAGGCCGAGCTTACGGAAGTGAATCTCAATCCCCGCGCGCGCAGCGCCCGCCTGCGCGTCGCCGAACGCCTTGCCGAAGGAGCCGCCGCATGACCCTGCGCAGTTTTTTGCCGCTATTGCTTCCAGTCCTCTGGCTCGCGGTGCTGGCCTCGTCCGTGCAGGTGATCTATGCACGCCACAAGGCGCGCGAAATGTTCGTGCGTCTGGAACAGCTCAACGCGGTGCGCGACTCGCTGGACATGGACTGGGGGCGGCTCCAGCTGGAACAGAGCTATTGGTCATCGCATGCCTTCGTCGAGCGCGTCGCCAACGCCAAGCTGCAGATGAGTCTGCCGCAGCCCCGTGACCTGCGGATCGTCAGGCCGTGAAGCAACGCGCCGCCGACAACGACGCGCAGGCGAAGAACTACCGCTGGCGCTCAGCCGCGGTATTGGGCTGCGTGGCGCTCGCGGCCTTGGGATTGGCGGCGCGCGCGGTGGAGCTGCAGCTCGTCAATCACGATTACCTTGCCAAGCAGGGCGACGATCGCTCCATGCGCGTCGCGAAGATCGCGGCGCATCGCGGCGCCATCACCGATCGCAACGGCGAGCCGTTGGCGATTTCGACGCCGGTGGACAGCGTCTGGGTCAATCCTCAGGAGCTCAACGAGAACGTCGATCAGCTGCCAAAGCTCGCGCGGGCACTGAAGGAGGATCAACAGACCCTGGCGCGGCGCATTACCAGCAATCTGGACCGGGAGTTTTTGTACCTGGTGCGCCACATGCCGCCCGAGCAGGCGGCTCAGGTCAAGGCGTTAGGTGTACCCGGTGTGTATCTGCTGCGCGAGTACAAGCGCTACTACCCTGCGGGCGAAGTGTCGGGACATGTGGTGGGCTTCACCACGGTCGATGACAGGGGCCAGGAAGGACTGGAACTCGGCTTCGATCAATTGCTGAACGGCGAGGATGGCGCCAAGCGGGTACTGCAGGACTCGTACGGCCGCTATGTCCAGAACATCGAGAGCATCCGCGCACCGCGTCCGGGGCGCGATCTCACCACCAGCATCGATTTGCGCATTCAGTACCTTGCCTATCGCGAGCTGAAGGCGGCGATGCAGCAGTACGGGGCGCGTGCCGGCTCGGTGATCACCGTCGACGTTGATACCGGCGAGGTATTGGCCATCGTGAATCAGCCGTCCTACAACCCCAACGATCGCGAGCAACTGAAGGCGGGGCTGTACCGCAACCGCGCCGCCACCGACATCTTCGAGCCGGGATCGAGCGTCAAGCCCTTCATCATGGCGGCGGCGCTGGCCTCCGGACAGTACAAGCCGGACAGCGTGGTGGACACCTCGCCGGGATTCTTCAAGGTCGGCAACAAGATCGAGGAGGATGAGCACAATTTTGGCGTCATCGACATGGCGACCGTGCTCGCGAAGTCCAGCAATGTCGGGATCGCGAAGATCGCGCTGTCGCTGCAACCCGAACAAATCTGGAGAACCCTGACCGGCTTAGGGCTGGGCCAGGTCACGGGCAGCAATTATCCGGGCGAATCCGCGGGCACGTTGAGCCATTATTCGCACTGGCGGCCCATCGGCATCGCGACCATGTCGCATGGCTATAGTTTGTCGGTCACTCCGCTGCAGCTCGCGCATGCCTACGCCACCATCGGCGCGGGCGGCATCAAGCGCCCCATCACCTTTGAACGGGTCTCGGGTCCTGTGCCGGGCGAACAGGTCATGGACCCCAAAGTCGCGCGCGAGTTGGTGCAGCTGATGGAGCAGGTGGTCGAGAAGGGCGGCACCGCCACGCGCGCGTCGCTCATTGGCTACCGGGTCTCCGGAAAAACGGGCACGGCGTTCAAATCCATCGCAGGCGGGTATTCCACCGACCGAATCATGGCGGTGTTCGCCGGCTTGGTGCCGGCGTCGCACCCGAAACTGGCCACGGTGGTGGTAATCGACGAGCCCAGCCGGGACGTGCAAGAGGTGGGCATTCTGGCCCAAGGCGGCACGGTCGCGGCGCCGGTATTCGCCAGCATCATGTCGGGCGCTCTGCGGCTGATGGACATTGCGCCCGACGATTTGCAAAACGTGCCGGCGGCGACGCTGGTGCAGGCGAACGATATCCCGTGACTGCCACGCTCACTTGGCTGCTCGACGGCATCGCGGCGCTACCCGCCAATGAGGCGCGCGTGGCCGACGTGACGCTGGACAGCCGCGAGGTGCGGCAGGGCAGCTTGTTCCTGGCCCTGGCGGGCGGACGCGACCATGGCCTCAAATTTGCCGCGGACGCGGCGGCGCGCGGGGCCGGCGCGGTGTTGTGGGAACCGACCTCGAGCGCCGCACCGCCGGCATTGCCGGCCGGCGTGTTCTCAGCGCCGGTGCCCGGTCTGCGCTTTCTGGCGGGCCGCATCGCCGACCGCTTCTTCGGCCGGCCGTCGGCGAATCTGCGCGTCGTCGGCATCACCGGCACCAATGGCAAGACCACGTGCGCCTACTTGCTGGCGCAGTGTCTGGAGAAATTGGGAGCGGCCGCCGCCTACATCGGCACCATCGGTTTCGGCAGGCCCGCGGCGCTTTCGCCGCCCACGCATACCACGCCTGACGCGGTCAGCGTGCACCGCATTCTGTCGCAGCTCTTGAGGTCGGGCGTAGGCGAGGTGGCCATGGAAGTGTCATCGCATGCGCTCGACCAGGGGCGCGTCGCCGGCGTGCACTTCCACACCGCGGGCTTTACCAACCTGACGCGCGATCATCTGGACTATCACGGCGACATGGCGAACTACGGCGCGGCCAAGGCGAAGTTGCTGCTGCTGCCGGATCTGGAGCACCTCGTGCTCAACGTCGGCGATGCCTTCGGCCGCGAATTCGCGCATCGCTACACCGGGCGCGCGGCGCTCACCGCGGTGTGGGTCGGCGCCGGGCAATCGGGATGGGCGGCGCAGCGCAGCGTGTACGCGGCGGCGGTCCACGCAAAACCGCAAGGCATCTCTCTCGAACTCGACGGCAGCTTCGGCAGGAGCGCCGTGGACACGCGGCTGATGGGGCGCTTCAACGCCGAGAACTCGGTCATCGTGATCGCTTGTCTCTTGTCGCTCAAGTTTGGCCTGCGTGAAGCCGCAGAGGCCTTGAGCCAGTGCGTGCCTGCTCCGGGCCGCATGGAGGTGGTGAATGCCGGTGCGCGCGGGCAGCCCACCACCGTGGTCGATTATGCGCACACGCCCGATGCGCTGGAGAAGGCGCTGGCCGCGGCGCGCGAGCATTGCGCAGGCGCGCTGTGGTGCGTATTCGGCTGCGGCGGCGACCGCGATCCGGGCAAGCGCCCGCTGATGGGTACGATCGCCGACGAGCTGGCGGATGAGATCATCGTCACCGACGACAATCCGCGCTCGGAGAACCCGCAGGCGATCACCCAGGCCATCCTCGGCGGCATCAAGACGCACGCGGCGCGCGTTATCAACGATCGCAGCGCGGCGATCGCCGCCGCCATCGCCGAAGCGCAGCCTCAGGATCTGGTGCTGATCGCGGGCAAGGGCCACGAGGATTACCAGATCTACGGCGAATCGCGCTTGAGCTTCAGCGACCGGCGAGAGGCACTGCGCCACCTCGGGGCCGCGGCATGACGGCGGCGGCAATGAAACGCAGCTTGAAAGATGCCGCCCAGGCCGTGGGCGGCCGCTTGATCGGCGAGGATCGTCCCTACGGCGCGGTGGCCACCGATAGCCGCACGTTGAACCCTGGCTCGCTGTTCGTCGCGCTGCGCGGTCCGAACTTCGACGGCGCACAGTTCGCCGCAGCCGCGGCCGCACGCGGCGCCGTCGGCGCGCTGGTGGAGCGCCAAGTCGATGCGCCGCTCGCGCAAGTGGTGGTCGGTGATGCGCTGCGCGCGCTGCAGACCCTGGCGGCGGCGTGGCGCGCGCAGTTTGCATTGGCAATGGTCGCGGTGGCGGGCAGCAACGGCAAGACCACGGCGAAGGAAATGACGGCGGCGATCCTGTCGCGCATGGGCGCCGTGATGGCCACGCACGGCAATCTCAACAATCACATCGGCGTACCCGTGACGCTGATGCGCCTGGAGCATTCGCACCGCAGCGCCGTGGTCGAGATGGGCGCGAATCGAGTGGGCGACGTCGCCGAGCTGATGCGGATCGCGCAGCCCACCATCGGCCTCGTCACCAATGCCGGTGCGGAACATCTGGAAGGCTTCGGCGATCTCGACGGCGTCGCCGAAGGCGAAGGCGAGGCCCTGTCGCATTTGCCGGCCGGCGGCACGGCGATCATCAATGCCGACGATGCTTACGCGGGCTACTGGCGCGGCGTGACCACGGCGCATCGCGTGGTCACCTTCGGCGTGAACACGCGCGCGGACTTCACCGCCGAGCATGCGCGGCAGGCAGTGGAGCGCGGCGAGTTCGCAACCCGCTTCACGCTGGCCAGTCCCTTGGGTTCTTCGCCCATCCTTCTCAAGACCGGCGGCGCGCACAACATCGTCAATGCCCTGGCCGCCGCCGCCGCCGCCGCCGCGGCGGGCGCCTCGCTCGCTGAAATCGCGGCCGGTCTCGCTGACTTTCGCCCCGTCGCGGGCCGGCTGCAATTGAAGGCAGGTGTGAACGACAGCTGGATCATCGACGATTCGTACAACGCCAACCCCAGCTCGGTGCGCGCCGGCCTCGAGGTGCTGCGGGCCATGACCTCGGTGAAGTGGCTGGTGCTCGGCGACATGGCGGAGCTGGGCGAGTCCAGCCACGACAGTCACGCGCACATCGGCAGCTACGCGCGCGATTGCGGCGTGACGCGCCTGTTCGCGCACGGACCCTTGAGCTCGCGCGCGGTCGAGACCTTCGGCGCGGGCGGGGAATGGTTTGCCGACACCGACTCCTTGGCGCGGCGCCTCAAGGCCGAGATCGCGCCTGGTGTGACCGTGTTGGTCAAGGGATCGCGCATCAACCGGCTGGAGCGCGTGGTGCAGCAAATAACCTGCGGAGCGAGTTAAGCATGCTGCTGTTACTCACCGAATACCTCGCCAAGTACTACACGGGCTTCCACGTGTTCCAGTACCTGACGCTGCGCGGCATCCTCGCCGCGGTGACCGCGCTGCTGATGGGCCTGTTCATCGGGCCGGGCATGATCGGAGCCTTGAGCCGCTATCAGATCGGGCAGCAGGTGCGCAGCGACGGGCCGCAGTCTCATCTGACCAAGAAGGGCACGCCCACCATGGGCGGCGGATTGATTCTGGTCGCCACGGGACTGGGCACGCTCTTGTGGGCTGACCTGTCCGGCCGTTTCGTCTGGATCCTGTTCGCCACCACGCTGGCCTTCGGGCTCATCGGCTTCTACGACGATTATCTGAAGTTGGTGGTCGGCAATTCCAAGGGCTTGCCTGCGCGCTGGAAGTACCTGGCGCAATCGGTGGTGGGCCTGACCACCGCGCTGGTGCTGCATGGTCTGCATCAATCGCCCTCGGAGACCTCGTTGTACGTGCCGTTCTTCAAGACGGTGGCGGTCCCCATGTCGACGTTCGGCTTTCTCGTCCTCACCTATCTGGTCATCGTCGGCACCAGCAACGCGGTGAATCTGACCGACGGTCTCGACGGCCTCGCCATCATGCCGGCGGTGATGGTTGCCGCGGCGCTCGGCGTGTTCGCCTATGCCACGGGCAACGTGAAGTTCGCCGGCTATCTGCAGATTCCCTACATTCCCGGCGCGGGCGAGGTGCTCGTCTTCAGCTCCGCGCTGGTGGGCGCGGGCCTTGGCTTCCTCTGGTTCAACGCCTATCCGGCGCAGGTGTTCATGGGCGATGTCGGCGCGCTGGCGATCGGCGCCGCGCTCGGCACCATGGCGGTGATCGTGCGCCAGGAAATCGTGCTGTTCATCATGGGCGGCGTGTTCGTGCTGGAAACCGTGTCGGTGATGCTGCAGGTCGCGAGCTTCAAGCTCACGGGCAAAAGAATCTTTCGCATGGCGCCGATTCATCATCATTTCGAACTCAAGGGGTGGGCAGAGCCGAAGATCATCGTGCGTTTTTGGATCATCAGCGTGGTGCTGGTGCTCGTGGGTCTTGCCACCTTGAAGATCCGCTGATGCATAGCGTCGTGGTCGGCTTGGGCTCAACCGGTGCATCCTGCGTGCGCTTCCTGGCAAAGCGCGGTATCGCGGTGAGCGCCACCGATTCGCGCCGCACGCCGCCGGGACTTCGCGATTTGGGCGAGGCTGCGGCGGGCCTGGATCTGCGCCTCGGGGGATTCGATCTGGCGCTGCTCGACGATGCCTCGCAGTTGGTGATGTCGCCCGGCGTATCGCTGCACGAACCCATCGCCGCGGCGGCACGGGATCGCGGCATCGAGATACTCGGCGACGTGGAGCTGTTCGCCCGCGCCGTGCGCGCGCCCGTGATCGGCATCACCGGCACCAACGGCAAGAGCACGGTGACCACGTTGGTGGCGCGCATGGCCGCGGCGGCCGGCCGCCGCGTGCTGGCGGGCGGCAATCTAGGGCCGCCGGCACTCGATCTGCTCGAGCAACCGCCGCCGGATTTGTACGTGCTGGAATTGTCGAGCTTCCAGCTGGACACGACGACTTCGCTCGAGCTCAAGGCCGCGGTGGTGCTGAACGTCAGCGCCGATCATCTGGATCGCTATGATTCGGTGGCGCAGTACGCCGATGCCAAGGCGCGGATTTTCTCGAGAGCCGCCGCCATCGTGCTCAACGCGGACGATCCCTACGTGGCGCGCATGGGCGATGCGCATCGAGACGCGCGCATCGTGACGTTCTCGGTGGAGCGCGACGCGGATTTCTCGCTGCTGCGTGCAGGCGGGCACATTTGGCTGGCGCGCCGCGCCGAGAAACTCCTGGATACGGCGCGCATGAAAATCCAGGGCCTGCACAACGCCGCCAACGCGCTGGCCGCGCTGGCGCTGGGCGAGGCGGCGGGTCTGCCCGTGGCCGCCATGTGCGAAGCCCTCGAATCCTTTCCCGGCCTGCCGCATCGCTCGGCGTGGGTGGCCGATATCGCCGGCGTGCGCTACGTCGACGATTCCAAGGGCACCAACGTGGGCGCGACCATTGCCGCCGTCGCGGGCCTGCCCGGACCCCTGGTGCTGATCGCGGGGGGCGAGGGCAAGGGGCAGGATTTCACGCCGCTTCGGTCCGCCTTTCGCGGCAAGGTGCGCAAGGCGGTGCTGATCGGCAAGGATGCGGCCGCCATCGCGGCGGCGCTCGCGGGCGTGTGCGCCACCGAAACCGTCGGGTCGATGGCGGCGGCCGTGCACGCGGCGCGGGAGTGCGCGCGGCCCGGCGACACGGTGCTTTTGTCCCCTGCATGCGCCAGCCTCGACATGTTCCGCGACTACGGCCATCGCGGCGATGAGTTCGCCGCGGCGGTGCGCGCGCTCGAGGGGGCGCGCGCATGAATACGGCCACCATGTCCTACGGAATGCGCGCCCGGGAACGCATGCCGTTCGCCTGGGATTTCGCCACGCTGGGCCTGACCGCCGCGTTGCTGCTGGTGGGCATCGTGATGGTCACCTCCGCGTCCATGTCGATCGCCGCCAAGGATTTCACCGATCCTTTCTATTTTCTCGAGCGGCAGTTCATCTTTGCCATGGCAGGCCTGGCGCTGGCCTGGGGCATGACGCGCTTCCCCACGGAGCTGTGGCACAAGTACAGCCTGATGCTCTTGGTCGTGGCACTGATGCTGCTGGTCCTCGTGTTGATCCCGGGCTTGGGTGCCAGAGTCAATGGGGCGCGACGCTGGCTGCGCATCGGGGTGCTCAATTTCCAGGTGTCCGAGCTGGCCAAGGTGCTGGTGCTCACCTGGGTGTGCAGCTACTGCGTGCGCAAGCGCACCGAACTCGAGACCACGCTGCCGGGCCTGCTCAAACCCTTCGGCCTGCTCGTCGCCAGCGGCGTGCTTTTGCTGATCGAGCCGGATTTCGGCGCGGCGACGGTGCTGTTCGCCACCGGTTTTGCGGTGCTGTTCGTTGCCGGCGCGCGCCTGCGCTACGTGATCCTGCTGGTGTCCACGGCGGCGGTGGCATTCGCGCTTCTGGCCCTGACTTCGCCGTATCGGCTCAAGCGGCTGATGATTTTCCTGCATCCCTTCGATGATCCCTTCAACGGCGGCTTTCAGCTGACCCAGTCGCTGATTGCGATCGGACGCGGCTCGTGGTTCGGCGTGGGCCTGGGCAGCAGCGTGCAGAAGCTGTTTTATCTGCCGGAGGCGCACACCGATTTCGTGTTCGCGGTGCTGGCCGAGGAATTGGGGCTGGTGGGCGTGCTCGGCGTCATCGCGCTGTTCCTGGGGTTGGTGTGGCGGGCATTTCGCATCTCGCGCATGGCCGCGCAGGCCGGCCTGCGTTTCCAATCCTACGTGGCGATAGCCTTCGGCGTGTGGCTCGGATTGCAGGCCGTCGTCAATATCGGCGTGAACATGGGCGTGCTGCCCACCAAGGGGCTGACCCTGCCGTTGTTGAGCTATGGACGCAGCAGCTTGCTGGTGAGTCTCGCGTGGCTGGGCGTGGTCTTGCGCATCTACCACGAGGTCAAGTGCAGTACGCGCGCCGGCGTCATGCGCATGCCGGGAGCCGCGCGATGACCGGCGGTCCGGTGTTGATCATGGCCGGCGGCACGGGCGGGCACATTTTTCCCGCCCTGGCGGTGGCCCATGTGCTGCGCGAGCGCGGCGTGGCCGTGGTGTGGCTGGGCGTGCCCGGCAGCATGGAGTCGCGCCTGGTGCCGGCGAACGGCTTTCCGATCGAATGGGTACGCGTCGCGGGGATCCGCGGCAAGGGTGCGGCGGCGTGGGCCATGGCACCGCTCTCCGTCATGAAGGCCGTGGTGCAGGCAATGCAGGTGTTTCGCCGCGTGCGGCCGCGCTCGGCGCTCGGGGCCGGCGGCTACGTGAGCGGGCCGGGCGGCGTCGCGGCCTGGGCGTTGCGCGTGCCGCTGTTGATCCATGAGCAGAATGCCGCGCCGGGCATGACCAATCGTTGGTTGGCGCGACTCGCCACGCAGGTCCTGCAGGCGTTTCCCGGCAGCTTCCCGGCGGGTTGCCAAGCGCACACCATCGGCAATCCGGTGCGCGCCGACATCGCGGCGCTGCCCGCACCGGAAACCAGGTTTGCCGGCCGTGAGCAGCGCGCGCGGCTGTTGGTGTTCGGCGGCAGCCAAGGGGCGCAGCGCTTGAACGTCGTGCTGCCGCAGGCGTTGGCGCGACTGGCGCCGGAGCACAGACCCCAGGTGCGGCATCAAGCCGGGGAGCGGGGCCTGCAGGCGGCGCGTGCCGCTTACGCCCAAGCCCGGGTGGACGCGGAGGTGTCGGCTTTCATCGACGACATGGCGCAGGCGTACGCCTGGGCCGATTTTGCGGTGTGCCGTGCCGGTGCCATGACCGTCGCCGAGCTGCAAGCGGCAGGATTGGGCGCGGTGTTCGTGCCGTTCGCGCTCGCCACCGACGATCACCAAACCAAGAACGCCGAGGTGATGGTGAGCATCGGCGCGGCGCAGATCATCCAGGAACGCGACCTGACGCCGGAGCGTTTGGGCGAGGTTATCGGGGCGCTGGCCGCCGATCGCGGCGCGACGCTGAAAATGGCGCAGGCGTCGCGCGCCGCGCGCGTGATCGATGCGGCCGACCGGGTCGCCGACTTTTGTCTGGCGGCGGGAGCGCACGCATGACCGAGCGCCGTGCCGTGAACGATCGCATGCGCCGCATCCAATGCATCCATTTGGTGGGCATCGGCGGCAGCGGCATGGGCGGCATCGCCGAAGTGCTGGTCAACTTGGGCTACCAGGTCCAGGGCTCGGATCTCAAAGGCAACGCGGTCACGGAGCGGCTGGCGCGCCTCGGGGTGAGAATTTTTGTCGGCCATAACGCTGCCCATCTGGGCAACGCGGACGTGGTGGTGGTGTCGAGCGCCGTCGGGCGCGCCAACCCGGAAGTGGCCGCGGCGCTCGCCAAGCGCGTGCCGGTGGTGCCGCGCGCCGAGATGCTGGGCGAGCTGATGCGCTTTCGCTATTCGATTGCCGTCGCGGGCACGCACGGCAAGACCACCACCACCAGCCTGGTGGCGAGCGTGCTCGCCGAGGCCGGACTCGATCCGACCTTCGTCATCGGCGGCCGTTTGAAGAGCGCGGACAGCAATGCGCGCCTGGGCGCCGGCCGCTACCTCGTGGCCGAGGCCGACGAAAGCGACGCCTCATTCATGCACCTGCAGCCCATGATCGCCATCGTCACCAACATCGACAACGATCATCTGGCCACGCATGACGGCGACTTCGCCCGCTTGAAGCAGAGCTTCGTCGATTTTCTGCACAATCTGCCTTTCTACGGGCTGGCGGTGCTGTGCGCCGACGACGCGCACGTGCGCGGCATTCTTGAGGCCGTCGGCCGGCCGTTCGTGACTTACGGACTCGGTGCGACCCTTCCAGGCGCCGCCGCCGACATTCGTGCGACGGATATCGAGCGCCTGGGCGTGCAGTCGCGCTACCAGGTGCTGCGCAAGGGCCGCGAGCCGCTCAAGGTGACGCTCAATCTGCCGGGGCGGCACAACGTGCTCAATTCGCTGGCGGCGGTGGCGGTGGCCACGGAACTCGAGATCGCGGATGCGGCGATTCAGCGTGCCTTGGCCAATTTCCAAGGCATCGACCGACGCCTGCAGCAGCTTGGCGAGATCCAGTGGAGCGGCGGGCGGGCATTGGTGGTGGATGACTATGGCCACCACCCCACCGAGGTGCTCGCCACACTGGAGGCGGCGCGCCAGGGTTGGCCGGATCGGCGGCTGGTGCTGGCGTTTCAACCGCATCGCTACACCCGCACCCGTGACTTGCTGGATGACTTCGGCCGCACATTGAGCGAGTGCGACGTACTGCTGGTAACCGAAGTGTACGCGGCCGGCGAAACACCCATTGCCGGCGCCGACGGCCGGGCCATTTGCCGCGCCGTGCGCTCGCGCGGCGTGATGGAGCCGGTATTCGTCGAGCGGGTCGATGATCTCGCCGAGGCGCTGCGCGCGGTGCTGCGCGACGGCGATCTGCTGCTGACGATGGGCGCCGGCAACATCGGCGCCGTGGCCCACGATCTCAAGAGCCGTTTCGCGGCGGGAGGGGTGGCATGAGCGCCCGGCGTTCCTTGGAAGTGGCGCCGGAATTCGCCTCGCGGGTGCTGCACGACGTGCCGATGTCGAAGCACACCTCCTGGCATGTCGGCGGGCCGGCGGATCTCTTCTTCACGCCGCGCGACATCATGGACCTCTCCTCCTTCATGCGACAGCTCCGCCCCGAGGTCACCGTGCTGTGGCTTGGCCTGGGAAGCAATCTCCTGGTGCGCGACGGCGGCATCCGCGGAGTCGTGGTGTGCACGGTCGGTGCGCTCGGCGCGATCGAGCGCAGGAGCGCCAATGTCATCCGCGTCGAGGCCGGCGTGACCTGCGCGCGCGTCGCCAAGCAATGCGTCAAATGGGGCTTGGGTCCCGCGGAGTTTCTGGCAGGCATTCCCGGGACCCTGGGCGGCGCCCTGGCGATGAACGCCGGCGCCTGGGGCGGCGAGACTTGGCGGCACGTCGTCGAACTCGAGGTGTTGGACCGGCGCGGCGCGCGCCGCACGCGCAAGCCCGGCGACTACGAGGTGAGCTATCGGCACGTGCAGGGACCCGAGAACGAATGGTTCGTCGGCGCGCAGCTGCAGTTCGAGCGCAAGCCGGGCACGAACACCGAGGCCATTCGCGAGCTGCTCGAGAAGCGCAAGGAAACCCAACCCATCGGCGAGTGGAGCTGCGGCTCGGTATTCATCAATCCGCGCACCGATCACGCGGCACGCCTGATCGAGAGCGCGGGCTTGAAGGGATTTCGCATCGGCGATGCGTCCGTGTCCACCAAGCACGCCAACTTCATCATCAACCACGGCGATGCACGCGCCGCGGACATCGAAGCCTTGATCCGCCACGTGCAAAGCACGGTGGCGACGGTGCATGGCATCGACCTGCTCACGGAAGTGCGCATCGTAGGAGAGCCGCCATGACGCTGCTTGCCACCCAGTCCGTCCTGCACCGTACCCAAAATGCCGCCGACTTCGGCAAGACCGCGGTGCTGCTCGGCGGCGACTCCAGCGAGCGCGAGATTTCGCTGCTGTCGGGCCATGCGGTGCTGGCTGCACTCAAGCGCCGCGGCGTCGATGCGCACGGCTTCGATCCGCTCGGGAAGCCGCTGCAGGATTTGCTGAGCGAGGGTTTTGCGCGGGCCTGGATCGCGCTGCACGGCCCGGGAGGCGAGGACGGCGCCATGCAGGGCGCGCTCGAGTGGCTGGGTGTGCCCTATACCGGCAGCGGTGTACTCGCCTCGGCGCTGACCATGGACAAACTGAAGACCAAGCGCGTGGTGGTGGGAGCCGGCTACGGCGCGCCGGACTACGCGGTGCTGTCGAGCGCGGCTGACCTGCCGGGCGCGCTCCAGCGCATCGGCTTGCCGATGATGGTCAAGCCCGCCTCGCAGGGCTCGAGCGTCGGCATCACCAAGGTCAAGAGCGCCGCCGAGTTGCCGCAGGCCTTTGCGGAGGCACAGGCCATCGACCCCATTGTGTTCGCGGAAACCTTCGTGAGCGGCGATGAGTACACGGTGGGCGTGCTGCAGGATCAGGCGCTGCCGTCGATCCGCATTCAGCCGGCGACCGAGTTCTACGACTATCAGGCCAAGTATTTCCGCGACGACACGCAGTATCACTGCCCGAGCGGACTGACCGCCGCGGCCGAGGCGGAACTGCAGGCGGCGGCGCTCGGCACCTTCAAGGCGACCGATTGCTTCGGCTGGGGACGCGTGGATTTCATGCGCGACCGGGCCACCGGCAAATTCCATTTCATCGAGATCAATACCACGCCGGGCATGACGGATCACAGCCTGGTGCCCATGGCGGCGCGCCAGGCCGGCATTTCCTTCGAGGAACTGGTTTGGCGCGTATTGGAATCCAGCTTCGCGAGACGGCACAAATGAACCTGAACAGGCTTATTCGGCGCAATCGCTTCAAAACCAAGAACAAACCGAAGGCGCAGGAAAGCGGCTGGCAGTGGCCGGCGTTCCTCCGAGAGTGGCGCACTTACGCGCGGCGCGGCGCGTTGCTGCTGCTGATTCTCGCTTCCTTGGGTGCGCTCACGTGGAGTCTGGACCGGCCGGTGCGCGTGGTGTCCATGGACGGCAGCTTTCAACGGGTGTCCCCCGGGCAGATCGAAACGGCGGTCGCGCCGTTCGCCCGCCAGGGTTTCATGTCGGCGAATCTCGACGACATTCAACGCGCGGTCGAGGCGCTGCCGTGGGTGGATCACGCGCGCATCGCACGGCGCTGGCCGAACAGCCTGCACGTCACCGTGACCGAGCAAACGCCGGCGGCACGCTGGGGCGAATCGGGACTGCTCAATACCCGCGGCGAGCTGTTCGTGCGCGAGGCCACGCATGTGCCGGCGGAGCTGCCGCGCTTGAGCGGCCCTGAGGGCACGGAGTCGCAGGTGGCGCAGCGCTATCTCTCCGTGCAGGGCCGCATGACGGAAGCGGGCATGCGCATAGCGGCGCTGCGTCTCGATGAGCGCGGTGCCTGGGAGATGGATTTGGACAGCGGCGTGACGGTGCGTTTGGGCCGGCGCGACGTCGAGGAACGCCTGGACCGCTTCATCAAAACCACCTCGCAGGTCGTCGCGCACCGCTGGACCGAAATCAACTACGTGGACATGCGCTACTCCAACGGCTTCGCCATCGGCTGGCGCAACCAAGGATCTCCGCCTTCGGCGGCGCAGAAGCGCGCCGACGACGCCGACGCATAAGGACTGAAAGAAAGCTCATGGCAAAGCGTTCCGATCGAAATCTGTTGGTGGGCCTGGACATCGGCACCAGCAAAGTCGTGGCGATCGTCGGCGAGGTCAAGCCGGACGGCGTGCTCGAGATCATCGGCATCGGCAGCCATCCTTCGCGCGGCTTGAAGAAAGGCGTGGTGGTCAACATCGAATCGACGGTGCAGTCCATCCAGCGCGCGGTCGAGGAAGCCGAGCTCATGGCCGGCTGCGAGATCCATTCGGTGTACGCGGGCATCGCCGGCAGTCACGTGCGCAGCTTAAATTCGCACGGCATCGTCGCCATCAAGGACAAGGAAGTGGAGCAGGGCGACGTCGAGCGCGTCATCGATGCCGCCAAGGCGGTGGCGATTCCCGCCGATCAGAAGATCCTGCACGTGCTGCCGCAGGAATACATCATCGATGCGCAGGAAGGCATTCGCGATCCGATCGGCATGTCCGGCGTGCGCCTCGAGGCCAAAGTGCACATCGTCACCGGCGCGGACAGCGCCGCGCAGAACATCGTCAAGTGCGTGCAGCGCTGCGGCCTCTCCGTCGACGACATCGTGCTGGAGCAGCTGGCATCGAGCTATGCGGTGCTCACCGAGGACGAAAAGGACCTGGGCGTGTGCGTGGTCGACATCGGCGGCGGCACCACGGACATCGCCGTGTTCGGCGGCGGCGCAATACGCCACACGGCAGTGATCCCGATCGCCGGCGATCAGGTGACCAACGATATCGCCGTGTCGATGCGCACGCCCACGCAGTACGCGGAGGACATCAAGATCAAGTACGCCTGCGCGCTGTCGCAACTGGCCAATCCCGACGAGACCATCGAGGTGCCGAGCGTCGGCGACCGGCCGCCGCGCCGTCTGGCGCGCCAGACGCTCGCCGAGATCGTCGTGCCGCGCTACGAGGAGTTATTCGGCCTGATCCGCGACGAGCTGCGCCGCGCCGGGCTGGAAGAGCAGGTGGCCACCGGCATCGTGCTCACGGGCGGCAGCGCCAAGATGGAAGGCGCCATCGAACTCGCCGAGGAAGTCTTCCACATGCCGGTGCGCTTGGGCGTGCCGCAGTACGTGAGCGGACTTGCCGATGTGGTCAGCAATCCGATTCACGCCACCGGTGTCGGGCTGCTGTTGTACGCCAAGGGCAACCTCGATGCGCAACGCACCGAGGCGCCGCTGCTCGGGGGCGGCGTGAAGAATTTATTCGAGCGCATGAAAGCGTGGTTTCAGGGTAATTTTTAAAACATCGACGAAGGAGTACTGGAATGTTCGAATTGATGGATACATATAGTCAGAGCGCCATTATCAAGGTGCTGGGCGTGGGCGGCGGCGGCGGCAATGCCGTCTCGCACATGGTGCAAGCCGGCCTCGAGGGCGTGGATTTCATCTGCATCAACACCGACGCGCAGGCGCTGAAGCACTCCAAGGTGCGCACCGCGCTGCAGATCGGCTGCAACATCACCAAGGGTTTGGGCGCGGGCGCCGATCCCGAAGTCGGCCGCCAGGCGGCGATGGAGGACCGTGACCGCATCATCGAACTCATCGAAGGCTGCGACATGCTGTTCATCACCGCCGGCATGGGCGGCGGTACCGGCACGGGCGCGGCGCCGGTGGTGGCGCAGGTGGCCAAGGAACTGGGCATCCTCACCGTGGCGGTGGTGACGAGACCCTTCGAGATGGAAGGCAACAAGCGCTCGCGCGTCGCCGACCAGGGCATGCTCGAGTTGGCGAAGTATTGCGACTCGTTGATCACCATTCCCAATCAGAAACTGCTGTCGGTGCTCGGCAGCAGCACCACGCTGCTCGATGCCTTCAAGGCGGCGAACACGGTGCTGCAGGGCGCGGTGCAGGGCATTGCCGAATTGATCACGCGTCCGGGTCTGATCAACGTCGACTTCGCCGACGTGCGCACCGTGATGTCCGAAACCGGCATGGCCATGATGGGTTCGGGCAGCGCCGCCGGGGATGATCGCGCGCGCGAAGCGGCGGAGGCCGCCATCTCCAGTCCCTTGCTCGAGGACATCAACCTGTCGGGTGCTCACGGCATCCTGGTCAATGTCACCGCCGGCATGGATCTGTCGATCGGCGAATTCCAGGAGGTGGGCAACGTCATCAAGCAATTTGCCTCCGACGATGCCACCGTGGTGGTGGGCACCGTGATCGATCCGGAAATGGCGAATCAAATTCGGGTGACGGTGGTCGCTACCGGCTTAGGCAAGCCGGTGGCCCGTGCGGCACCGCAGCCGGTATCCGCAACCGCGATGGTGCCGCCGCTGACCATGCGGGTGGTGCGGCCCAAATCGCCGCTGGCGCCGACCGACTACGCCATGCTGGACAAGCCGACGGTGCAACGCCAGCGTGCCGTCGGGGATGGCCTGCGCAACGAACCGGATTCGGAGGATTTATTGGATATTCCTGCCTTCTTGCGCCGGCAGGCGGACTAGTTCGTCGATTTGGCATTCCAGATATTGGCGCCTTTGAGTAAAGAAAGCTTAAGGGCGCCCGTTTTGGGCGAGGACGGGTATGCGCTCAGAGGCGCCTCGGAAAATGTGGCAGTCAGGCCAGCTTCCGCTCAGCGTCCTGGGTGTCGTGGCGCTGGCGTTTGTCCTGCGATTGATCCACCTGTCCAGCGCCATGGTTAGCCCGCTGACTTTCCAGCTTGGTCCGGACGAGGATTACTATTTTCGATTCGGCCGCGCAGTGGCAGCCGGTGTTAGCCAAAACAGCGCGGAATTCACTTTCATGGATCCGGGCTATGGCTATTTAGTCGGCGGCCTGTTCAAACTGTTCGGCTCGGGTGTGTTCGCAGCGTATCTACTGCAATGTCTGGTGGACACGCTTACCACGCTGGCCATCGTGATGCTTGGCCGGCAACTGGATAGGCCACGTGCGGGCCTCATCGGCGCTATTTTCTACGGCGTTTGCTCCAGCGCCATCATGTTCTGCTGCTCGCTACTCAAGGAGATTTGGGTGGCGGCGTTTATGACGTGGTGGGTGGTTATCGCCCTGCAGCTGCTGCGCAGCGAGCGGAAGCTCGCCTGGCTGGGATTCGGTGTGTTCTGTGGCATGGGCGTGGCGTTCCGATCAACGCTCCTAACCCTGGGACTGGCCGCGCTTGCTTTGCCTTGGATCAGCGGTCCGATCTTGCGCGCGCCGCTCGGGCAGCGCGGAATTCGCACGACAACGTTCGCCATCGGTCTGATGCTGGCGCTGGCGCCCTGGTCGCTGCGGAATTTCGAGGCGTACCACAGCCTGTCGCCTCTCCCTCACAACAGCGGCGTGGTACTACATCAAGCCTACAATTCACAAAATCCCGAGTCTGCAATTTGGGTCCCGGACTTCGTCAATTACCTGAACCCCAGCGAGATCTGGCGGGGCTATTCGGCGGAAGCCGAGCGGCGCGCGGGGCATGAACTCACGCCGCCGGAAGTGGATCACTACTGGCAATCGCAAGCCGAGGAGTTCATGCGCGAGCATCCCGGCGCGGTGGTGGAGGACGTAGGCCGCAAAACGCTCAAATTCTTTGCATCCGCGGATATTCCCATCAACCGCTCGCTCCAGGAGGAAAGCCTGTTCTCATTTATCATCGCCCGGCTGCCCGCGCCCGCACCGTGGCTGCTGGCATTGGGGTTGGTGGGGCTCATTTGGCTGGGTATAGAGGATCGGCGCTGGATTTTGGTTGCAGTCCCCCTCGCGATCGCACTACTGACCACAGCCTTGTTCTGGGCCGAGGATCGGTTTCGCTTTCACGCCTTCGCCATATTGGCACTGTGTTCAGGCATCTGGCTCGATGCGATGCTGCGCCGAATTCAGTCGCGGCGATTCAAGCCGGCCGTCGCGTTCGGGGCCGCTGCCGCCGCCCTATTTGGTGCCTCATTCGCGCTAGGCGCCGGCGTAAATACGCCGCCGTTGCATTGGGATCAAATTGTTTGGGGCTACATCAAAATGGGGCGACTAAAAGAGGCTGAGGCAACCGCGGAGCGTGTGGCTCGGGACCAACCCGATAATGCGCCAATTTTGGAGGCACAAGCCTATCTCGCCGTCCGGCGTCAGGACTACACCGCGGCCGCGGAAGCCTACGAGCACGCGCTTCGCATTCGTCCCCGCTCGGATCAGGCGCATTTCAATTTGGCGAGGGTTTACATGGCGCTCAATGAGCGCCATGAGGCGCTGGCACAGGCGAAAATAGCCATGGATCTTAAAGCCGATCCCGACTACAAAAAGTTAGTGGATGCGTTGCAAAGCACGCAATAAGCCCAAACTTAACGCAACTTAACGTGATGTGCCTGGTCCGATTCCAAGGCGTGGGTGCCTGCTTATGGTACCTTTGCCCCTCTGTTCGCCCGGTCTTATTCAATGCTGAATCAAAGAACTCTAAAAAACACCATTCGCGCCACGGGGGTGGGGCTGCACACAGGCAAGAAGGTCCTGATGACCTTGCGGCCGGCATTGCCCGATACGGGGATCGTGTTTCGGCGCACCGACCTCAAGGAACCCGTGGACATCCAGGCGCGTGCGGCCAACGTCGGCGACACGATGATGGGGACCACCCTGCAGAAGGGCGAGGTCAAGGTTTCAACGGTCGAGCACCTGTTGTCCGCGCTGGCGGGGTTGGGTATCGACAACGCGCTGGTGGAAGTGAGTTCCGGTGAAGTACCCATCATGGACGGCAGCGCGGGGCCTTTCGTATTCCTGCTGCAGTCGGCGGGGATCGAGGAGCAACGGGCGCCCAAGCGATTCATCCGCATCCTCGAAAGCCTGCGCGTCGAGGATGGCGACAAGTGGGCGAGCTTCAATCCGTACGACGGCTTCAAGGTCAATTTCGAAATCGAATTCAATCATCCGACTTTCAAGAAGCACTCCCAGGTGGCTTCGATGGATTTCTCCACCACCTCGTTCCTGCGTGAGATCAGCCGTGCCCGCACCTTTGGATTCATGCGCGAGATCGAAAGCCTGCGCGCGAGGAACCTGGCGCTCGGCGGCAACATGGACAACGCCATTGTGCTCGATGATTACCGCGTGCTCAACGAGGACGGACTGCGCTACGAAGATGAATTCGTGAAGCACAAGATCCTGGATGCCATCGGTGATCTTTACCTGCTGGGGCACAGTTTGATCGGTGAATTCAGCGGCTATAAGTCCGGGCACGGGCTCAACAACAAATTGCTGCGCACTCTCATCAGCACGCGCAGCGCGTGGGAAGAAGTGACCTTCGAGAGTCTGGCGGACGCGCCGATTTCCTACGTCGCGGCAGCCGCCGCGCGCGCCTGAGCCGCGCAGCGATAGAGCTTCAATCTATCGAGCACCGCGACCGGCTGCATGCCGAGATCGGCGCCGGTCACAAGATAATCGAACGCTGCGAGCCCGCAAATCCCCTTTAGTTCCTCGGGTGTGAGCGACAGATGCGCGCCCACATAGTCCCAAGACAGAAACGTCGGCGGCCCGATGAACTCGCGCAGCTTGAGCGCGCGGCGCTCGAGTTCCAGGGCGGATTGCCGCGAAAAAATGATACCGGAAGTTTGCAGTCCTGAAATGTAGCTGGGCCGGTTCAGCAACACCCAAGTCGACAACGGCGATTCGCCCCAGAACACGTCCTCGCCGGGTGCGACGGCTTGGCGCCAGGCAGCGAAACGTTCGATCTTAAGCTGCGGAAATTCTTGCTGCGTCCAACCCTGCCATGTAAAGGGCAGCACCACGACTATGGTTGCGATCCCGATCACGGCGCAGCATCGCGATGCGATGGGCTTCCGCGGTATGCGGGTGACCCACACCACCAAGCACAGCAGAGCCCCGGGCGCGAACCCATCATGCGAAAAGCTCATGACGCGGCGCAGCCACAGAGGCAGCGAGGCGTCCATGTAATGGACATCGGTGAAATCGAGATTGGACCCGATGCGCCACAGCAGGGCGAGTCCCAATACGGCGCAGCTTCCCCAGAACACGAGGCGTTGTTCTCTCGGGCGAAGCCTGCCGAAGGCAAGGGACAGCAGCGCGGTCAGACAAGCGATGATGGCAAATTCGCTCACGCCGAAGATCCAAGCGCTGGTCAGCAATAGCGCGCTGGCGCGTCCGGCGGCGCCGCGATGCCAGTTGACGATGACGATCAGGGGCAAACTCAGCGCGGCCGCGAGCGTTCCCAGCCACTGCCATCGCCATGGCTGCATTTGCGTGAACAACGTGAGATGCAGCCAATCGCAGGCTGCCCAAGTCAGGACGAATCCGCCGATCATGGTCAGCGCCGCGGTGCGGCACAGCAGGCGCGCGCGCAATTTCAAGGTGAAAGAGCCGACGATGAGAATCGTCAGCGCGACCGCAGCACGGCTCCAGTCATCGAGCTGCCAAAAAGAAAGAAACAGGTAAGGACTGCGCTGCGATGCCAGCGTCAACCAGTCGGCATCGAGCCTGCCCCATTCCGCAGGCAACGCGAAAGCGGCGCACAACACTACGGCGGCGGTCGCCAAAATCAGCGCAAGACTCAAACGGGGATGCGGGGTCACGTAGGCGGCGAGCAACGCAGCGATGCCGGCGGCCGCCATGACGGGATGCAGCGCAACGGCTGCCGACAGCAGCGCGAGACACCAGAACCTGCGCGCCGAAAAGGCGGCGGCCAGGCTCAAGAGCACCAGGGCTTCGGCACCCATGCGCGGCGTAAGAAAGGGTTCAACGCAGGTGAATATGCGTCCCGGACCGTAGTCGCCGGGGACGGCGATCAACAGCACGAGGCCAAGCAGCGCATACTTGGGGAGCATCACCGAGCGCGCCAAACACCAGCCGCCGGCGCATAGCGCCAACTGCGACAACAACGTCAGCAGTGCCGCAGCGCGATCGACGCCGAACAGCCGCATGGCGGCCGCGTAGGCAGGGCTGAATACCGTGAAGCGGTCTTGCGAGCCAAAGCGCAGGAACACATCCTGCGCCAGCGAGTCGGGGTGCAGCCGGGCGAGGGCCTGCAGAGCGTAAAGGTTCGCGTCGTGAAAGATCCCCTGGTAGGGGTGCGCCAGCATCCAGGTCACGATGCAAAGCAGCAGCAGCGGCAGCCGCGCGAAACGGATCTTCAGGTCCTGATCGCGGCGGGCACGACGCGCACGCGTACGACCAACAGCTGAACGCCGAGCATTTCGCTTACCTTCAGGCGGGTTGGCTCACAGAAGTAGCGAATCCGCGATGCCCATACGGAGCCGACCACGCCAATGGTGAGGCGACCGTCCTCCACCCCGGCGCTGATCACGGCCTGCGCCAGGCGGCTCGGCAGGGCGGCGCGCACCTGGTCCAAAACCTTCGTGCGTTGCCGCACCCTGGCGTCGAGCTGCATCAAGCGGCCGCCGTGATTCAATAACTCTCTGATATTCTTAGTTTTTTCCATTTTGATGACAGTTTGTACGATTTATCCGACTGCGTAAACCGTGCGGAAATCCTTGTTTTGGGTCAGTTTACTGCTTAGTCTAAGTGCACCGCCCCGGGGCATGATCTCCTTCATGAGGATTAGCCTCCGGATCTTAAGCATGACGTCGGCGTTGGAAGCATCATCCGAATGAATGTCATCTTTGTCGGCCGCAAATCGGGCCGGGTGAAACAATTTGACCTCCGCCACCCTACCATCATCGCGGCGGCATTTTTGTGCGTACTGGGCATCGTCGGCAGCGCATTTTCGGTTGGAATCGGTTTGGGTTCGCGTCACAAGGGCGCCAATCCCATCGATCAATTGGGTGACTGGTCGGCGGAGCTGCTGCGGCAGAAGACCCAGATCGAGGACACCAAGCGGGTTCTTCAGGAGAAGGTCAATGCGCTGGCGATGCGCGTAGGGCAGATGAATGCCAATGTCATCCGCCTCGACGCCTTGGGCAAGCGGCTCACCCGCATGGCGAATCTCGACGACGGTGAGTTCGATTTCGGGCACCCGCCCGCGGTGGGAGGCGAGAACGCGGTTGATGGCCAGCCTGCGCAAATCCCCAGCCTGACGGCGATGGTCGATGATCTGCAGAGCCAGTTATCCAGCCGCGAACAGCAGCTGGGGGTGCTGGAGAACCTCATTTTGACCCGGGAACTCAATAAACAGGTGTATCCGGAAGGGCGGCCCATTCAGGAGGGCTTTATTTCCTCCTATTTTGGCAGCCGCGCGGATCCTTTCACCGGTTATACCGCCGTGCACAAGGGCCTTGATTTTGCCGGAAGCGAGGGCAGTAAGGTGTCGGCGGTTGCGGCGGGCCTGGTGACTTTCGCCGGCGAGCGCGCCGGTTTCGGCCAAATGGTCGAAATCAATCATGGCAATGGCCTGGCAACACGCTATGCGCACAACGAGAAACTATTGGTAAAGCAGGGCGATATGGTGCGCAAGGGCCAGGAAGTGGCGTTGCTTGGCTCGACGGGGCATTCCACCGGTCCGCACTTGCATTTCGAAGTGCTCAAGAACGGCACGCAGGTCGATCCGTTGCGCTTCATTGGCGAGGAACGCTAGCAGCCGTCAGACGCTTGGGTAGCGAACCTTAGTCCGCGCCGGGACCGCGCCGCCGAAACGATTTCCAGCGCTCCCGGTCTATCCGTACAATAACCAGTTTTCTTTAAGGACGTCCGCCCGTGTGGAAGCTATTGACTCAAGTCTTCGGAAGCCGCAACCAGCGCGTCATCAAGGAGATGAGCCGCAAGGTCGTGGCGATCAACGGCTTCGAGCAAAGCGTTTCCGCGCTGCGCGATGATGAATTCGCCGCCAAGACGCAGGAACTGAAGGCCCGCTTCACGGCGGGCAGCACGCTGGAAGACCTGATCCCCGAAGCCTTCGCCATGGTGCGCGAAGCGTCGCGCCGCAAACTGGGCATGCGCCATTTCGACGTGCAGCTGATCGGCGGCCTGGCGCTCAACGCCGGCAAGATCGCGGAAATGCGCACCGGTGAGGGAAAAACCTTGATGGCCACGCTGCCGGCGTACCTCAATGCATTGAGCGGCGAGGGCGTGCACGTTGTGACGGTGAACGAGTACCTCGCGCAGCGCGATTCGGATTGGATGCGGCCGGTATTCGAGTTCTTAGGCCTGACGGTCGGCGTCATCAAGAATGCGCAGTCGCCCGACGAGAAGCGCGCCGCGTACGCCTGCGACATCACCTATGGCACGAACAACGAGTTCGGCTTCGACTACCTGCGCGACAATCTTGCCTTCAGGCTCGAGGACCGCGTGCAGCGCAAGCTGTCGTTCGCGATCGTCGATGAAGTCGACTCCATCCTCATCGACGAGGCACGCACGCCGCTGATCATTTCGGGACCTGCCGAGGAGAGCACGGAACTCTACATCAAGATCAACACGCTGATCCCCCGCCTGGTTCGGCAGAAAGAGGAAAACGGTCCCGGCGATTTTGCGGTCGATGAAAAGACCAAGCAGACCACCCTGACCGAAGACGGTCATGCCAAGGTCGAAGAGCTGATGGCTGAACTGGGGCTGCTGCGCGAGGGCGAGAGCCTTTACGATGCGACCAATATCCGCCTGATGCATCACTTGAACGCCGCGCTGCGCGCGCACGCCTTATACAAGCGCGATGTGGAATACATCGTGCGCCAGGGCGAGGTCATCATCGTCGACGAGTTCACCGGCCGCACCATGCAGGGGCGGCGTTGGTCCGACGGTTTGCACCAAGCGGTGGAGGCGAAGGAAGGCGTCAAGGTCCGCGAGGAAAACCAGACCGTCGCGTCCATCACGTTCCAGAATTATTTCAGGCTGTACGCCAAGCTGTCGGGAATGACCGGTACTGCGGACACGGAAGCTTTCGAGTTTCAGCAGATCTACGGATTGGAAGTGGTGGTGATACCGACCCACAAGCCGATGATCCGCAAGGATCGCTCGGATCTGGTGTTTCTGTCCGAACCCGATAAATTCAACGCCATTCTCGAGGACATCCAGGATTGCGTGAAGCGCGGCCAGCCGGTATTGGTCGGCACCACCTCGATCGAAACCTCGGAGAGGCTCGCCGATCTGTTGGTGACCGCCAAGATCCCGCATGAGGTGCTGAACGCCAAACAGCACGAGCGCGAGGCCCATATCGTGGCCGAGGCGGGACGTCCCGGATCGGTGACCATCGCCACGAACATGGCGGGCCGCGGCACGGATATCGTGCTGGGCGGCAGCCCGCAGACTCAGATAGACGCGCTGCAGAATCCGGACGAGGCGCAGCTCAAGCAGGTGCACGCGGATTGGCAGCAGCGCCATGATCAGGTCGTGGCGGCGGGCGGCCTGCACATCGTGGGCACCGAGCGCCACGAGTCGCGCCGCATCGACAACCAATTGCGCGGCCGCTCGGGCAGACAGGGGGATCCGGGCTCGAGCCGGTTCTATTTGTCCCTGGAAGACAATTTGATGCGCATCTTCGGCGACCCGACGCGCATGAAGTCGCTCATGACGAGGGTGGGCATGAAGGCGGGCGAGGCGATCGAGAGCGGTCTCTTGACGCGGCAAATCGAGCGGGCGCAGCGGCGCGTCGAGCAGCACAACTTCGACGCACGCAAACAGCTGCTGGAGTACGACGACGTCGCCAACGACCAGCGGCGGGTGATCTACCAACAGCGAACGGATCTGATGGCCGCCGAGAATGTGGCGGAGGCGATCAAGGGCATTCGCGAGGACGTGGCCGCGCAGCTGGTCGACCAATATGTGCCGGGCGGCGCCGCCGAGGATCAATTGGACGTACCCGGACTGGCGCAGGCGCTGGAACGCGACTTCGGTGTCATTTTGCCCGTCGCGGAGTGGGCCGCCGCCGAAGAGTCAGCCGATGGCTCCGAACTGCGAACCAAGATCGTGGCCGGGCTCGAAAAGGCTTACGGCTTGAAAGAGGCCAGCGTCGGCGCTCAGGTGCTGCGCTATATCGAAAAAGAAGTCATGCTGCGCACGCTCGATCAGCATTGGCGCGAGCATCTGGCCGCGATGGATTACATGCGCCAAGGCATCTTTCTGCGCAGCTATGCGCAGAAGAATCCCAAGCAGGAGTACAAGCGGGAGGCCTTCGAGCTGTTCTCCGCGATGCTGGATCGGATCAAGTTCGATACCGTGACGACGGTGTCGAGGATCCAGGTGCGCAGCGAAGAGGAAATCGAACGCGAAACCCTCGAGCGTCAGCAGCGGCTCGCCCAAGCGCTGCAATTGCAGCACGCCGAGGCCGTGTCGCCGATCCAGGGGCCGGGGGCCAGCGAAGGCGGTCCGGTGCCTGGGGCGGGTAATGTCGCAGAAATGGAGCCAAGGGGCGTGCCACCCCCGGCAGCGCCGTTCGTGCGCGCGGTGCCGAAGGTAGGGCGCAACGAACCCTGTCCGTGCGGCTCGGGACGCAAGTACAAGCATTGTCACGGGGCCCTGCAGCAGGCGAGCGGTTGAGCTGACCCAACCGGAGTGATAGGCATTTCACAGTTCTACGGGCGTAGAAGCTGAAAAGACGCGCTTGCGGCCATCGACGCGAGACCTGTGCACGGCGCGGCACGACATAATCTGTTAATTTTCTGGCGATGTTCGAACCGAAAGCAATCAACGCGGATGGGCGCCAAGGGCTGGCTGCGCTCGACCGTCTTGCAATCGGTTATCTGACACTGCCGCTGTTCATTTTTTTGATCGGATGGTTCGAGTGGTGGGCGGCGGCGATGTTCGTTGTTCTTTCTGCATATGCGCTGCGCCCGATGTTCTTTAATTGGGATGGACTGTCGCGCGCGCCGCTGACAGCGCAACAAATCGCCATCGCCTTGGGTGTCGGCTGTGCATGGACGGTGCTTGGCGGTACCGATCACTTATTCTTTGCGAATGCAGATTGGCATGTTCGAGATGCGGTGCTGCACGATTTGGTCGTTTCTGCTTGGCCCGTGGGCTACGGGCAGCACGAGGGGCAGGAGACATTGCTGCGCGCCCCGCTTGGTTACTATTTGACCGCCGCCCTCATGGGGAAGGCAACGAGTCTGTCGTTCGCTCATGTTGCCTTGCTGGCGTGGACTGCGATCGGCGCGGTTTTGTTTTTGCTGCAAGTTATGTCTCTTGTCGAAAAGAGAGCAAGCGCCCTTTTGCTGGCCTCAGCAGTCGTCGTGCTTTTCAGCGGTGCCGACATCGTTGGCGAGCTGTTGAATGCTGGGCCTCGATTCCGCAGTCAGTGGGATATCCCCATGCACCTCGAGTGGTGGGCGGGCTCATATCAATACTCTTCCATGACCACGCAATTATTTTGGGTGCCGAATCATGCCTTCGGTGGCTGGTTGATCATCGGATTACTGTATCGCTGCGGCTTGAGCAGCGATCTCGAGGTGTTGCTACCGTTTTTGCTGGTTGCAGCGGCTCTTTGGTCGCCGCTCACCGCTTTGGGCCTCCTGCCTTTCATCATGTGGAGAGCGGCGGAACATTTGTTCAAACGCCATTCCCTGAAGCTACTGCATCCGAAGAACTGGCTGCCCTCACTGGTAGTCGGATCGGCGGTATCTGCGTACTTGACGCTCGCGTCCGGCACCGTGTCGAATGGTTCGGGCTTGGCGGGGTGGTCATCAGGCGACGCAGTCATGTCGTTACTGAGGCAGCTGCAGTTCTTTCTTTTGGAGGCTGGGCTGATTGGTTTGGCGATACTTCTGATTCGCCCGTCTGTCGAATTGATCATTGCGTTAGTGGTTTTAGCCGTTTTGCCAGCCGTGTACCTAGGTCCCAGCAACGACCTTGTCATGCGGGCATCCATTCCCGCACTAACCGTGCTTGCGATCAGCGCGTTTATCGCTTTGCTCTACAAGACGCCACAACCGAAAATCTTTCGAAGGAAAGCCTTCCTCGCTGGGCTTTTGCTCGTCGGCGCCATGACGCCGATCGCGGAGATATCGAGGGCGATTATTTTCCCGGTATGGCCGATCAACTTTCAAGCTACTCTCATTGGTACCAACTGCGGCGGATTTGCACCCCATTACGTAGCTGAGCTCGGCGGGCAGGCCATCACCCACGTGTTGCGTCAGCCAAGTCGAGTGGCGCTGGGGCCATTAGGGCCCGAGTCCTGCAACAACCCGGCGAGCGAAATGGCATGGCGCAGATACCGATTCTAGAGGTTATCGTGAAGCCAGTTGATTCTTACGCGCACTCGGATCAAGAACCCAGGCCCATGGCGGCCGGCAGTCTATTTGTCGCCAACGGCGGCAAGAGCGAGCAACCTCTAGTCTGCCTCAGCGCTCCGGACGCCGAAGGCTACATCCGATTCGCGCCCCTTGTGCCGACCGACGAGCGCGGCGAAACGGTGGGCATGATGCTCGCGTCTTCGGATTTCGCCGCCGGGTCGGCGGCCGGGTGGGTTCGCCTCGACCGGGTCGGATGGCAATACATCGACGATCCGAAGACCCTGGGAGTGCTCAAGGCGGCGACTCTGGCCCGATTGCACCGGGCGCTGTGCGCGCAGGAAGCTCGTAACTACGCAGATGTGGCGATGACCCCGCAGGCATTTGTCGCCGGGCGCACGCCTGTACCGCCTGCCGGGAAAGTCATTGGTGCCCGGGAGCTGGAACTCTTGGTCGAATCCTCTCTGGACGGCTGGCTGACCTCGGGCCGCTTCAACGACGCGTTTGAACGCAAGCTAGGCAAATACTTGGGCCGCAAATACGTGCGAACAACGAATTCAGGTTCGTCTGCCAATCTGCTGGCCATGACTGCTTTGACTTCCCCATTGCTTGGGGACCGCGCGCTTCGCGCGGGTGACGAAGTGCTCACCGTCGCAGCTGGTTTCCCGACCACCGTGAATCCAACCTTGCAAAACGGTCTGGTGCCCGTATTCGTCGATGTTCAACTTCCAACGTACAATATCGATGTCGAGCGCATCGAGTCAGCGATCGGACCGCGCACGCGGGCGATCATGATCGCGCACACCCTGGGGAACCCCTTCAATTTGGATGTCGTGATGGATATCGCACGGCGCCACAACCTATGGGTGGTCGAGGATTGCTGCGACGCCTTGGGCGCGACTTACCGCGATAAAAATGTCGGCACGTTTGGCCACATCGGGACATTGAGCTTCTATCCCGCCCATCACATCACGATGGGCGAGGGCGGTGCTGTCTTTACCGATGATGATCTGCTGCGGCGTGCGATGGAATCGATTAGAGACTGGGGCCGGGACTGCTATTGCGCACCGGGACGCGACAACACTTGTGGCAAGCGCTTCAAGTGGCAAATCGGCGACCTGCCGAAGGGCTACGACC
>Ga0302325_10005199_pt1 | contig 29759 bp, 22 predicted proteins | sample Palsa_T0_2_FD_201948 | JGI IMG/M metagenome (GOLD analysis project Ga0302325, IMG submission 201948) | Peat permafrost microbial communities from Stordalen Mire near Abisko, Sweden - Palsa_T0_2 | ecosystem: Environmental > Terrestrial > Soil > Palsa > Peat permafrost | place: Sweden: Abisko...
CCCCGAGGCGCCCGAACACCAGCGCGCCGAACGGCCGTACGGCAAACCCCGCGGCAAAGGCAGCCAACGCGTAGATGTATCCAGTGACTTCGTTGACGCCGGAGAAAAATTGCGAGTTGAGGATGCCGACGAGCAGGCCGTACAAATAAAAATCGTACCACTCAAATACCGTGCCTAACGATGAGGCACCAATGACCAACCAATTGCTCTGCGAACCCGCGTGGCCCTGCGCCAGGGTGCCTGCCGTTGTGCTGGTTGCCATGTCGTCCTCTTTTAGTTCTAGGTGTGCAGTATTCCCGACCCGTTATGCGTGGTGTGGACCCCTTTAGATCCTCAAGCGAAATCCCCACATGACGGTGGTCTGATTTTGACTTCCCGTCGTACCCACTGTGGTACCGGGAAATCCGTTGGCCAGACCGTCGGTAACCTCGGACCAGTTCACGCCAAGATAGATGTCGTAGTGCTTGTTGATGATGTAGTCCCCGACCAAGGAAATCTCTTCGAATTCGCCGGAACAGAGCAACCCAGCCGCAACGCAACCCAGCCCGTCCGTGCCGGCCGGCCCAAGACCGATGGTCCAGCTGTTTTGAGTGATGTGATAATAGGCACCCGTGAGGTTCAAACCTGAATTCATCGCATAGCGCACGCCCACCCATTCCATGTTGTACACGGCGGAGTCATTGATATTGATGCCGACCGAAATGGGGTAGTTATCCTGCGCGCTGCCGACGGTATAGGGTGAGTGGCCCTTCGTGATATGAGAGTAGCCGGCATACCCCGTGATCTTGTCCTTGGAATCGCCGAGCTCGTACACGTACTTGCCCATGATGTTGTAGGACTTGTCGTCGGAAATATAGGCGGCTAATCCCGGTGTGGGCAGAGGGTTCGGGGTCGCGGCATTATCGAAGGAACTGCGCAGATTGACCGCGCCTTTCGAGTTCTCGTAAACCGCATCGACCGACAGTCCCATCCATGTCACCCCGATATTGGCGCCATAGGATTTGCCGAGCACGCCGGTGTCCTGTCCGCCGTTCGAGTACAGGCCGCTGATATGGAACGGGCCGCTGGTAAACACATACTTGCCCGAGTTGTCCAAGCGCGCGGCCTCCGTGCTTCCGGCACCGGCGTTGAAACCGGAGTAGCCGAGGAAGGAAAAGGCGTACGAGAGGGTTTGCGGATCATATAGCGCCAGCGCGTCGAGCTGCAGGGACTGTTGACGACCGATCGTGAGCGCGCCAAAGCGCGGGCTGCTGAAGCCACCCCAGATCACGCCGTTGAAAGCCTGACCGCAGCGGCTGCTGTCGGCGTTCGCAGTCTGCTCGCCCTGCGGCTTGCTGCTGTTCGAGGCGATCGCCTTACACGCGTCCACCAACTGGCCCGACAGCGGATTGAAACCCGTGTCGGTTCTCGCGATCAGCGTGAAATCGTCGACGATGGGTTCCGATACCCTGATGCCGATCTTGGATTGCTCGAGGCCGCTTTCCGCAAACGTCGATTGCGAACCCACGAAATTTCGGGTTGTGGTAAACGCCTGATACTCGAGCCCGCCGAGATACTCACTGCTCAGCGGCACGCCATGACTCTGATAGGCGTAGCCGACATCGATGGTCGCATACAAAGTGACGCCGCCGAGAGAGAGACTATCGGGCAAGGGGTCTTTGACATCCGCCTGTGCCGAGCCCCAAACGCACACCAGACCAATCGCCGCTCCAATCGAGTGATTACGCGATCTCATTGTTTTTGCCTCCGCAAAATTATTCCGCGCAGCGCGCCGGTCCACCGACGATCGCCCCCATCCCCCAGGTCGATCCAGCTCTTAACACTACTTCGCACTTCGCGCGATCGCGGATAGCGGTTGTTGATGAGTCGGGATGACACGGCAATCCTAGGCCCGCGGCCTCACCAAATACCATTCGACTTTGGTCGATAGTGGCTTGCTTTCCACCTGCTCTTCGGCCAAGGTGGAGCTGAGGGGGTGGCCATGTTTTCGAGCTGGCTTCTGTCATTGCTCGCATTGACATATCTCGGCTGTCTGTTTGGCATCGCGTTCTACGGGGAACGCCAAAGGACCTATCCCAACCAACGGCGCCTGCGCCCCTTCATCTACTCGCTGGCACTCGGCGTGTACTGCACATCCTGGACGTTTTTCGGCGCGGTTGGATCTGCCGTGCGTGACGGCTGGGGCTACTTGCCGATTTATCTGGGACCCGCGCTGGTATTTCTTTTCGCGTTGCCATTTATGGAACGGCTGGCCCGGATCGGGCGTGCGCACAAGGTCAGTTCGATCGCGGATTTCATCGCCTCTCGATTCGGCAAGAGCCGCGCTCTGGCCGTGTTGGTGACGTTGATTTCGCTGTCGGCAGCTATCCCCTACATCGCTCTGCAATACAAGGCCGTCGCCACCAGCGTCGATGTGCTGACTGCGGTGACCGCGCGCCACGTGCCTTGGTATCGGGATACTGCCCTCGCCGTTGCGCTGATGATGGCTCTGTTCGCAGTGCTATTCGGAGCCCGGCGCGTCGATGCAACCAGACACCGCGAAGGATTGATGCTGGCGATTGCCTTTGAATCCGTGCTGAAGCTGCTGGCGTTTGTGGCGGTCGGCGTATTTGCGTGCCTGCACCTGCGCGGCCGCCCCTGGGTACTACCCGCGCAGCTCGCGCAAAGCGCAACCTTGCTCAACGGCAATACCTTCATAATTACGCTGCTGGCCGCGGGAGCGATTTTTTGTCTCCCGCGGCAGTTCCAGGTCGCGGTGGTCGAATGCGCGCGCACCGAGGACCTGAAGACTGCGCGCTGGCTTTTGCCTGCGTATCTCGGAATCTTCTCAGCGGTCGTCATACCCGTGGTAGCACTCGGCACGATCGACGGGCTCTCGCTCCATACCGCGTCGGACTCGCTAATTTTGACGCTGCCCATGAGCTATGGAGTGCCCTGGCTTACCGTATTGGTCTTTCTGGGAGGTCTGTCGGCAGCCACGGCGATGGTGGTGGTCGCCAGCACGGCTTTAGCCACGATGATCTCGAACGACATCGCCGCGCCCGTATTGTGGCGTCAGCGGCTGGAAGATGGCGCGAGTTTGGGAAAGCGCGTGCTGTGGGTGAGGCGTGCCGTCATCGTATCGCTCGCGCTATTGGCTTTTGCATACTACCGCTCCGCCTCCGGCTCAATCAGCCTCGCGGCGATCGGTCAGCTGGCCTTCGCGGCCGTGGCGCAATTTGCCCCTGCCATGTTCGCTGCGCTCTACTGGCGAAGTGCCAGCCGTGCGGGCGTATTTTGGGGAATGTTGAGCGGCTTTATCGCCTGGGCCTTTCTATTGTTCCTGCCCAATCTCGCCGGAGGCATCGTGGCAGCCCACGGTTTCCGCTGGCCCGACGTACTGAGCTTGTTGCCGCATTCGCCGGCCGACACAGCAGGAGGAGATGCAATCGGAACGCGCGCGCTTTTGGCGCTGTCGCTGAACGTACTCGTGATGCTCATCGTCTCGGTGCGCCGGGGCGCAACTCTGCAGGAGCGCTTGGCGGCTCGGGCCTTCGTCGCCCCCAAACAGCCCGCGATCGGACTCCATGCGATCAACTGCAAAGTGGGCGATCTCGAGACCGTAGCGTCGAGGATCCTGGGCGCCACCGCCGCCAGTCTGGCGCTTCGGGAATACATTACGCAAACGCGACGCGATCTGCCCAAGCCCTCGGAACCGGCCGATCGGGGACTCGTGAAGCACGTCGAGCGTGCATTGGCCGCGTCGATCGGCGCCTCATCGGCGCGCGTCGTGCTCACGCACGCGCTGCATCGCAAGGGACTTGAAGTCGATGAGGTCGCCGATCTGCTCGACGAAACATCACAGGAATTGCGCTTCAGCCGACAGTTGCTGCAGGCCACGATGGAAAATATCACGCAAGGGATCAGCGTGGTCGACGCGCAATTGCGCGTGGTGGCGTGGAATCGGCGATACCTAGAGCTGTTTGGATATCCCGACGGACTGGTCACCGTCGGTCGGCCGGTCGTGAAATTGCTGCGATGGAACGCGGCGCGCGGCGAGCTCGGAGCGGGCGACCCCGATGCTCAGGTCGAAAAGCGGCTGGCGCACTTGCGTGCCGGGACTGCGTACACGTTTCAAAGGACACGCCGCAACGGACAGGTGTACAGCATTCACGGTCAGCCCATGGCGGGCGGCGGCTTCGTTACCACCTATACGGATATCACGGATTTCAAGCGCCATGAACAGGCGCTGCTCGAAGCAAAACAGGGGTTGGAGGCGCGCGTCGCGCATCGCACTGCGGAGCTGACTGCATCGCTCGAAGCGCAGCGGCTTGCCAAACAGGAGGCCGAAGCTGCGAACACGAGCAAGACGCGTTTCTTCGCCGCAGCCAGCCACGATCTGCTGCAGCCGCTCAATGCTGCGAGGCTGTTCGTATCGGCCCTCGAGTCGCAGGCACGGGCGCACCCAGAAGTTCAAGAATTGGCCAGCCGCATCGATGACTCGATGCGCGCTGCCGAGGAGCTTCTCAGCGCTTTGCTCGACAGTGCACGCCTCGACAGCGGGGTGCTCAAACCGGATATCATCAGCTTTCCGATCATTGATCTTCTCGAGGAACTGCGGCGCCAATATGCGCCGCTCGCGCAAGCCCGAAAGCTGCAACTTCGCATCGTCGGCAGCCATGAAGTCGTGCGTAGCGACCGCTCCATGCTGCGGCGGATCTTGCAAAACTATCTCTCCAATGCGCTGCGCTACACAGAGCGTGGCGGCGTGCTGGTCGGCTGCCGCAGGCGCGGCGGCGAACTCGAAATCGCTGTGTACGACACCGGTCCCGGCATACGACTCCATCAACGCCAGAAAATGTACGCCGAATTCAGCAGGCTCGAACATGACTCGCCTTGGGGCGAGAAGGGTCTGGGACTGGGCCTGTCGATTTGCGATCGGCTCGCCAAGCTGATGCAACATACTCTCTTGTTCGCCAGCAATCCCGGGCGCGGCTCGATGTTTGGCGTACGACTAACGCGCGAAATCGGCACGCAGCGTACACGAAGCATCGATCGGCATGTGCGCGCGCCGGACCCGAGCAATCTGCAAGGTCTACGCGTACTGTGCGTCGACAATGACCGCGCAATCCTCGACGGGATGGAGGCGCTGCTTGGACAGTGGGGCGTTCACGTGCTGAAGGCGAGCAACAGCGCGGAAGCCGCCATATTGTGCGACCGATCCGATGTCGACACGGTACTGGCCGACTATCATCTGGGCGATGACGTCGATGGTATCGAATTATTACACCGCTTGTGCAAATCGCGAACGACGACTCTCACCGCGGCGCTGATCAGTGCCGATCACGATGCCGAGCTAATCCTGGCCGCGCGTAACGCAGGATATCCCCTACTCCACAAACCGTTGCGGCCTGCAGCGCTGCGAGCCTTACTGTGCGCATTCCGGCTCCAGGCGCGACATGCCTCGGCGGCATGACCCAATCACTCGCGGATCGATGAACTACGAAGTTCTCATCGTCGATGATCATCCGCTGTATCGCCTGGCGCTCAAGGGCGCAGTTGCGGCTGCCTGCACCGACTGTGAGATATTCGAGGCCGACAGTGTCGCCGGCCTGTTCGACGTACTCGATCAGCACCCTCATGCGGATCTGCTGCTGCTGGATCTTAATCTGCCCGGCGCCTATGGGTTCAACGCCCTCGCGCACCTGCGAGGGTCACGCCCGGAACTGCCCATCATAGTGATCTCGGCCTCCGACGATCCGCGCACCATGCGCCAGGCATTGGCATTCGGCGCACAGAGCTTCGTGTCCAAATCCGCCGACGCGGCCACCATTGGTAAGAATGTTCAGGCTGTCCTCGGCGGCGAGGCCGTCACGCATGCCGGTGTGATGCTTGAGCGCGAACCCGACGCCGACCACGGTGCGCTGGAGATCGCCCAAAGAATGGCGCAGTTAACACCGCAGCAGTTTCGGGTCCTGGGAATGCTGTGCGCCGGGCTTCTTAACAAGCAAATCGGAGAGGATCTTCAGATCACGGAGGCGACGGTCAAGGCGCACATGACCGAGATCCTGCGCAAACTAGGTGCCGCTAATCGCACGCAGGCGGTCTTGCTCGCAGGACGCCTGGCGCGCGATTCGAGCGAGATCACACGAATGCCTGAGGATGTTAAGTAAGCGCCGGCCTTTGCCCCTGCTGCTCTGGACAGGTATCGCACTCGCGCTGCTAGTCGCGTTGCTGGGTGTCCTCCTCCTCTCCGCCTGTGCCGCCTTCGGTGCAAAGCCGCAAGGTGAGCGACTGGTCCGAGCAGAGCAATCGCCGCAGTGGCATGACGGACACTTTCAAGATCCGCAGGCTATTTGGATCGATACGCGTCGTGCGATGCTCCACTTCATTTTCGGTAAGTCCGAACCAACTGCCACGCCCGATGCACCCATTCCAGTCGTGCATAGCGATGCGGCTGTTTTTGCGAGCGCGCCGCAGTCGGGTCTGCGTCTCACGTGGTTCGGTCACTCCTCCTCTCTAATCGAAATCGACGGTAGCAAAATACTCATCGACCCTTTCTGGAGCGAGCGCGCCTCGCCGTTTGTCTGGGGAGGGCCGAAGCGCTGGTATCCGCCGCCAATTGCCTTGAGCGATCTGCCGCCGATTGATGTCGTGCTCATTTCCCACGATCACTACGATCATCTGGATTACGCCAGCATCGTCGCCATGAGGTCCTGGCACAACGTGTTCGTCGTGCCACTGGGCATCGGCGCGCACCTGTCGCGATGGGGAATTCCAAACGAGCGCATCATCGAACTCGACTGGTGGCAATCGACACGCCAGGGCAACATCGAACTGGTCGCAACGCCTGCGCGCCATGCCTCTGGGCGGCTGTCACCGAACAGCGACCACACGTTGTGGGCCGGCTTCGCCATCATTGGCGATAAGCATCGCGCCTGGTACTCCGGCGACACCAGCTACCACAACGATCTGCGCAACATTGGCGCACGTCTCGGACCTTTCGACGTCACGCTAATCGAGGCTGGCCAATACGACGCCGATTGGGCTGACAATCACCTGGGTCCCGAACTCGCCGTCCAGGCTCATATTCAAGTACGCGGGCGCGCCATGATTCCGGTGCACTGGGCGCTGCTCAAGCTGGCGCAACATACCTGGACCGAGCCCGTCGAACGCGTACGTGTGGCGGCGCGCTGCCACGATGTTGAGGTTCTCGCACCGCGTCCCGGCGAAAGCATCGAGCCGACGCAGCACCCCGTGATTCCGCAGTGGTGGCCGAACTTGCAGTGGGCGTCCGCCAGCGCGCGTCCGGTTCTCTCCACCCTCAATGGCGATCCCACCGAGCGCGTCACGCTCGATGCATGCTCTACGCACTGACGAAGAATCTCACCGCATGTACACTTTGCGTATGACCGGCGAAACTCAATCCAACCGCATTGATAGTCTCACAATCGATCCCCGATACAACGGCCCCACCACCAGTGGTAATGGCGGTTGGGTGGCGGGTAGCTTGGCGCGCTTGCTGGGCGCAGGGTCGGTGTCGGTCTCGCTACGCGCCCCCGCACCGCTCGCCACGCCTATGTTGGTCCGCTGGCGAGACGACGGCGCCGCCACATTGGAGAACGACGGCACCCTTATCGCAGAAGCCTGTAGGGCTCCCTTGGAATTGGACCTGCCAAACGCGCCGGATCCGGATCAGGCCGAAGCCGCCGGCGCTATGGCCCAAAGGATGAGCGCACAAGAAATGAACGCGCCTTACGCCCGCTGTTTCGGCTGTGGTGCCGCGCGTAGCGATGGTCTGCGGATTATCCCGGGCCCAGTCGGGAGTGATGGGATTGTGGCCACGAGTTGGACAGCTCCCCTACTCGCGGACGCCGCTGGTCGACTCGCCGTTGAAGCGACCTGGACGGCGTTGGATTGCTCAGCGGGCTTCGCTTGGATGCCGCGCCTGGCAGCCGGGACGCCCATTGTCACCGCGCGAATGACCGCCATAATTGATCAACCGCTTCAGGTAGGCCACCGATATACGGTAATCGGCTGGCCGATCGCGCAGGAGGGTCGCAAGCTCCATGCCGGAACAGCGATCTTCGATGCTACCGGCAAAGTTCAGGCACGCTCGCGGCAACTCTGGCTGATTCAGCGCGCTTGATAGGTAATATAAGTTCTTGGAGTCGCGCATGGCAGCCTATCTCATCGTAGATACCTTACTTGATGACGCCGATTTGTATGAGGAATACAAATTGAAGGCCAGACCCTTGATTGAAAAATTCGGGGGTCAATACTTGGCCAGGGGTGGACGCATGACCCTTCGAGAGACTGATCTTTGGTCACCCAGCCGACTGGTGCTCGTCAAGTTTTCGGACGTTGAAACCGCAAATCGCTGCCTCGACTCGATCGAATATCAGCAAATCCTTCCGATCAGCAAGAAATCGGCGCGCAGGACAGCGGTTGTTTTGGAGGGCGAGTAAGCCATGAATCAGTCATTGCTTGGATCCTTCTTCTGGAGAAGCCGCGCGGTTGTTCTCCTGACGTTGTGCGCCTTGAGCGGCATGAGCGCGCAAGCCGACGAGAAGACCATAAAAACGCAATTCGACGGAGTTTGGCAGACCACCTTGTCTTGTGCGAGTTCGAACGGCGCGTTGGGTTACTCGTTTAGATTCCCCTCTACGATCAAGAACGGGATACTGCACGGGGAGAAAGGCGCTCCGCATGAGCCGGGCTGGCTGCAGATCGATGGCTCCTTAGGTTCAGACGGAGTGGCGGATCTCTACGTTGACGGGCTCGTGGGCGCCTCGGCGGCTGCCGTCGGGCAACGGCCGGCTGGCACTCAGTACGGTTATCACGTTTCTGCTCGATTTACGGCCGACCGCGCCGAAGGTCATCGCGTCGAAGGACGGCCTTGCACCGTGCTCTTCACTCGGGAGACGTGAAGCCGGCGGACAAGAGTTGTGACATAACGCATTACGGCCTGCGATAGACCGCTTGCTTTTTGACATGTGAGGTTGCCGCCAAGGGTGGTGCGCAAGAGCATCGTTCATCCGGATCGCCGAGTGTACGGTGTCAATGACGCACACATGAGATCGATCGCTGTCATCGTGGGGCGTAATGGCGAGCTTGGACCCGGGTATTTTCTCGGGCTCATCGCCGATTGCTGGCGCGAGAACGGCGCCGATGTGCACGTGCTGCACGACCCTGAGGCGAGGGTCGCCGCCGATCTCGCGATCCTGCACGTGGATCTCACCAGGGTGCCGCGCGACTATCTCGAATGCGCGCGGAGATTTCCTCAAGTACTGAACGGGCGCGTAACCGACATCTCCAAGCGGCGCGTCAGCCAAAATCTTGTGCGTCTAGGTGATGGCTACGACGGCCCTGTGATCGTCAAGACCGACCGGAATTGCGGCGGAGCCGGCGAGAATCAGGTCTTGGGACCGCCCACCGGGATGCGGCGGATCGTTGGCGGCCTGCGTCGGCGTCTGCCGTGGACGTTGCGAGACGATCTCGCGACGGCCGACTATCGCCTATTCGCTTCCGTTCGCGAGGTGCCAACGATCGTCTGGCTCAACCGCGACTTGGTCGTCGAGCGCTTTTTGCCCGAGGTGCGCGACGGTTACTACTGCCTGCGTACCTGGGTGTTCCTCGGCGATCGGGAAACCAACTCCCTCTCCTACTCCTCGCAGCCCGTCGTGAAATCCGCTAGCGTGGTACGTCGCGAGCTGATACGCGACGTGCCCGACGAGCTGCGCGAGATCCGACGCACGATGGGTTTCGACTATGGCAAGTTCGACTACTCGATCGTCGACGGTCGGACCGTGCTGTACGACGCGAACCGAACACCGTCCGTCGGGCGCTTAAAGCGGGAGCAGTTCCTGCCGCAGGCTCGCCACCTCGCGGCGGGGCTCGGCGCGTTGATCGATGGCGAACCCATCTGTCGCGATAGCGTGCCGAAAAGGCCGCCTATGGTAAGCGACGCGGAGCAACGCTCGCGGGAGGGGCGACGATTACATTGGGAGGACCTTGGGCGGCACTGGGCGCGCCTCGGACCTCCCCTGCGGCCCTCGCAGGAGGACGTGACCTCGTACGTCGCCGCGATCGGCTGCCGCGCCAACCCGACGACGACACCGAGTGCGCTCATCCTCGGAGTCACCGTGGAGATCTGCCAATTGCAGTGGCCCCGCGGTACGCATTTGCTGGCTCTTGATCGCACGGAAGCTATGATCCACGGTGTATGGCCCGGGGAGCGTGGCCAGACCATCTGCGGGGACTGGCTCGCAATGCCGCTCGCGCCCGAGTCGCGCGACGTTGTGTTCTGTGACGGCGGCGTCACCGCACTGCCGTACCCCGACGGAACAAGCCGCTTGGTTGCCTCGCTCCAGCACGTCCTGGCGCTGGGCGGTGTCTGCGCGCTGCGCCTCTACGTCCCGCCTGCGCAGCGCGAGCCAGCGGCGGCAGTGCTCGAGGATCTATTGGCCGGCCGGATCGCTAATCTCAACCTGCTGAAGCTGCGCCTCGGCATGTCGCTTCAGGTTGATCCGCGTACCGGCGTCGAGCTACGCGCCATTTGGAACGCAATCCACGCTGCGGCACCAGACTTCTGCGCACTCGCCGCTCGCATCGGCTGGGACATTGATCATCTCTGCGCGATCAACACGTATCGCGACAGTGCAGTGCGCTATTACTTTCCGACCGCCGAGCAGGTGCTCGCGGTGTTCGCGGAGCGCGCACCCAACTTCGCCCTGCAGCAGTTGCGGCGCCCCTCGTACGAACTCGGCGAACGCTGCCCAATGATTGTGTTGAGGAAATGTTGACGAACTGGCCGTCGCCCCAGCACTATGCTGCGCACCTTGCGCTAGCTGTGCGGCAGGAATAGGTCAAGCCACTCGATCCAGCGCCGATACACATCGCGGATGCGCACCGGATCGGCCGGACTATGTCCACCGATCGGATAGGCAAAAAACTGGGTCTGAATCCCCCGATCCTTGAGGGCGTGATACAACTCATAGCCCTGCGTGATGGTCACCCGATAATCGCCGACGTCCTGCAAAACCAAAGTCGGCGTTTTCATCTTCTGATAGTAGGTGATAGGCGACTGTTCCACCCAGTGCTTCATCCAATCCCCTGTATAAGGAGAGCCGCCGATGGATGCGGCACGGGCCACGTTGGCATCCGACAGCGTGTATTGATCGAGTAGATTGGTCACCGGTGCACCCGCAATGGCGGCCTTCCAGAACTGCGCGTGGCCGATCAACCAACTAGTCATGTAGCCGCCGTAGCTCCAGCCGGTGACGGCAATATTCGCTTCATCCACTATGCCACGCTTCTTCAGCGTCTCGATTCCTGCAAACACGTCCCGACCGGGTCCGTCGCCGGAATCATCCACGATTGCGCGGCCGTAATCGTTGCCGAAATTGTCGCTGCCGCGATAATTAGGCTCAAATACCAGCCATCCTTGCGCGGCAATCAGCTGTACGAATACCGAAAAAGCATTCTTCGAGGAAGAGGTGGGCCCGCCGTGAATATAGAGCACCAGCGGCAACTTCTTTCCCGGCGCGTAATTTGGTGGATAGGTCAGTATCCCGTTCTCGGTCCAATCCTTCGGCGCTTTATCCGGGCTCTTCCAAGTAACCACTTCACTCTTGCCGAGCGTCAGCGCATCAAAGTCGGCATTGAAACTCGTTACGCGGCGCGCCTTTGCGCCGGGCGAGTCGAGGACGTAGATTTCTGCGGGACGGTGCGGTTCGGTGCCGCTGAAAGCAATCTGTCCCTGCGGCCCCACATCGGCGTCGAGCCAGAATCCCGTATTGGGAGTCACGTCGCCCAGATCTAGCTTGGCCGCGCGTCCGTCGATTGGCTGTATCCACAGGCTGGCGGTGGCGCCGTCATTGCCTCCGGTCACAATCGCCTTATTGTCTGGGGTCCACAGCGCACGGAAAAAATTTCGGTCGATGACATGCGTGATGTTGCGGCCGTCGCCCTTCAGTCCATCGACCACAAACACATCCTGATAATTACGGTCGGAGCCATCGCGCGGGTAGAGATAGGCGACGTGTTTGCCGTCTGGCGAGACAACTGGGAACGATGCATACATCGTATGCGTCGTGATGGGCTCGGATCTTCCCGCTGCGAGATCCAATACCTGCGGCGAGGAGTGGCGACGGTCCCCTGAATACGTAGTCTCTAGGCGCACGTAGATCAGCTTGTTCCCATCCGCAGTGAAGGCGATCGGCGATGCGGGCGGCCCGGGAGGAAATGCCACCGGCAGCGTCCAAGTACCTGAGGTCAGCCGCTTAGCCTCACCGCCCGCGGCAGATACCAGCCACAGGTGTGTCGGCAGGGCCTTTTCTCTGTCCAAGAAACTGCCGTTGCCGACCTCGAACGCGTCGTCAAACTTGTCCGCTCCGGCTTTCTTCGGCGCTTCGTCGATGGCTGCGTAGGCGAAAGCGGAACCATCCGGCTTCCACGCAAATTGCTGAATTGACGTGGGGCTCTTGGTCAACTGGAACGCATCGCCGCCGGCCATGTCGAGAATGAATATCTGATTGTGTTTGTCCCCGTCCGCCGCGAGGAAGGCGATGCGGTCTCCGTTCGGCGACCATCTGGGGAACCCGGCATTCTTGCGTCCGTGGGTGATAAAGCGGGTCGCACCGGAACTGATGTCCACCAGCGCGAGCTCCGACACATTCAGATCGTTCTCATAGTCAGGGGTGGTCACGACCGTCACGAGCGATTTGCCGTCGGGCGCAATTTGCGGATCCGAGACTCGCGTCATTTTGCCGACCCAGGCCAGATCGAAAACCTTGCCGGGCGTGTCGGGAATGGGTACGCGCGCCGAGGCGATTGGCGATACGCTGAGAAGAAAACAGGCAATCAAAACCGGGGAATGAATCTTCATGCAGCGTGGCCCTCAATCTGATTGCAGCCGCAGCGCGGGTGCTCAGGCGTGAATATACAGGAGAGTCGCGCGAGGTCGGAATCGATTATGAGTTGCCGAGGTTTTCATCTTTTATAGCATCGGCAAACTTTCGAACTAGCCGTATTAATTCGTCGATCTCGCGCGAGTCCCAGGTCTTTAAAATCCGTCGACCGATCCGTTCGCGAGCGGCGTCCACGGCCTGGGTCATTACTTTGCCCTTGGGCGTGACCGCAGCCTCCCGGATGCGTCGATCCTTCGCGTCAGCTTTCCGTTCGACAAGATCAATGCTTTCCAATTTCGCGACCTGACGACTCACCGTCGTGTAGTCCCGGCCTACTCGATCGGCTAAGTCCACCACGCCGATCGGACCAAACTTCTCGATGACGACAAGCAAAGGGAATAAGGCGCGGTCGAGCGTAATCGCAGCCTCCTTGATCAGAACCTCGTCGCGCTGCGGCCGGTTGATGACGCTTACGATATCGAGCAACGAGCTGTGCAGATCCCGGATCTGTGGGCCGATGTGTGTATTTTGCACTTTTTTTCTTGACGCCACGGAACATGCCTCCTATTATGTGCATAATACACATATTGAGATCGACATGACAGAAAATTTTGATGCTGACGTCCTGATCTGCGGATCGGGCGCATCCGGTCTTACGCTCGCGATCGATCTCGCCCGTCGCGGTGTTTCCTTTTGTCTCATCGAGAAAATGGATGCCCCCTTTCGTGGCTCGAGGGGCAAGGGAATTCAACCCCGCAGTCAAGAAATCTTCGAGGACTTAGGGGTGCTCGATCGGATCGTCGCCGCGGGTGGCCTCTACCCTCCGCAACGGGAATATCGAGACGATGGCAGTTGCCAGGATTCCAAGATGGAAGCTGAAGCGCCAACCCCGACCGAGCCTTATCGCATGCCGTTGCTGGCAGCACAATTTCGGACGGAGGGCGCTATGCGCGAGCGATTGGCCGAACTTGACTCTAGACCTCGCTTTGGCTGGGAGCTGCAGAGTTTTGAGCAGGACGACTCGGGCGTGACAGCGCGCGTCCTCGAGCGCTCAGGGGCACGTACTCTTCGCGTCCGGTATCTCGTTGGGGCCGATGGGGGCCGGAGTTTCGTGCGACACGCCCTCGCCGTCGATTTTCCAGGCAAGACCCTCGGGGTTCGCGCGGTCGTCGCAGATGTCACCCTGACCGGCCTCAGTCGAGATGCTTGGCATCGGTTCAACGGAGGCTCGATGGAGACGCAAATTTCCTTCTGTCCCATACCTCGGACTGATCTTTTTCAGTTGCAAGGCCCGATTCCCCTTGAAGGCGATATTGACCTATCGGCTATGGGATTAAACATGCTGGTCGCTGAGCGCACGCATCGCGATATTCTGATCAAGTCGGTATCGTGGGCGTCCGCATTCAATATGAATGCGCGCTTGGCGGATCATTATCGGGTTGGCCGCGTTTTCCTAGCCGGCGATGCCGCGCATATTCATCCTCCGACCGGCGGACAGGGTCTCAATACCAGCCTTCAAGATGCCTACAACCTTGGCTGGAAACTGGCGGCAGTATTGAGCGGCGCCCCTGAGGCATTGCTCGACACCTATGAGGAGGAACGGCGACCGATCGCTGCGCACACGCTTGGTCTCACCAGCAAACTGCTCGATGCGATGCAGCGCGGCGCGATGCATCGGGGTCGAGAGGTTCACCAGCTTGATCTGGGTTACCCCGACTCCTCGTTGGCCCTGGAGAGCACGGGCCGTCGCGGTGGCCTCCTGGCCGGTGATCGCGCGCCCGACGCTTCGGTGCGGCGTGCGGCAGGCCAGCTGACCCGGCTGTTCGAGCTATTCAAGGGGCCATCTTGGACTCTGTTGGGATATGAGACCGACCGTTCCGCAGTTGCCCCTCGCGCCAATCTCCACATTCACATTGTCGGCTCCGGCGGCGATGTCGTCGACGAAGGGCGGTGTGTACAAAATGCCTACGGTGTATCAGCCGGCGATTGGATCCTCGTGCGACCCGATGGCTATGTCGGGGCGATCGTTTCATCCGGCGAAACCGCCGCACTTGAGAGTTACATGGCCCAGGTGGGCCTCAGCGGTATTCACACTGGCACAGGCGCCCAATAGCTAATCGCAGCGGTTAAATCCTGCGTCGGCGGGTCTTTTTTCTTTGTCGGATCGCGTGACTAGCGCGTGAAGCCGCTATAGGATTCGGTAAAGACTTCGCTTACCGACCGGTCATAAAAATACAGGGGAGAATCATGAAGTCAACTTCTTTGGCTTTTGCCAGCATCTGCTCATTGCTGGCCACCGCATCCGTCTTGGCGACGCCAAGCGGATTTCCGAAACAAGCGATCGTTAGTACCGTCAATGAGGCAAAACTAACGATACTCGCCGGTAATACGCGTCCCGAGGCGAATGTAGCCAACGACCAGGGCGCAGTTGAAGGTTCAATGCCGATGCAGCACATGCTGCTGCAGTTGAAGCGCACGCCCGAACGGGAAGCCGCCCTGACTCAACTGATCGATGACTTGCACAACCCGCAGTCGGAGAATTTTCACCAGTGGCTCACCCCGCAGCAGTTCGCGGAGCACTACGGCGTTGCCAGCGAAGATTCGGCTGCGGTGACGCGTTGGTTGCAATCGCAGGGCCTGACAGTGAACGGCGTGACGCCGAGCGGCATGCTCATTGACTTCAGCGGAACGGCGGCTCAGGTAACTCAGGCGTTTCGCACCGAAATACATCACTATCTCGTGGACGGCGCGTCGCATATCGCGAATGCCAGCGATCCGAAAATTCCGACAGCGCTGGCGCCGGCGGTAGCGGGAATCGTGTCGCTGCATGATTTTCGACCGAAAGGGCAGCTGGTACCCCGGCGCAAGCCGGGCTATACCTATACCAACACCAACGGCACCTTCCACCTGCTGGTGGCCGGCGACATTGCCACGATTTACAACCTGAAGCCGTTGTTCGATGCGGGATATACCGGCAAGGGCCAGACCATCATGGTGGTGGAAGATACGTATCTCTATACCACTAGCGATTGGACGGTTTTCCGCGACACGTTTGGTCTGAAGAAGTATTCCTCGGGGTCGCTGACGCAGGTGAGCCCGTCGGGCGGCATCCCCTGCACGAACCCGGGATTCCAGGGCAAGAAAAAGGATCCGGGTTACGGCGATGACGGTGAGGCCGCCATCGACGTGGAATGGGCCACGGCGGCGGCGCCGAATGCTGCCATCTTGCTGGCGGCGTGCGAAGACACAACCACGACATTCGGCGGACTGATCGCATTGGTCAACACGCTCGGCGGCTCGAACGGCCCGCTCCCCTCGGTGGTCAGCATCAGCTACGGCGAGGCCGAAGCGGTCAACGGCGAGAGCGCCAACCTGACCTATTACTTTGCCTATCAACAAGCGGCAGCAGAGGGGGTGTCAGTATTCGTTTCCTCCGGCGATGAAGACGCAATGAGCGCCGACAACGGCAACGTGGCGAAACACGGCATTGGCGTCAGCGGATTTACCTCGACGCCCTACAATGTATCGGTGGGGGGCCTGGATTTTGGCTACACCGCCTTGGGCGTAGATCCGTCCATTTACTGGAGCGCGACCAACAGTTCCACGTTCAGCTCCGCACTCTCGTATATACAAGAGATTCCGTGGAACGGTTCATGTGCCAGTAGTTTGCTGAGCGCGTATTACGGCGGAACCACCCCAGCAGTGTTTTGCAACTCGAGCGAAGTCACAACCAGCACGAATCCGTTAAGCTACTTTTTCAACGCTTTCGGCGGGAGCGGCGGCCCCAGCGGTTGCGCCCTAGGCTCTCCGGCAGTCGCCGGCGTCGTCAGCGGCAGCTGTGTCGGCTATCCGAAGCCGCAGTGGCAAAGCGGATTGTTCGGAAATCCCAATGACGGGGTGCGCGACATCCCGGATGTATCGTTGTTCGCTTCCAACGGCATCTTTGACGCTTACTACGTAGTGTGCTGGTCCAATCCGGATCTGAACGTAGGCGGCGGATTCGGCTGCACCGGCGCGCCCGACACTTGGGCTGGCTTCGGTGGCACATCCGTGTCGTCACCCATCATGGCGGGAATCCAGGCGCTGGTGGATCAAAAGACCAAGAGCCGCTGGGGCAATCCCAACACGGTGTACTACGCCTTGGCGAAAGGCGAGTACGGTCGCAAGGGATCGGCGGCGTGCAACTCCACCACGGTGGCGAAGACCGGCAACAATTGCATCTTCTATGACGTGACGCAGGGCGATATCGTCGGCGCCTGCAAGAAGTTCCAGGGTACGGCCTATGACTGCTTCTTAGAGAAAGGCGACAAGTACGGCATTTCTTCAACGTCAGACAGCTCATCTGACCCGGCGTACATCACGAACGTAGGTTGGGACTTTCCGAGCGGCATAGGCTCGGTCAATGCCTATAATCTCGTGATGGAGTGGCCGGGCGGGTAGACCGGCCGCTGCCCGTGTTCACTCAGGAATCGATACGTCATACCGAGATAGAACTGGTTGCCGAAACTATTCTGGTTGAGGTTGAAGGCGTGATCGCCATATGGGAATCGGATGCTCTCGATGTCGATGCCAGCATTGCGTGCTTGTTGGGCGAAGCGGTCCGTCGCGTCCGGCGGAACCAGGTGATCGTTATCGCCAAGGATGATGAGAGTCGGAGGAGCGGCGGCGTTGATGTGGGTCGCTGAAGCCACGAACCGGTATCGATCGGGGAATTGCTGGGGACTGCCGCCCACGTAGTAGGTGTTGAACTGGCGCGCCATGTCGGAAATCGCGGGCACCCGACTCACCCATGCGGCGGCGAGATCGACCGGCGGATAGAGCGCGCTCACCGCCGACACCCGCGGCACGCTTCCACCGCAGGAAGACTCGAGCCGGCCTGCGTTGGCGAGATACGCGGCATTGATTGCGAGATTGCCGCCGGCAGAAGAACCCATCAAAGAAATGCGCGCGGGATCCCCACCGAGCCGGGCTGCATTGGCCGCGGTCCAGGCCATCGCGCAACCGACCTGACTTGTCGCGATGTCCCACAGATGTCGATCGACGGATGATAAGCTGTAGTCGATCGATAGCGCCAGCCATCCGCGATCGGTGAACCAGCGAAGGTTTGTCCCGCTCTCGAATCTGTCGCCCATCGTGAATCCCCCGCCATGGATGTACAGCAGGATGGGCGCAGGCTGCCCCGGTGTGGCTGACCTCGGCTTGTAAACTACGAGGCGCAGCGGCTGATCTTGCCAGGTCCCAAATACAACATCGTCGTCGGGGGGTGAACCCGGGATGACCCGCATTCCGAACGTGCGAACCAAATTGATTGGCACACCATGATGGTGAAACTCTGCCACCATTCGGGCGAGTGCGACCGACGCCCATCCTGTCGCCGCAACTGACATGGTCATCAACAGAAGGGTGCCGCGCGAATGCGACGCGCGCCACAGCCGAATTTCGAGCGCACCGATCACAATAGGCACGACGACGAGCCACGGGCCGAAAATCGACAAGAGCGTCGAACCAATGGGCGAGATAAACGGCAGGCCGTAAGCCTGGGCGCCGATGAGGACCAGAAGGCAAATGACCAGCACAGCGCCCGCCGCTATCTGACCGATTCTGCGCGCAATTCTCATGGGGTTATCACTCTGCTAACTAGCATCATAATGTGAAGCTGAATCATCCTGGCGGGTCCGTACTTTCTTTTCATCGATACATACCAGACTGTAGCAAAGATGCTCACATAATTGATCGATGCGCCATGGCAACTGGCCCGCCTACCATCGACGTCCAGTGTTTCGGCGCAGCCGAATCGTCTCGTCGATGAAAACGAATTCCCAATGGCGGTATTGCCAATTAGGCTTGCGTGTTGACATCGAAGGTTTAAGGTAGTGACAGGAAACAGGGTACCGCGGTGGCTGCTGGGGCTGGCATGCGCCTCCTATTCCTTACCCAGCCTGTGCGCGGACGTCAGCGATTTTTGGCAGAGTACCTTTCCGCATCTGCGTGAGCCCACCGCGGACTCGCGGCCGAAAGTCCGCACGCGCGCGGATCAGAAGAACATTGAAGCGCTTGCGGCAGCAGGCTTTGGCAGCGCTGAAATTGGAATCGACCTTCGCGGTGATCCGACACTGGTGCGTCCTGCCCTGCGGGCGCTACTTGAGACCTCGCACCGCGTCGGGCTCCACGTGGATTTGGCTCCGGGCGGCGGACAACCCTATGTAAGCCCAGGCATCGAGTTGAAGGACTCGATGCAGCAGCTGGTCTCGGAAGCGGTGGCCGTCAGTGGTCCAATGCAGTACGAGTGGACGCCTCATCAACCGTCGCGGTTGGCTGGCGAGGCCAGGCTCGTCGCCATCAGCGCGGCAAAGATAGTCACTGACTCGGCCACACCGGTGGTGCTCGACGCTGACAGCGCCATCGATCTGACTCCCAAGGTGGACGGCCAAGGCGTACTGCACTGGCGCATTCCAGCAGGGCGATGGCTGCTGTTCAGTTACTGGCAGCGTGCCACGGGTCAGATCATGGCCGGGAACCCCTTCGTGACGCCTGAAGCATGGAGCGCGCGGGCGCCAGAGCAAAACAAGGCTGCCTATCTGACCGCGGATATCTTCAGCGCAAAGGCCATTTCGGCGGCACTCGCCTATTTGAATCGAAATCTATTGAGCGACGATGCGGCGCTGCTTCGCGATGGGGATCTTGCCCATGACTCGCTCGAGGTACAGGCAGAAATGTTTTGGACCGGCGACCTGCCCGCCGAATTCCAACGCCGTCGCGGTTATTCTCTGATCCCCTATTTGCCTGCGCTGAACACACCCAGGGATTCTTCCTTTAATCCGCTCGATCCGAGCTGGGGCGGTGCCTTGCCTGTGCGGCCTTACGAATTCAATGGCGACGTTGGCGAGAGAGTACGCCACGACTATGCGCAAACCCTGACCGACTTGTATTGCGATCGCTACCTAAACGCGTTCGCAGTTTGGGCGCACCGCAAAGGGATGCGCACCCGCGTGCAAGTCGCATATAACTATTTCGCACTCGACATGTTGCGCAGCGCGCGCGCCGTAGACATCGCAGAGAATGAAAGCTTCGATTCGGGCTGGAGTAAGCCCTTCGACGCGAGCATCCCGACATACGGCACTGATCGCTGGCGCCATGCGATGGATTCCTACCGACTGACGGGATCCGGCACGCACCTCGCAGGCCAGTCACGGGCCACGATCGAATTCGGTGATGATTTTGCCATCTACCGTAAGCAGCCTGTGGACTACATACAGCAGCTTAACGAGGCCCTCGCCGGCGGCATTACGCAAGGGTTGCTGACGGCGTTTTCGAGTGCCGATACCGGGTGGCCGGTTCCGCAAGGACTCGCGCATATCGGTCTCGGCGATGAATGGACTGCCGCGTGGCCGCAGTGGCGCGATTGGCAAAATCTCACCTCGTATTTCGCACGCGCCACTCAACTGCTTGAATCAGGCATACCGCGGGTGGATGTAGCCATCTATCACGACCGAGGGCTTGCCACGGTGCACGATGACGCAGCGCTATTTGCGGACGCGACGCTGGAAGGTGCGGGATACACGTATGACTTCGTCGATCCCGAGGCGCTGTCGGAGCTCGAGGCCGGCAAAATTAACGGCATGCTGTTTGGCCGGCGCGCCGGCTATCGCGCGCTGATTCTGGATCACGAGGCGTCCATCCCGGCGGCTGCGGCACAAGCCATTCTGGCGTTGGCAAAGCACGGCCTTAACGTAATCATCGTGGGCGATGCGCCCTCCAAGAGCAACGGATTCGCGAATCATGAGGCGAATGATCAGCGCGTGAAAACATCGATGGCGGCGCTCATGAAGCTGTCCAATGTAGCTCGACGCGCATCGCGATCCGAGATTACCGCGGCGCTGCGTAATCTTGGATGCGTCCCGGCCGCCTCCTTCGGCGCCGAGTCCCCGCTGCTCAGCGTCCGGCGCCAGCAAAAGACGCATGATGTGTGGTGGATTTTCAATCCAACCAACGAGACCGTCTCCGCCGACGCATCATTGAGTGCAGTAGGCGCTCCTTACATCATCGACTTGTGGAGCGGACGCGCCGAGCGTGTCGCGCAATGGAACCAACGGGATCAACAAACGCTCTTGCCGCTCAAAATCATGCCGCACCAGAGTATTGTCGTGCTGATTCGGCGCGACGAGGTGGCGCCGTTGCATGCGCTGCCCTCCCCCGTGGTCCAAGTGCTGCAGGAGGGCGACGATTTCCTGGTGATGGCAACCTCGCCGCAATCATTGTCGTTTAGCAATGGCATCTCGCGCGCGATTGATCCGCGAGCGCGCCCTCAGCCATTGGCGCCGACGCGCTGGCATTTACACGTGGAGGAGCAATTACCCGATGGTGGCCGAACACATGAGCAGGACTTAAACGAGTTGATGGACTGGCGGCAGATCCCCACACTCAAGGATGCCGTGGGCAGCGCTCTATACGCGGCAGAGGTCACCTTGTCGCCCGAGTGGTTTGGAGCGGATCGCGGCATTCTCTTGTCGGTGGGAGATGTGCAGGGCGCGATGCAGCTCACAGTGAATGATCATCTGGTTACCGATCAGACGACGGGCAATGGTCAGTGGCTCGTGGGAGCCTGGCTCAAACCTGGCGTGAATTCCATTAAGGTGCGGTTGGATACGACGCTTCTGAATCGAATGGTCGCGTTGCGTGCTAGCGGCGATGGCCGTTACCAGACAGGACCCACCGCACTGATGAGCGCCCCGTCCGGACTGTTAGGGCCTGTCGTTCTGAGCAGTATTGCCCGCTTAACGGTAGCAAAGTGACCTCGGGTCTTTACCAAGGAACCGTCCGGCCGAGATAATCCAAATACTGCAGGCCGGGTTTACTACGCACTGCTAGCAGCGTGCTCACGACATTCGGGATGCTCTCCTCTATCGTTAGACGCGCATCCGGGCCGCCCAACTCGGTGCGAACCCAGCCTGGCGCGATCAGGACCATCGAACGCCTTTCCCCGCCGTGGCGCGCCGCGAAACTGCGCATGAACATATTCAGCGCGGCCTTGCTCCCGCGGTAGACCTCGCGCAAGCCGTTCGTGTTATTCGAAACACTTCCTTGTCCAGAGGACATCACTCCGATAGTGCCTTCCTCGGCAACAACGTTGTAAAGGGCCTCCACTACACGCATCGGGCTAAGAGCATTGGTCACCATGACGCGGATGAACTCCTCGGTCGACACTTCGCCGATCGTCTCGTTAGGATTATTGGTCACTCCCGCGTTGACGAACAACATATCGAGCCGCCGATTTGCGAGGCGCGAGCAAAGCGCGGCGATCTGCTCCGGGATCGTGATATCAAGGTTTTCGATTTCGATTCGGCCGGGCGAACGCTGCGACAGCTCGTGTAATCGGGTGCGCGCCGGGCCGCGAACGGTACCCACGACATTCCAGCCTCGATTCAGGAACTCCTCGGCCATGGCGTAGCCGAGTCCGCGCGAGGCGCCGACGACTAGCACGGTCGGTCGCAGCTCAGAGTCAGAGTCCATCGCCGTTCCCTGCGAGTTTCATGCTGAGCTCAACGTCACCTGCGAATGGAACCGACACATAGCCGCAGTCGGGGTCACGGACGCGGGCAAGGTATTCGGGACTCCAGTCCGCGTTGTCCGCCACTACCAGGGCGCCGGGCCGCAGACGAGGCTCGAGGAGCGAAAGCACGGTCGAATACAGACCTTTCGCTCCATCAAGCAGCACAAGGTCCACTGTTTCTGGCAGATCCCGTGCGAGGGTTTCCACGGCATCACCGGTCCGAATCTCGACGAGGTCGTCCAGACCTGCCGCGGCGATGCTGGCGCGCGCGCCGTCAACCTTTGTCGGTTCGAACTCCGTACCGATGAGGCGTCCACCGCCGTTGTCGCGCAACGCCGCGGCAAGGTGCAGGGTCGAAACACCGAACGAGGTGCCGAACTCGACAATGGCCCTCGCCCCAGTGGACCGGGCAAGCATGTAGAGGAGCATCGCCGCCTGTCTCGATACCGCCAAGTGAAAGTCCTTGAGAATCCCGTAAAGCGCTCGATAGTTCTCGGTGCTCATTAACGCGGCCTGCCCACTCGCGGGCAGGGCTTGCCTTCGCTCATCGAGCCTCGCATCGCTGGCATCGGCTTCGGCGAACAATCTCGCGACTACAACTGAGCATGGGGAGCTCGTTAGTGTATTCATTCAGTTCTATGTCCTCGGTACTCGCAGGGAGTTTGCGTACGAGCTAGAATACGAATAAAACATCGCATTTACTATTCGCATTCCGGATGAGTTCATGGCAAGAGACACGAAACCCGTTATTTCCGCAAGAAAACAGCCGCGACAGGTCCGCTCTACCAGACTGGTCAGTGACATTCTGGAAGCGGCAGCTCGCGTTCTCACGCGTGACGGTGCACATCGCTTCACGACCGCACGCGTGGCAGAGGCTACTGGCATCAGCGTCGGATCGTTGTATCAATACTTTCCTAACAAAGAAGCGATCCTATTCCGGCTTCAGGCTGACGAATGGGGACAAACCATGGGCCAGTTCCGCCGCATCCTGGGCGAGGTAAACACGGCGCCTCTCGAGCGGCTTCGAGCGGCCGTACGGATGTTCTTCCGCTCCGAGTGCGATGAAGCAGCATTCCGCAGCGCTCTTGAGGACTCCGCACCGCTCTATCGCGAGGCAGCCGAGTCTCGCGCGCATGCCGAGGAAGGTCGTCAGCTCATGGAGAGCTTCATGAAGGAGGCACTCCCTCGCGCCTCGGCGCGTGAGCGCGCTTTCGCCGCAGACCTCGTGGGCCTCGTTATGTCTTCCGCGGGAAAGGCCATCTCGAGTCAGGCCCGATCCCGCGCCGAGGTTGATGCGCTCGCAGAAGCGATCGGCGAGATGTTCTGTGCCTACTTAAAGACTGTCAGAGCCGTGCGGACGCCCTGAATGCAAGGGGCTGAAACGATCTGGGCCGTTTGTAATTGGCGATCAAATTGCTGCACTGTGCGGCAAGTTCCTCTTCGGTCGCGGAGCAGTTAGGTCGAAATCGAACGACGGCATGAACACGCTCGCCCCATCGGCTGTCGGGTACGCCGATGACGGCGCACTCCAAGACCGCAGGGTGCTGGGCCAGCGCGTTTGCCAGCCCGATACTTCGAGGTGCGGTTTGTACGCTACCGCACAGCGGAAATGCGCACGTCGTGAAATTATTACACCGAACCGCCAGCCACAGGAGTAAATCGATGGATACGAATACTCAGGTTCTGGAGCGATGTTTCGGCAAGGGCTCATCGGAATCATCAGATACCGTCTTGGCGATCAGCGCGCGAGCCGATGACGACGTCGAGCGCTCAGAGAGCAACATCCTTCGGTGGATGTCGTATTTGCCCGAGGACTGCATCAAAACGATGATTGCAATGGGATGGGATATTAGTACGTAAGCGCCCAGGTCCGGCGAGTCGAACGACCAAGCGCGGATCCGCGAGCCTTATGCTTGCGCTTGCGCCTGTCGACAGCCGACCATATCAGTGTATTAAGGTGGGGTTCGTAGCGCATATCTCAGCAAGTCTCTGATGATATTCGGCGCGAAGTCGTACCATTCGATACCGACACCCTCAGTGAACTTGCGCGCGACGAGCGCCTTGATCACTGCAATGCGCGTGGACGGCGGCGGCAGCGCGATGCTGACTTCTATGAGAGTGTTTAGGCGCAAATCGGAATCGGATGTCATGAGTGCTCCGCTCAAACTGAGGTTTTGCATGCGGGCACTTGCTCCGGTCACTCGACCTGCTTCCACTCGGACCGGTATATTGACCCTGACGCGGTCGCCCCATCGATGCTCAGGTCCATTTCTCATATATGGCATGAAGAATTTCTCCGTTTCGTACAAGCACCATGCAACTGATCGCCCTCACGCAACCACAGTTGCAGGCAGGTCGGCACCGAGCAGCTTTGCGAATTCATTGGCAGCGACCGGCTTCTGAAAGTAATAGCCCTGTCCCTCCGCACAATTTTGTGCTTGCAAAGCCAGAAATTGGTCGCGTGTCTCCACGCCTTCGGCAATCACGTGTAGATGGAAACTGCGTCCCAAATTAATCACGGCACTGACAAGTTTCGAATCATTGGAATCGACGCAAACGCCTTGCACGAAAGATTTGTCAATTTTCAGCGCGTTAATCGGGAACCGTTTCAAATAACTCAAACTGGAATACCCCGTGCCGAAATCGTCCAGCGTGAGTCGAATACCCATATCTTTAAGTGCGCGCAGTACCGCGATGGTGGATTGCGGATCTTGCATAAACGCCGTCTCAGTCAATTCAAACTCGAGATACTGCGGATCCAATCCAGTCTCTTGTAGAATTTCGTGCACGTGGCCAACGAAGTTGTTCGATCGCAATTCCACTGCTGAAATATTGATTGCTATGGGTATCGCCGCGAGATGCTCCTTGAGCCAGAATCGCCTTTGTCGACACGCTTCACGTAGCACCCACCGGCCGATGGGTACGATATAACCGCACTGTTCGGCAATAGGTATGAAATCCTGCGGAAACACGATGCCACGCTCCGGTTGATGCCACCGAATAAGCGCCTCTGCGCCGGTTAAGGTGCCCGTCACGAGATCTAACTTCGGCTGGTAGTGCAACTCAAATTCGCCGCGGTCCAAGGCATGGCGCAGGCTGCCTTCAATAGATTGACGTTCCAGGGCGTGCTCGTTCATGGCGGGCCTAAAGAACTGATAATTGTTCCGGCCATTGTCTTTGGCGCTTAGCATTGCGATGTCCGCGTTCTTCAGCAGCGTCTCTGCATTAGCCCCGTCTTCCGGATAGATACTGATCCCGACGCTTACAGTGATTTGCATGTCGTGCTCCTCCACGCGGTGTGGCGTGGCGGCGACGGTCAGGATCTTTTGCGCGCTGAAGGCTGCATCTGCGGCATGCGTAACGGAGGATAACAGGACCACGAATTCGTCCCCGCCCTGGCGACTGATCGTATCGGAGCTGCGGACGCTGGCCACCAAGCGCTGAGCAATGGATAAGAGAAGCTTGTCGCCAATGGGGTGCCCCAAGGAGTCGTTGACGTGTTTGAAGCGGTCGACATCGATGAATAACACCGCTAATTGTTGCTGGTTGCGATGCGCCACCGAGATCGCCTGGCTCAAACGGTCGTTCAGCAGCAACCGGTTGGGTAGGTCGGTCAAGTAATCGTATTGCGCCAGGTGCGACAATTTTTGAGACATCGCACGCGCCTGCGTCACATCGTGAAAGACCATGACGCCACCGGTTACGCGACCGCGCCGATCATGGATGGGCGCGGTAGAGTCTTCGATCGGTGACTCTGTTCCGTCACGCCGAATTAGGATGCTCCCTTCCGGCAGGCTCAATTTCTGGTTTTTCTCGATAACCAAAGTCATGGGATCTAAGGCGCGGCGGTGATCTAAGACATCGACAATTCGAAACACGTGATTAAAGGGTTGGCCGATGGCTTCGGCCGCGTGCCAACCGGTCATTGCCTCAGCGACTGGGTTGAGGAAGGTTACAATGCCCAAGACGTCGGTACTGACAACCGCATCACCGATTGAATTGAGCGTCACTTGTGCACGTTCCTTCTCTCTGAACAGGGCCTCCGCATTCGATGCGCGCTCGAGCATGTTGCGCAGTGCCTTGGGCAGCAAGTAACCATCGAGATCAGCTTCTAATAGGTAGTCCTCCGCCCCGCGTTGTACGGCGAGTTTCGCGGTACTCTCATATTCAAGACTGCTAAGCACCAGAATGGGCACATCGGGTGATATCTGGAATATCCTATCGAAGCTCTCAATTCCGTGGCTGTCTTGCAGGAACAGATTGATTAGGATTGCGGCAAACCGTTCCTTCCCGTCTCTGCGCAGTAGCAGTTGGCCATCGGAACATAACTGCACCCATTCGACGACGAAGAATCCGTCAATCGAGTTAAGAAGCGCGTCCCCCACCGCCTTGGCTTTCGCGCCATCGTCGTGTATCAGAAGCACCGTCTGAGGCATAGCACCGTCCTTGCGCACCTGTTTTATAGAACATATTTCGTCGTTGCCCGTCTGTCTGGTAGCGCACATTGCCGGTCGACCTCGACGCATTGCGGAAGCTTTACTAATTACGCCGGCGAACTCGCTCCTTGCATCCCAATTACCCCGCGAGCGCTCTTGAATTAAAAATTGGCATAAGTGGCGCAGCGCACAGATGAAACTCGCGCGATTTGCATAATTCGGGAAACAGACATGCGCGGAAGCCGAGGAGGACATAACCTTAGTCAAACCATTTTCGGAGTGCGACAGCTCTCTCCCTTCGATGGCTCGTGGTGCAGTCCCTTCCCACGGGCCCTGGATGTATCTGCCGCACTCCTTCTTCTCCGCCAGTCCCGCACGGCAGGCGGGATCTTGCTCCCGCCCGCGCTAACTCGCTAACTTGCTTGGAAGTAGTCGGCTGTATTCCTTTTTGACCACCGCGTAGCACTCGCAACTGCGTTGCTCCAATCCTTGACGGTCAAGGACGGTGATATGGCCGCGGGAGTACCGAATCAGCCCTGCCTTCTGCAATTTGAGCGCTCCCTCCGTGACGCCCTCGCGACGCACACCGAGCATGTTGGCGATCAGTTCCTGGGTCATCACGAGTTCGTTTCCCTGTAGCCGATCCAGACTCAACAACAGCCAGCGACACAACTGTTGATCCAAAGAGTGATGTCGATTGCACACTGCGGTTTGCGCCATTTGCGTGATCAGCGCTTGGGTATATCGAAGCAGCAGGTGGAGCACCGGACCCGCCTTGTCGAATTCATCCTTCATTACCTGCGCTTTTAAACGAAAACCGCTACCGGCACTTTGTACGACGGCCCGGCTCGGTGTGGAATTACCGCCCATGAAGAGCGAAATGCCGACGATTCCCTCGTTCCCCACCACTGCGATTTCAGCAGAAGCGCCGCTTTCCATCACATAGAGAAGCGAGACAATGGCGGTAGTCGGGAAGTAGACGTGGGTCAGCGTACCGCCTGCCTCATACAGCACATGCCCCAACGGCATATCGAAATACTCTAATTGCGGCCACCAACGTTGCCTCTCTGCTGGAGGGAGTTCCGCAAGTAAGTGGTTTTGCGCAGGCGAAGAAGGCGGATTATTCACTGAATTACTGGGCGCGTCTGAGGACTAAGAACACCCATTGGCAGCGGGCGACCCTCACATAGCGTCGGACTTTCTCGTCAATACAACTACGTATGTTCGCTACCGTACACAGGAGCTGGCCACGGCGCAAGTCGCGCGGTAATTTCATCGACGTTGCCGGGAGCCGTATTCCTGAGCTACGCCTCACAGGATTCTGAGGCGGGGCGGAGAATTTACGAGGCGCTCGGCGCGGCCGGCATTGAGGTCTGGTTTGACCGGAGCGAGTTGCGAGGAGGTGATGTCTGGGATCGCAGGATCCGAGAGCAGATCCATCAGTGCAAGCTATTCATGCCCATTATCTCGGCCAATACGGAAGCGCGGGTCGAGGGCTATTTCAGGCGGGAATGGAAGCTGGCGGTCGAGCGGACGCACGACCGATCGGAACGTGTGGCATTCCTCGTTCCGGTGGTTATCGACTCGACCGCAGAACAACTCGCGGATGTTCCAGACGCCTTTCGCCACGTTCAGTGGACACGTCTGCCCAACGGGGAAACGCCGCAGGGACTCGTCGATCGCATCAGAAGACTGCTCACGCCCGAAGGTTCTTTCGGCGCGGACCGCGCCCGAGTTCCGGTAAACAATGTCGTCACGGGCACGCTTAGCCCGCCCGGGGTCACGCGCCGCCAGCGCATTCAGTACGTAAGGGCAGCTGATGGCACTCGCTTGGCATGGGCTCAGGCCGGTGCGGGACAGTCACTCGTCAAGGCCGCTAACTGGCTCACTCATCTCGAATACGACTGGACCAGCCCGGTGTGGCGGCATTGGATCCAGTTCTTCTCAACTCACTTCCAATTCACCCGATATGACGAGCGGGGGTGCGGCATGAGCGAGTGGCGCGCAGGAGCGCTGACCCTCGAGGAATGGACCGCGGACCTCGAGCTCGTCATCTTCACGGCGCAAATCGACTCGCCTGTCACGCTGCTCGGTATCTCCCAGGGAGCCGCTGCCTGCATTCAGTACGCGGTGATGCATCCCGAGCGAGTCGCGCGCATGATCCTCTACGGAGGCTACGCGCGAGGTGCGTTCCGGCGCGGCGATGTAGCGGCTCAGCGCGCGTACCGAGCGATGGTGGAGCTGGCGGAAACGTCATGGGAAGCCAGCAATTCGGCTTTTCGCCAAGTTTTCACCTCGCGATTCATACCCGGAGCAAGCCCCGAGCAGCTGCAATGGTTCAACGAGCTCTGCACCAAAAGTACGGTCGGAGAGGTCGCTGGCAAGCTCATGCACGCGCGCGCAGAGGTCGACATTGGCGACCTTCTTCCGCGGGTGCGCACCCCAACGTTGGTGCTGCACTCGCGCAACGATGAAGTGGTGCCAATCTCGGAAGGTCAGTGCCTCGCCACGGAGATCGAAGGCGCCGAATTCATAGAGCTCGACTCCCGCAACCACGTTTTGCTCGAACACGAGCCGGCATGGTTCCGTTTTCAAGAGGAAGTCCTTGCCTTCGTACGCTAAAAGCCATAACGGGGCGGGCTCCCCAGGGAGGGCCTTAAATCAGGCTGCCTTGGCAGGACTTGCTCGGAAGGCCCGCACTCCTTCGATGAAGGCGTCGATCTGCGGATCGGTCCCGATGGTGACGCGGCACCAGTTCTCGTAAGGCGGAAAACGCCGTCCGACAGCAATATTCCGATGCCGCATGAACTCTGTGAACTGCTTGATCGGCGCGCCCGTGTCGAAGAATACGAAATTGCCATGAGGTTCGGCATACGGAAAGTG
>Ga0302325_10005201_pt1 | contig 29753 bp, 20 predicted proteins | sample Palsa_T0_2_FD_201948 | JGI IMG/M metagenome (GOLD analysis project Ga0302325, IMG submission 201948) | Peat permafrost microbial communities from Stordalen Mire near Abisko, Sweden - Palsa_T0_2 | ecosystem: Environmental > Terrestrial > Soil > Palsa > Peat permafrost | place: Sweden: Abisko...
CCGGCTTGCAGCGCCTTCATCGCGGCCGGTTTCGGAGTTACAGCGAACAGGACGGACTCCCGGCCAGGAGTCAATATGATTCCATCTTTGAAGATAAGTTCAAGTCCATCTGGGTGGGAACTCTGGGTGCCGGTGTATGGCATCTTGAAGCTGGACGCTGGCATGGTTTCGGCGTTGCGCATGGAGTTCCTCGCGGGCAGATACGAGGATTTGCCGATGGGGATTCCGGTCCGATTGTGGCCATCGCCGATTATGGACTCTTCGCATACCGCAACGGGCGATTTCATAAACTGGCCGGCGTCCCTGATGGCTATATTTCATCGCCGGTCCGCGTTGCGGATGGCAGTCTCTGGTTCGCGATCCTGCACAAAGGCGTGTATCGGATCTACCGAAATGCTCTTACTTCATTCGGTCCGAAGGACGGTCTCACTGACGACGCAATCTGGGCTCTCGTCCCTGACGGCAAAGGAGGACTATGGGCAGGCGGCAAGACCGGCGCATTTCACTGGAATGGTCAGCGTTGGAGTCGCGAGGTGGCTGCGCCAAACGCAGTGGACGCAATAGCGATCTCAAGAACTGGCGGCCTGCTGCTGGGCACATCGAACGGATTGGTGTATCGCAACGGTAAGACGAACTGGACGTTGACTCAGGAAGATGGACTCCCAGGCGATGCGGTCATCTCGCTTAAGGAGGATGTCTACGGAGATATCTGGATGTCGACCGCGCACGGAATCTGTCGAATTCCGCATGAACAACTTCAAGCGCTGAGCAGTGGAAAGGCAGACTGGGTCGCGCCCGAAGTCTTCAGCGAAGACGATGGATTGCGGAGCCGAAGCATTCTTCCTATGGGCCAGGTCACTGAAACGCTTGCTCGCGATGGAAGGCCATGGTTCGCAACAGAGACCGGGCCGGTAGTAGCCGACATCGCGGTTCAATCGCAGTCCTTGCCGCAAGCTGTGATGGATGGAATCTCAATAGACGATGCCCATTTTCCACCGGGCAACATCAACGTTACGCCGGGACGGCATCGCCTGGCATTTACATTTACCGCGCCGGCCTCTTCAGCTCCCGAGCAGATGCGATTCCGTTATCGTCTGCTGGGTTGGAAGAGCGATTGGGTCAATGCCGATACAGTGCGTGAAGCGTCGTATATGGGATTGGCTCCAGGCAATTACTCGTTTCAGGTACAAGCCGCGAATCGCATAGGGAAGTGGGGCCCAGTCTCTGAAGCAATCGCGGTCGAGTTGGAGCCATACTTCTGGCAATCGCGTTGGTTCCTCGCGTTGGTTGTGATGGTGCTTGTAGGGATTGTCGTTGAGATTACGCGCAGACGCACCATGCAACGCGCGGAGAAGCTCAATCTGCGCTTTCAGGAGCGATCCGCGGAACGGGAGCGAATTGCGCTTCAGATCCACGATACATTCATCCAGGATTTGACTGGAACGGCGCTGCAACTTGAACTCGTGGGGTTGCAACTTGAGGAAGACCCGAGAGTCGCTCAGCTCTCTTTGACTTCACTTGCAGCGCGCATGCGCGAGATGGTGGCGCGAAGCCGCGATATAGTTTCCAATCTGCACTCGATGGCCGGGCCGCAGTTCAGCCTGCTGGACTTGCTCACCTATGTTGAAGCCGAGTTTCGCCTGACGGACGCTCCCGTTTATAAGCTTTCGAGCATAGGAGCCGCGCGTGACCTGCATCCCTTTTTGCGCGATGAAGTTTACAGCATCTGTCGCGAAGCGATTGCGAACGCATTTCGCCACGCTGCGGCCAACACGATCGAAGTCAAGATTGCTTTCTTGCCGCGTAAGCTCACGGTGACGATCGTGGACGATGGTCTCGGTATGAGTGAGTCGATTCGGAGAGGCGGCAGAGCGGGGCACTTTGGGCTTTCCGGAATGCAGACCCACGCCCGCAGGATCGATGGAACTCTGCAACTGGAAAGCGCACCTGGCTGTGGGACAAGGGTGACGCTGGAAGCTCCCATTTCCGGGCCGCTCTACGGCCGTCAAATTCGCTTTTCTTTCCTCCGGCTGGTGGGCCGGAAAGACGAGCATGGGCAAACGCAGATAGAAACTCACGGCGCAACCCGCGGTCCGCATGATAGCGTGTGAAGTTGTGGAAACGGATTCGCTCAAAGTTCTTATCGTCGATGACCACCCAATGGTGCGTGAGGGGCTGGCCGGAATTTTTGCACGGCACAACATCAGCGTTACGGGACTCGCTGCAAACGGACAGACCGCCATCGCGATGTTTCAGGCTGAACGCCCGGATGTTGTTTTATTGGATTTGCGGTTGCCGGATCGCAGCGGGATCGACGTTTTGAGGGCGCTGCTCGAAATCGATCCAACCACGCGTGTGGTCATGCTCACCTCCGCACAAGGAGACGCCTCTGTCTACGAAGCGGTACAGGCCGGTGCCTGCGGCTATCTGCTGAAGGGCATTGAAGGCGGCGCGCTTGCGGAGCAACTTCGCCGCGTAGCCGCTGGCGGAAAAGCACTTCCCGATGAGACGACGGATAAACTGGCCCGCTACATTGGATCGCGCAAATTGAGCGAACGAGAGATCGAGGTGCTGACCTTGATCTCGAAGGGAAAGAGCAACAAAGAGGCAGCTCAATTGCTCTTTGTCACTGAGGATACGATCAAAATGCATGTAAAGAACATCTTGCAGAAGCTGCAGGCCAGCGACCGCACCCAGGCTGTGGTCATCGCCCTGCAACGCGGATTCTTGACTTTATAAAGCCAGCGAAAACCTACCCGAAAGGGTAAGTAAAATCCTGATCAAGCGGGAGTTCTCCCGGCTCTGCCGGAGGAGAGTTACTGGATTGGATGCCCGCTAACGTCTATCGTTGTATAGGCTGTTTGATCCAGATTTGCCACATGCAGCTTCCCGGCGATGGGGTTGATCGCAAGCGCGTAGGGTGCCTGTCCAGCTTTCAGCGTGGCCAGGACTTTATAAGTGCTGCCGTCGATCACGGTAACGCTGTTGCCTTTTGTATTCGCGACGTAGACGAGATTGTGTTCGGCATCGACAGCGATAGCTTCTGGACGATGGCCGGTCGGAATCTGGCCAATTGCGTGGCCTTTGACGCCGTCGATCGCCGTTACAAAATTGCTGCCATAATTGACGACGAAGATAGTGTCGGTGCGAGGATTGACCGCGAGAGCACAGGGAATCTGTCCGGCTGCGATCAGGCGGGCAGTGTCGGAACCCGGATAGAATACCGCGACTTCGGCATTACCAGGCCTCGCCACGTAAACAATCCCGGTGTCAGGGTTAACCGCGATGCCCCAGGCGTGCATGCCGGCGGAATGATTGGTCAGCTCATGGCTGGTTTCGTTCAAGACGCGAAGATCGCCTCCCTCGTATCCAAGCAAGTAAACCGTGTGGGTTCTGGGATTCACGGCCAGAAGATCGGGCGAGCCGGCCTTGATTCCGGTGACTGAATTCGTCTCCGCGTCGATGATCATCAGTTGATCGCTGTAGGTTCGCGACACGTAGATCTTGCCCGCAGTAGAGTCGGACGCAATGGAGTATGGATGGGCGCCGACGGGTAGGGTCGCAAGAACGGCATCGGTTTTGCCGTCAATCACGCTGACAGTACCGTCGCCGGCATTGGCAACGTAGGCGCGTCCATTGCCGGTGTCGACAGCGATCGACACCGGTCCAGCACCAACTTTCACCCGGCTCGTCGAGTTAGTTGCATCGTTGGCAATCACTACCTCGCCGGCGCCGGTATCCACGGTATAGGCTTTTGCCGCAATGGGGCTGAAAACGACGGCCTGCGGGTTGATGAGACCGGAGACCGGCTCATCCGCCTTGTCGACGGATTGCGCTAAACCTGCTCGGTCCGCACGGACCAACGCGGCCACGGCGACCAGGGATAGCATCACAGAGATTGTCCGCGATTTCTGCTTTTGGGAGGCTGTGCCAATTCTCGAATTGGTGAGATACTTCATATTGTTTACTAAGTATCCTCGGTTTTCGTATGGTGCGCAACAAATGTTGCGAAGCGTCGCCGGCGCATGGGAAATGAATTCATTCGATAAGGGGACTGGTCTTGACCAATCTGTATGGATTTCGGCATCTCCGCCGTCGCTGCCTGTGCATCGTTGCGCTTCTGACCTGCGCGGTTGGATGGAGCCAGAGCGTACACCCGAAGTTTCGCGTGATTGCCATTGCTGAAGCTGGTGGCATTCACAAGCCATTTGTGGACGCCGCGAAAGTATGGCTGGCCCAAGAGGCGATTGCCGACAATTTTTCGATCGACTACATCGAGAATACAGACAAGATCGACAAGGCTTTCCTGGCGCAGTATCAGTTGTTTATTCAATTGAATTATCCGCCCTATGCCTGGAAACCAGCCGCCATGGAAGCCTTCCGCGACTACATTGAGCAAGGGCGCGGGGGATGGATTGGATTTCACCACGCAACATTGCTTGGCGAGTTCGACGGTTATCCAATCTGGCCGTGGTTCTCAGACCTTATGGGCGGCATTCGGTTCAAGGAGTATATCGCTACGTTTGCCTCCGGCAAGGTGATGGTGGAGGACAAGTCTCATCCTGTAATGCAGGGACTTGGCGATAGCTTTGAAATCAAGGATGAGGAATGGTACACCTACGACAAGTCTCCACGACCCAATGTGCATGTGCTGGCAAGCGTGGATGAAAGCACATACTCACCGGACTCGAAGATCAAGATGGGCGATCATCCAGTGGTCTGGACCAATGACCGCATGAGGGCAAGAAACGTATACATCTTCATGGGGCACAGGCCTGAGCACTTCGCAAACCCTGCGTATATTCGCCTCTTTCACAACGCCATTTTGTGGGCGGCTGCCAAATGAGCCCGATGCGCCTTCGGAGATTCGTTTTTTGCGGTCTGCTGTTTCTGGCCTTCTACCCATCGGTGGCCGCTCGCTGTCAGCAGGCTCGGTTTCATGTCCTCGCGTTCTATTCGACCAACGTCGAGAAGGATCATGCGATGTTCGCCGAAGAAGCGCTTACGTTCTATGGGAAGCTGGCGAAGCAGGATGGATTCGACTTCGCTTCAACAACAAACTGGGACGATCTGAATGCGGAACGTCTCAAGGACGTTCAGATTGTCCTTTGGCTGGACGACTTTCCGCATAGCGAATCGCAGCGCGCCGCATTTCAACAATATATGACACATGGCGGGGGCTGGCTGGGCTTCCATATTGCCGCGTACAACGACAAAGGAACGCACTGGCCGTGGTTTGTCGACTTCCTGGGCGGGACAGTCTTCTATAGCAACAACTGGCCTCCGCTCCCAGCGCTTCTCGACGTGGAAGATAGGTCAAGTCCGGTGACCAAACGCCTGCCGGCTCAATTCACTTCACCAGCCAACGAGTGGTATATCTGGCGGCCGAGTCCGCGGTTGAGCAAAGACGTGAAGGTGCTGATTGCGCTGGACAAATCGAACTATCCTCTTGGCCTCAAAGATACCATCAAGGGCGGGGATCTTCCTGTCGTTTGGACCAACACGAAGTTCAGGATGATCTATATGAACATGGGTCACGGCGACAAGATATTTATCGATCCACTTCAGAATCACCTCTTTGAAGATGGGTTGCTGTGGCTTGGCTCCCAGCACTGACGCCTATTGCTCCATGGCTCCGTATTGAAAGCGAGGCGCCAAGCGGCAACCGGTACGCTCGACCATGGCCAGCGTAAGCGCTTGCGGCGCCAGCAGGGAAGTGATGCCTTCCCATGGCTCTGCAACAGCATGAAGCTTGACGGGAAATAACTTCGGGTTAGCCTCATGATCCTCGGTCGAAACCAGCACGACCTTGCCTCCCTTGCGGTTGCATTCGCTTGCCAGCCTCACTCCAAGTTCAGCGGCGCCTCCCAGCGCAAAGATGATGGCGACATGCATCTCGTCCACATCCAGATTCGGCCCATGGCGGAATCCGGCGCCGGTATGCGGCGCGGCCCGGAATCCGCTCATTTCGCGAATAGTGAGTGCACTCATAATGGCGCCGCCATAAGCTGCTCCTCTGCCAATGATCTCGATGTTGGCTGCACCGCGACAGAAAGATTCGAGATCGCTCCGGCCGGCAAAAATACGGTCCAGATCGTCAGCGAAGGATCGCGCCGCATGCTCTGCATCGCGTCGCCAGTCGAGGTCGAGCATCTCGGATGCAAGAACGATTGCAGCCGCCGCAGCGTTGGTGTAAGTCTTAGTGGCATTGCCGTACTCAGGTCCGGCGAGGATAGGAAACCTGTGCTTCGCAAGACGCCAGCAAGTACTCGCCGGATTGTTGCAGATCAGCTCGAGCGGAAGGCCAGCGCCTCGATTGAAAAGTTCTACAAGTTCCGCGCTTTCGCCCGAGGTGGTGAGCAGGACGGACAACGCCGCATCACGCCATGTCGAGACACCATAATGCAGCCATTCGCCTGCGTCCAGCGTGAACGAAGAACGGCCATGGGACTGCAAGAGTGTCGATGCGCCGATGGCCGAGCAATAAGACGCTCCCATGCCCAGAAACAGTATCGGTCCGTGCCCCGCAGCGAGTTCACGCAACTTGAGAAGCTGCGTGCGCAAGGCTGGATCGTTAGCATAGGCGTGCAGAAGTTCATTCAGCTTCGCTGGCTGTTGGCGGCATTCCATCTCAAGGATCTGTGTGCCGGTCGCGGCGAGCAGTTCTTTGGCCGGTTCAATGCCCGCGATCCAGCGTGGCGCCTTTGCCTGGTTGCCTTCCATCATGCTTCCTCGTCTCCTATCAGAGCAAAATCCGGCTACTTATGCAAGGTTCTTAACAAAGTTGCGGCGATTCAGCCTAGACTGGTTGCTTAACGCGATATTCTACGGTGGAGGTGGGAGTTGGCGAACCGATTGGCCAGCGCTGGAACGCAAGCGAAACCCGCGATAAAGCGGGGCTTTCTCTGGAAAGTCTCCTGCATTGCCGGATTGGGCGGCATCCTCTATGGCTACGATATGGGGATCGTCGCGGCGGCATTGATCTTTGTTCGATCGTCCTTCACGCTCTCGACACAGATGGAAGGGGCTGTGGTGAGCGCGGTGTTGGTGGGGTCAATGCTGGGAGCAGTGGTCGGCGGCGCGCTCGCCGATCGTCTGGGTCGCCGCTTGATTCTGGTTTCCGGCGGTATTGTGTTCATCGTAGGTTCGCTCCTGGCGCTGCTCGCGCCCGATGTGGGCGCATTGATTGCTGCCAGAATGCTGCTTGGACTGGCAATTGGATTCACCTCAGTGACAGCACCGGTATATGTCTCAGAGCTTGCTCCGCCGCAGTCTCGGGGTATGTTGATTGGCCTGTATCAATTTGCTCTGACGCTGGGGCTTGCTCTAGCAGACCTGGTCGGATATTGGTTGGCGAGCAGCCATGCATGGAGGCTCATGTTCGGCCTGGGAGCACTACCGGCATGCCTATTTCTGCTACTGGTGCTGACAGTGCCGGAAAGTCCTCGTTGGCTGGTTGGACAAGGTCGTATCCTTGAGGCTGAGGCGATCCTGCTGACTTATACCGATGAAACCGGAACGCAGCTGTTGCTCAGCGACATTCGGCAAAGTCTCACCATCAAGGTCGAGCGGCGCTGGAGCGCGCTGTGGAGCCCCGGCGTCCGTTGGGCTTTGTTCATTGCCGTGGGATTTACAGTGCTGCAGCAAGTTACGGGCATCAATACGGTCTTCTACTATGGGCCGCAGATTTTCCTGTTGGCCGGAGTACGCTCCGACAAAGCCGCAATATTTTCCACGTTCCTTCTGGCTATTCTCAATGTGCTCGCGACGATCGTCGCTCTTCCGCTCGTGGACCGCATCGGCCGCAAACCGCTGCTCTATTGCGGAGTTGGCGGCATGACACTCTCGCTCTTCCTCCTATCGTTTGCGTTTCATAGCCAGGCGCTGTTGGGTTCTTCAATGGGCTTGGTAGCGACTTTGTGCCTGGTGCTCTACATCGCTTGCTTTGCCTTCAGCATGGGCCCAATCGGATGGATTCTCGTAGCCGAAGTGTTTCCGCTGCGGCTTCGCGGCCGCGGTGTCGCAGCGGCAACGCTTGGCTCGGGAGCGGCCAATTCGCTGGTAGCATTCACCTTCCTCTCGTTGATCAAGACCGCGGGCAATAGCTTGACGTTCGCCATCTATGGGGGATTCTGCGTGCTTACGCTGCTGTTTGTGCGCTTTGTAATCCCAGAGACAAAAGGGCGCGAGTTGGAAAGCATCAGCGCCTCTCAAACAGAAGCCATTTCATCAAAATGATCCCCTTAACCGCAATGCAGGTGGGATCGAGAGCAAGGAAACGACGCAATGGAGTCGAACTTATTGAGCGGCCCAGCCATCACAGAAGAACCATCGCAAGAGCATCGGGATCGCGGATTCGTGATTGGCGTGGACATTGGCGGCACCAATCTGCGCCTTGCGCTGGCAGACTGGGCCGGTAATTTCGTTGGCCGATGGGCTTGCTCGACCGCAGGCATTCGTGAACCTCAGGCAATTGTTCGATTGATCTGTCAAGGCGTGGACGCATTGATACTTGAGAGCGGACGCTCGCGCGGTGATTTGAAGGCCATCGCCGCAGGAGCGCCGGGTATCACAGATAGCGACAACGGAGTGGTGCTGGCAACCTCTTACCTCATGGGCTGGAAGGAGGTGCCTTTGCGCGATCTGCTGGAAGCCGAACTGGGAGTACCCGCATTTCTGGACAATGACGTGAATATGGCTGCCTTTGGGGAATACTCAGCCGGCTCGGCGATCGGCGTGAGCGACTTCGTATTCCTAGCCATCGGCACCGGAGTGGGCGCGGGTATTGTGCTGAACGGCCAGGTCTATCGCGGCCACGGATGGCTTGCCGGAGAAGTAGGCTACATGCTCGTCCCTGGAACCGGAGTTACAGCGATTGAAGAAGATCGGCCGGGAGCGCTGGAAGAGATGGTAGGCGGCGAAGGGATTCGCTCACGCTGGCAATGCCGCTGGAGCGAAGGTGAAACTACGCTGCCGCAAGAGGCCACGGCAACGCAAATATTCGATGCGGCTCGCGCCGGCGATGCGCTGGCACAAGAGTTGCTTGGACTTGTCGCTCGCACCTTGGCATACGCCATTTACAACATATCTCTGGTCCTGAATTGCCCGCTCTTTGTGCTGGGAGGCAGTGTCGGTTTGCATCCAGCGCTGCGGGAAGCGGCAGGTGCAGTCCTAAAGCGGATCAACACCCGCGTGCAACCCACCCTCGCGCCGAGTTCACTGGGCGCGGAGGCGCAACTGAACGGAGCCGTATTCCGGGCCATTGCCGTCGCAACAAGTCGAAGGCTCGTACGTGAATGCCGAGCACAGAAAGCGTGCCTCAATGGCTCTGCCAATATCGATTGAAGCCGATGTAATCGGATGGCAGATTGGCAAGGATAGTTCGGCGGAGTTCCAATACATCGACCGAGCCCAGTTTCTTATAAAGCACTTTGCCATCGCCGGATAGAAGAATCGTATAAGGCACTGCGGAATCCCATTCCGGATCGAAGGCTTTCTGGTGCGCCTCCGTATCGTCGGAATCGAAAAGGAGATTCGTTCCGGTGGCATGCTTCTTTTCAAGAAAGCGTAGAACGCTTGACTTTTCATCCGGCATATTCGCCGAAACTGTTACCAGCGATAGGTCTCGATCGGAGTACATACGTAGAGTGTCTTCGAGGTCTGCGAACTCAACGATACATGAGCCGCACCAAGTGGCCCAGAAGTCGACCAGCATCATCTGGTGCGATGGATTGGAACGCAGCTTAGTCAGATCGGCCTTGGATGCCAGAGTTACACTCACCGGCTGCCGATCGATTTTATCGAGCGCCGCAACGCGAGCCGCGGATTTCTCAGCCCATTTGGTTGAGCATCCAAAGACGCCGGTGTGGGTGACCGCGACATCTTTGCCCGCCAAGAGAGCATCGATCGCATCGCGCGCCTCGTGCGTCTTTACCAGCTCCTGTCGATAGCTGTTATCCATGCGTCCTTCGTAGCGAAGGTGCCGCTGCCGGTCGAAGATGAAGACGTGCGGCGTCGCTTGTGGACCATAAGCGCGTGCGACTTGCTGCGTATCTCCGTCATAGAGATAGGGATAACTGAGATGTTTGTATTGCACGCGCAGTTTCATCTCGGGCAGGCTGTCGCTCATGTCGGACGAGTCCAGCTCATCGATACGAATGGCGCGTGGGTCATTCGGCTGGATTGCGACCACACTAACCCCTTTGCCCTTGTAATCCTCAGTCAATTGCTGGATGCGCTGCTCATACATCTGCGCAATCGGGCAATGGTTACAGGTGAATACCAATACCAGAACGGGACTCGAAGCGTAGTCGCTCAACTTGTGAATCTTGCCATCGACTCCAGGCAACGCAAATTCAGGTGCAGCAGCGCCGATTGCTAGAATCGGATGAGGGTTCTCTGCACAGGCAATATTCAAAGCGAAAGCGATAACCGGTAAATATCTCCACATCGCAGTTCGTCTCCTTCTTCTCTTCCGTCTGGATTTTGTCCACTTCCTAATCGTTCCTTAGTATGTAGCGCCAGCCGCTCTCGCGCAAGGTCAAAATGCTTCGTCGGCCCAGGCCCATCGCCGAGGAATATCCATCCCTTGTGTGCCCTTGGTGCTGTCCTAGTGCGGCAGACTGACCGCATACAGGTACCAAGCCGCGTGAGGCAGCCACTCTTCGGTCCATCGCCAGTCTTCATCTTTGCCGGTAACGGCAAAGCCTTCATTGAATGCAATACCATCTTCACTGGCCAGACTGGCGGTAATTCCATTGATAATCGCGCCAGGCGCGCTGGTGTACTTGTACGAGCGAAAAAACATATAGGCCGCATTGCCGTGGCCGCTCCCCATCAGCATGCTCGCGTCGAATGGATTGCGTCCCAGAATCCAGTGAAGTTGATTCCAGGCATAAGCACGCAGCTGTGCTTGAAACTGAGGCTGATCGGTAAAGAGCGGCACCGCCATTCTCGCAGCCGCGGCTAGGGAAGAAAGACGGGCATTCTCGCCCTGCCACCAGGGTGCAGCCTCCGTGTCATGTGGAAAGAAGAATGCGCTGCGGATCTGGCCATCGCCCATGCGCACCAGTTGGCGAGCATAGCCGAATGGGTTATTGACATCAGACGTCACACTAAGTTCAGAGCCCAGAGATGTCTTCACCGCTGCTCGCACCTTCTGCTGTTGGAGCGCTGAAGCTATGCCAAAATACTCAAGCAGGCTGACCACGGGAAGGCCTGCGTCCGAAGGGTGGAAATATGGGCGCGACTGACCGTCGGCAGCCCAATAACCGTGGCGCTCTTTCGAGGTGGTGAGGCGCGCCATCAAGTGGTCTGCGCGTCGATCTGCCCGCTCCAGATACTTCGGTTCATGCGAAGCGGCATACAACTCAGTTGCGGCCATCAGCGCGCAATAATCGTCCAGGATGTTTTCAACTCCATCGTTAAGTAGCTCGCTATTGTGAGCATCGAGAAATGCAAATGCGTCCTCAGCGGTCTTGAGATATTGTTCGCGTGTGAAATCGCCATCGTTCGGCATCGTGCTGGCCAGAGCCAGGGCGGCAATCGCCATACCGCCGCCCGCGCGAAAACTGGCTTCGTAAGCATGCGGGCCCTCGGCTTTGTCGATGCTCTCGGTCGAGTCCGAAGTCTTCGTCTTGATCTGAGTTCGCCAGTTGGGATTGCCGATGACTCGATCCTTTGCAAGCTTATCCTGCCCCGGCGCAGTGATGGATTCGTAGAACGAGCCATCTGGACGTTTTAGCCGGACAAGAAAATCCGCGCCATAGAGCCCTTCATCGAGCATCCTGCGCTCATATTCGCTGAAGTTGTCGTCCTTGCGCAACTCGAGAACGCGATAACTTTTCAGCAGACTCCAAGCAACCAGGGGCACCTGCTGCGGATTGAAATAAGATGTTGGATTTTGATGCGAAAGATGTATGCCGTAATCGCCGGTCGCGTCGTACCACCCACCATGTAGATCGACAAATCCGCTCTGATTGCCAGGCAATGCAACATGACGGTCCGCCACGTCGAAGAGGCCGCTTGCCCGCTGTCCCTTGAAGTAAAAGACTACGTTCGAGAGGGTGTCGCGCTCTAGAATATTGTCGTCGATGTCAAAGGCGCAGGAACTGATAACACCGCCGTCGCCGCGAACCTGAAGTGCATAGTGTCCAGGCTTTTGCCATGAGCTGAAGTCCGCCGTCCAGAATACGCGGCCGCCCCAGTCATGCACTTCGCCAGACAGCTTGAGGTCTCCGCTGAAGACGGCCTGCCCCGTTTCGGAATCGACCAGGGCGAATTGAGTGAGATGATCCTGTTTTGCGCCGACGATGAGCGCCTCTTTCGGAGAGTTGCTCTCATAACCGACCTGATCCACCAGGACGCGGGCCTGGCCCCTGCCTTCCTGGCAGATGATCGCAAGGAAAGATACCGAAAACAGTCCAAATGTCCCCAAAATGGTCCGACTCTTCCTCAAAGCAATATTCCTCGTCATTTAGTGTAAGCATCGGTCCACAACTTTGATACCTTTATTTAGGAAGTGCCCATGCTTGATTTTCGCTCGATGCCGCGATGCCTTGTTGCCGTCCTTGTGGTCTTGATCGCGACCGCCAACTGCCTTTCGGCGGAGCCGCATGAGAACGCCGTTGTCGGGTATGTATTTCCGCAGAACACGATCTTGAAGTCCGGCGATATAGACGCCGGCAAATTGACCCGGATCAACTACGCTTTCGCCAACATTGAGAATGGCCGCATGGTCGAGGGTTTCACGAACGACAAGGCCAACTATGCCGCTCTGACTGCCCTGAAGCGCGAAAATCCTCATCTCACAATTCTTGTCTCCGTTGGCGGCTGGCTCTGGTCTACGCATTTTTCCGATGCCGCGCTAACCGCGCAGAGCCGAGCCGTATTCATTCAGAGCGTGATCGAGTTCCTGAAGCTATATGATCTGGACGGTCTGGATATCGATTGGGAATATCCGGGGATGCCGGGCTCCGGCCATCCTTTTCGAACCGAAGACAAAGAGAACTTCACTCTGCTGCTCAAGGAACTGCGGTCGCGATTCGATCGGGATACAGCAAAGACCAAAAAGAGACTCTATCTCACTATCGCCGCGGGAGCGTCAGACGAATTTCTGAAACATACGGAGATGGCCAAGGCTCAGATCTATCTCGATACGGTGAATCTGATGGCTTACGACTACTACGAGCCCGGCAGCGACGCAATCACCGGGAATCATGCCCCGCTCTTCACCGACCCTGCAGATCCGAAGAAAGAGTCGGCGGACGTGTCCGTTCAGGCCTTTGAGAAAGCCGGAGTGCCGGCGTCCAAGATACTGCTCGGAGTTCCGTTCTATGGTCATGTATGGGGACAAGTAGCAGGCCGCAATCATGGTCTGTTTCAGCCAGGAAAGCCGATTCCGGGAACTTACAGCTCGTATCAGTCAATCGTTGCAAATATGCTGCACAACGGCTTTGCGCGCTACTGGGATGCAAACTCATCTGTCCCTTATCTGTATGACGCGGAGAAGCAGATATTCGTCTCGTATGAAGATCCGGAGTCTCTCGCCGCCAAGTGCGCCTATGTCAAGAGTCGCAATCTGGGTGGAGTGATGTTCTGGGATTATGGGGGCGATCCATCGGGGGAATTGCTTAAGACGGTCCATGACGATCTCAACCCGGCGTTGCACCGCGAAGGCGCTGCGCGATGAACGCAAAGACTGTACGCAGTTCCTCGGCGAACGATGCAAAAGCAGCAGCGCCGCGCGTGGCCTCCATCGACATTTTCCGTGGCTTGACGATGGCCGTAATGATCTTTGTCAATCAACTCTCCTCGGTCCCAGGCCTGCCCTGGTGGACATATCACGCGCACGCCGATGAAGACGTGATGACATACGTGGATATGGTCTTTCCCTTCTTCCTCTTCATCGTTGGCATGTCGCTTCCAATCTCGATAGCGCAGCGGTTGAAGCGAGACCCTTCCCTGTCTCGATTATGGCTGCATGTGTTGCACCGGGTTGCGGGCTTGGTCGTGTTAGGGCTGATCCTGGCCAATGCCGAGAAGGCGGACGCGTCACGAATGCCCATTGGGGGATATCTATGGGCCCTGCTCGGGCTGCTCGGCGCCGTTTTGTATCTCAATGTCTATCCTGCATCGAAGCGTTTCCCTGCTTATAGCAATGTTCTTCGCGGCATTGGTCTAGCTGGAGCGGCGGTCCTCTTTGCCATCTTTCGCCGCTCCACGCATGGCGGTCAAGCAGCGTGGATTGATCCATCCTATCCCGAGATTTTAGGCCTTATCGGCTTCAGTTATCTCGCCGTGGCCGTTCTCTACATTCCAACTCGGAGATGGAAGTGGACACCGCTGCTGTGGTTTGCCGCATTGCTGGCCCTTTGCATCCTGTCTACCGCCAAAGTGATTCCAATTCCCGACGGAATGCCGATCTATCTCTGGCCATTCGACAACGGTGCCATGTCCTCGATCGTCATGGCCGGAGTGATAACCTCGGGCATATTTCTCGAAACGGATCGGCGTTCCAGTCCAAAGACCGCGATATCCCAGGCAATAGGGCTTGCTGTGCTGATGCTTATCGGCGGGTGGATCTGCATCCCACTCGGTATCTCCAAGATCCGCGCCACGCCAACCTGGTCCATGTGGTGCATTGGTGCAGCAGTCCTGCTCTTCACGTTTCTCTACTGGATTTGCGACCTCCAGAGACGCACCCGATGGGCCTTCTTCGTCCAGGCAGCTGGCTCGAATACCCTGCTTACCTATCTGCTTCCCGACCTTTGGTATTTCCTCTTTGCCGCGACCGGCATCACCTATCTGGATACACATCTCAGCGTTGGGTGGCCGGCAGTCGTCAAGACCGCAGCATTCACCGTGTTCATGCTGTATTGTGCGACCCTCTTAACAAAGGCAAAGCTCCGGCTTCAACTATGAAGCTCCCGCGCCATCCCAAAACGGCCATCGCGTATTCTGGTAGCGAGTCACTGTGATGAAAGAATCGGTTCCCGTCGGCAGGCCATCTCATCTGCGCCACACCAATGCGCTTACGCTATTGAGACTTCTGCGTGAAGTAGGCAGTTGCTCGCGGGCGGATCTGGTGCGGGCATCGGGTCTCAGCGCTCCTACAGTGACCAATGTTGTCGGCGATCTGCTTGCCTTGAATCTGATCAAGACGCTTGGCGAGGGAGAGTCGAGCGGCGGTCGTCCACCCGATCTGATCAGCTTCAAGGCGGAGCGAGGTTGTCTCCTCGCGGTGCAGGTTACGTCACTGGCCCTTTCATTTTTGTTGACCGACCTCAGCGGTACAGAGAAGGCAAGATCTACTGTTTCACTGGCAGGACAAAAGACGACTCCCGAAGCCGTTTGCCACCGGATTGGCGTTGAGACCCGGCGTCTCTTACGGCAACAAAAGCTGACGCGAGAGCAGTTGCTTGTCCTGGTAGTCGCGGTTCCCGCAATTGCGAATGTCGATGACGGCATCGTGGTCTCAATAAGCACGCTCGAAAATTGGCGCAGCGTTCCCCTACGTTCGTTGCTGAATAAGATTGTCGGGTGTCTCGTGATCGTAGAGAACGACACGAATCTGGCCGCTCTGGGAGAGCGTCACTGCGGCTCTGCAAGGTTTGAAGAGTCCTTCACGCTCATTAACATCGGAGCCAACGTCAGCGCCGGCATCGTGTTAGGTGGACGCCTCCATCATGGCGCGCAATGGTCTGCCGGCGAGATAGCCTATCTTCGCGTGCCGATGGTCTCCCGTAAACTTCCCCGGCTGCATGAATTTGGCGAGTTGGAAAGCGTGTTGACCTCTTCCGCGATATGGAAGGACTGGTGTGACTCTACCACCAGGTCGCATAACTCAAGCGAGTCCGCACACACGGACATCGACGTCGCAAAGATTCTCAATCTGGCACAATCCGGTGACTCGCTTGCCGCCAGGATTGTTGAGGGCCGGGCGGCAATCGTCTCCGACATCATTATCAATTTGGCACTAATCCTGAACCCAGGGCTGATTCTGCTTGCAGGCGAGGTTGGAAGCCATCCGGTGTTGCTCACTTCCGTGCAAAGAGAATTGGAGCGCAGCGAGTTCGGTGTCACAAGAATCGCCGGGGCCACCCTGGGAGAACTCGCCGCACTTTGGGGAGCAATCGCAGCCGCGCTTGAAAAGATCCCGCTGGTCTTGCTTCCTCAGCCTCGCGACTAAACTGAGAACTCTGGATGTGTGAACTGAAATTCATTGCTCCATAGGGATCGACAAAAGAGAAATCCCCCGTCGACCGGGGGGATTCTTCCTTTCTCTTCGTAGGATCGTAAAGCGATTACTGCCACCCGCCGCCGAGAGCGCCATACAGCTGCACCAGCGCCAGCGCCTCGTTCTGCTGCGCCGTAACCAGATTCAACTGCGCGGAATAGAGGGTTGAATCCGTCGTCAGCACCTCCAGGTAGCTGGTCGAACCGCCTTGGTAGCGCATCCTAGCCAGCCGGGTCGCATCTTGCGCCGCGGCCACCAGTTTCTCCTGCTCTTCGCGATTGGCGCGCTGTTTGTTGAGCGCAATCAGCGCGTTTGAAACATCCCGGAAAGCGCCGGCGATGGTCTTCCGGTACGTGATTACCATCTCCTCTTTGGTTGCTTCCGAAAGCTTCAATTGTCCGCGTAACTTGCCGCCTTCAAATATCGGTTGAGTCAAGCTACCAATGCCGTAAACAGTCTTGCCCGAGAGGTCCAGTAGACTGGCAAACGTGTCTCCACCCAGCCCCGCCGAACCGCTGATCGCAAGCGACGGAAAGAATTGCGCGCGCGCCACGCCAATCTGCGCGTTAGCGGAGATCAGTGTCGCTTCCGCTTCCTCAATGTCCGGTCGCCGTTCAAGAAGCTGCGACGGCAACCCCGCAGGCAGATCCTGCGGCGGAGGCGCCAGCGCATTCGGATCGGTGTGCGCAATCGGCCCTGGATTCTCGCCAAGCAGCAGAGCAATCGCGTTCTCTTCCTGCTGAATCTGCTGCTCAAGCTGCGGAACCTCAGAGGACGCCGTATACAGCAGTTGCTCCGCCTGGCGTACGTCTGACAGCGGAGCCGATCCTCCGCTTTCAAGCTTTTTGGTTAGGTCCAGTGAGTCTTGCCGGACTTTCAACGTCTCCTGTGTGATCGCAAGCTGGCTGTCAAACGCACGCAGTTGGATATAGTCCGTTGCAATGGACTGAACCAGCGTCAAACGCACAGCCCGCTGCGCCCAGGTCTGGTTGAGCAGTTGCGCCCGCGCCGCCTCAGTCTGCTTGCGATAAAGACCCCAGAAGTCCGGCGTCCAAGCGGCATTCAAGCTGAACGCTCCATCCACCAGCGGACTCGGAATCGATGTGCCAAGTGATGACGGCAACGCCGCGCCTATGCCCGTCCCGCCAAAAGTGACCGTAGGAAACTCCTGCGAGCGAGTGATCTTGACCTGCGCCTCCTGCTCCAGGATGTGCTGCGCGGCAATGCGCACATCGAAGTTGTTGGCCAGCGCTTTGCGGATCAGCTCCTGCAACTCCGGCTCGCGATAAACAGCCGCCCACTGCTCGTCTCCCAGGGAGCCTTTCGGGTCGCTGGAAACTGCGGCGCCGTCTGCGCCCCGAAACGCCGGCGGCGCGGTCGTCGCGGGCCTTACATACTTAGGTCCAACCGTGCAGCCGGCCAGCAATCCGGCGGCGGCAAGGGCCAGCAGGGAAGCGCTCTTGAGAGACGGAGAAGATGTAGCCGAAGAGCGACTCATGCCTGGCCTCCTTCTGCATGCGAGGGGATTTCGGGAGGTACGGACGGTAACTTCTTAGGCTTCTTGGGCTCGCTCGCGCAGTCCATGGTGATGTGCCCGCCGCCTTTCACGAATCGATGCGTGACGTATTCGACCATGGCAAAGGTCACCGGGATAAAGATAAGTCCGAGAACAGTCGAAAGCGACATACCGCCGATCACCACGGTGCCCAGAATTCTTCGCGAAACTCCACCCGAACCGGTCGCAAACCAGAGCGGCAAGCAGCCGAAGATAAACGCCAGCGCCGTCATCACAATCGGCCGGAAACGCAGCCGAGCAGCATTCAGCGCAGCCGAGCAGATGCTTTGCCCAGTTTCGTAGTTGACCTTGGCAAATTCCACGATAAGGATCGCGTTTTTTGCCGAAAGTCCGATCAGCATCACCAGTCCGATGGTGGCGAAGATGTCGTTTTCGAGCAGCCGCGCGTGAAGCGTAAGATACGCTCCGAGGATCGCAACCGGCGTGCTGAGCAACACGCTGAAGGGCAGCGTCCAACTCTCATACAGCGCCGCAAGAATGAGGAATACGAAGAGCAGCGACAGCCCAAAAACAGCCCAGGACGGTACGCCCTTTTGCGCCTGCTGCTCCTGGTACGACATGCCCGAGTAGTCGAAGCCTGCATCAGCCGGCATGGTCTGGTGAAAAGTATCTTCGAGTGCCTTTCGTACCTGGCCTGAGCTGTAACCCGGAGCGCCCACAATGTTGATCTGCGCCGCGTTGAACTCATTGAATCGGTAGATAAACTCAGGCCCCGTGATCTGCTTCACATGCACCAAAGACCCCAGCGGTACCTGGCTGCCGTTGGCGCTGCGCACATAGAACTGGTTGATGTTGCGAATGTCGGTGCGCGAGGAGCCCTCGGCCTCCACATACGTCTGCCACTGCCTGCCAAACCGGTTGAAGTAGTTAACCAGGTATCCGCCCAGAAATGTCTGCATGGTCGTATAAACGTTACCCAGATCCACCTGCTGTTGCAACGCTTTTTCGCGATCTACATCGGCGTATAGCTGTGGCACCGCGGGCTGATACGACGGAATGGCCGCTGCGATCTCAGGCCGCTTGGAGACCGCGCCGAGAAAGCCGAAAACCTCCTTGGTCAGGGCCGTTGGATCGTCGCTGCCGGAGCGGTCTTCGACCACCATCGTTACGCCGCCCGAGGTTCCAATGCCGGGGATGGCTGGAGGCGGAAAGGCAAAGGCAATGCCATCCGGATCGGCACCAAGTTGTTTTTGCAGATTGGCCTGGATGTAGGTCAGTTGCTCCTCTTTGCTCTTGCGCACTTCCCATGGCTTGAGCGAAACAAAGAAGAAGCCGGCGTTCGTGCTCTGCACCTGCGTCAGCAGTGAGAAGTTAGTGACTGCGATCACGCCTTCCACGCCTGGCGTCTTCAGCAAAGCTGCGCTGATCTTCTGCTGCGCCGCGTCCGTGCGCTGAGCCGAAGCGCCATCCGGAAGCTGCAATGCGAGAAACATGTAACCCTGATCTTCCGTGGGAATGAAGCCTCCCGGCAAAGTGCTTCCCAGGTAAACCGCCACGACGGCCACGCCAGCAAGCGCCAGCATCGCCCATCCAGACTTGTGAATGAGAACGCGTGAGGTGGTAACGAAGTTGTCCGTTGCACGGCCGAACAGCTTGTTAAAGCCGCCGTAAAACCGCCCGAGCAGCCCCTCGCTTCTTTTCTCCGACTTCGGCTTGAGTAGCACCGACGCCAGCGCTGGCGAAAGCGTCAACGCGTTGAACGCCGAGATCAACACCGAGATGGCGATGGTCACAGCAAACTGCTGATAAAGCCGTCCCGTAATACCCGGAATAAATGCCGTTGGGATGAAGACCGCAGCCAGAATCAGCGCGATCGCCACTACCGGCCCGCCCACTTCTTCCATTGCCTTGATGGTCGCCGATTGCGGATCCATCCCTTCGTCGATGTGATGTTCCACGGCTTCGACCACAATGATCGCGTCGTCGACCACCAGGCCGATAGCCAGCACCAACCCGAACAGCGACAGCGTGTTGATCGAGAACCCCAGCGCCGGGAAGATGATGAAGGTTCCAATCAGCGAAACCGGAACAGCCAACAGTGGAATCAGCGTAGCGCGCCATCCCTGCAGGAAGATGAAGACCACAATGACCACCAGCCCCAGAGCCTCAAGCAGCGTGAGAACAATCTCATGGATGCCGGCCGTGACCGCTGCGGTAGTGTCGAGCGGAATGGTGTAAGTGATGCCGGGAGGGAAGGTCGCCGAAAGCTCCTTCATGCGCTGGGTAACTGCCTGCGCGGTCTCCACGGCATTCGAACCCGGCAGTTGGTAGATGGCCATCACGCCCGCAGGCGCCTGGTTATAGCGGCCGGAGAGACCGTAAGCCTGGTCTCCCATCTCGATCCGAGCCACGTCGCTCAAATGAAGAATCGATCCATCCGCATTGGCGCGCAGGATGATCTTGCCAAACTCCTCCGGCGTTACCAACCGTCCCTGAGTTCGCACCGTATAGGTGAACTGCTGCCCCTGCGGAATTGGCTCGCCGCCAATCTGGCCAGCCGGGTTCACGTTGTTCTGCGTTTGGATCGCAGAGATCACGTCGGTTGCCGTTACGCCAAGCTGCGCCAGCTTATCCGGCTGCACCCAAACTCGCATGGCGTACTGCCCGCCAAAGGTTTGCACGCGAGATACGCCCGGCACGCGCGCAATCTGATCCTGCACGTTGATAATCGCGTAGTTGGTCAGAAAATCCGCGCTCAGCTTGCCGCCCGGCGAATTGACAGCCACCAGCATCAGCGGCGAAGTAAGCGCCTTCTGCACGGTAAGTCCGGCCACCGTCACCTGCGCCGGCAGTTGCGATTGCGCCTGATCCACGCGCAACTGCGCCAGCACCTGGTCGATGTTCGGATCGGTCTTCACGTCGAAATCGACAAACAACTGCACCACACCGTTGTTCGCGCTCACCGAGTCCATGTAAATCATGTTGTCGACGCCGTTCATCTGCTGCTCGATCGGCGTAGACACGGCCTGCGTAACAGTCTTAGCGTCCGCGCCGGGATAAGTCGCGGTTACCAGAATCTCAGGCGGAACAATATTCGGATACTGCGAAGTTGGTAGCGTAAGCAGCGTTACAACGCCGACAATCACCGTGAGAATAGCGATGACAATGGCCACAATGGGCCTGCGGATAAAGAATTTTGACATCGCTTACCTCCCCGCCGAGTTCATCGCAACCGCGGGGCCAGTCGCTGGAGCTGCGTGCGGGCTTACAGGAGCGCCTTCGCGCAGCTTCTGGAGGTTGTCCACAATCACCTTGTCGCCGGCTGAAACACCATCTTCCACCAGCCAGTCTGTTCCAATCTGTGCGCCTAGCTTCACGGTGGCCACATGCACTTTGCCATCCGTTCCTGCCAGGTAAACCTCATGCAGTCCCTGGAACTCCGTCACCGCAACCTGAGGAATCAACAACCCCTGATGGCGGATCTCCGTCGCCGCCTTCACGCGGCCAAACTGCCCAGGACGCAGCACATTGCCCGGGTTGGGGAAGGTAGCTGCAATGCGGATCGCGCCCGTCTGCGGATTGATCTGGCGATCCACAAACTCAATGTGGCCCTTCTGCGCAAAGACCTCGCCATTGGCCAGCGTCAGCGATAGCGGCACTGTGGACGCATTCTTTAACAAGTCGCCGCCCTGCGTTCGAGTGCGCTGCGTCAGCGCCAGGTACTCGGAGTCCGAAATCGAGAAGTACACCTTGATCGGATTCATCTGCGAAACCGAAGTCAGCACCGACTGTGCATTGACCAGATTGCCGACTTGCGTTGTTGCCTGACCGGCCACGCCTGAGATCAACGAACGAACCTCAGTAAAGCCCAGGTTCAGCTTGGCATTGGCCACAGCAGCCTCAGCCGCGGAGACGTTAGCCTTGGCGCTCGCCACAGCCGCTTCGTTCTGCGCCTTAGTCTGTGTTTCGGTATCAAGCTGGCTTTGCGCAATCGCGTGAGCTTGAGCCAGGGGCGTGTCGCGATTCACATTGATCTGTGCCAGCGCCAGTTGCGCCTCAGCCTGCCCCACCTGCGCCTTCGCTTGATTCAGTTGCCCCACTGCCTGATCCAGCGCCGCCTGAAAAGGCCGCGGGTCGATCTCGAAGAGCACTTGTCCCTTTGAAACCTCACTACCCTCGCGGTAATCCTGCTTGATGAGATAACCGTTCGCCTGCGGCTGGATCTGGGCGTTCACAAAGCCGTCCATGGTGCCGACCCATTCGCCGGTCAGCGGCACATCCATTGGCTCGATCTGGACAACCGAAACCGGCAGCGCCGGAGGAGGTCCGGCAGGCGCTGCATTTTTCTCGCCGCAGCCGGCCATCCATCCTGCCCCAATCAGCAAAGCGCTGGCAGCCGCCAGTCTTGCCCGGTGAAACGCAGGAATCCAGACTGCGATCGCGTGTTGTTCCGTCATGCTTGTCTCCGTGAAAATTCTGGTGTGGTCCGCTGCCGTCTCAAGCGTCGCAGCTATCCAGCCCGAAGCATCGGGTTGTACTTGGACGCGAGAAGCGCGATTCCAGATTCAAAAAAGCCGCTATTTTCCGAAGATGCGACTGGCGGTAGACGCGACATGGCGCAATTGCGCGGAATCCGGCCATCTTTCTGCATCGTGGCCCACCCGCGGCACACGCAGGTGTTTTGTTTCCAGCTTTGCAAGTAGCTTATCTGGAGGGAATTGCCGCGGGAAGCCGGAAGGGGAGGTCGCCTCACAGGTGCTGAAGAGGACGGCGCAGGGCCATCTTTGCCCGCAAGAGACGAGACTTGGTAGCGGCCACTGAGATTCCCGCAGCAGAAGCAACTTCTCCGATCGTCCCATCCTGCGATTGGCGCAGCTCCACCACCAAACGGAGCCGCGGCGGCAGCCGGCGGATCGCCCTCCGCACCAGCAGTTGCTCCTCCCGAGCCAAATAACGCTCCTCGGGATTTTGCGCCGGTTCCTGGGTCTCCGGAAACCTCGGATAATTCGGCTCCAGATACTCATCCAAAGAGCATTCATGAACGCTCCGACGTTTCCGCAGCATCATCAGAGCCGAATTGCAGGCAATCCGAGTCATCCAGGTTGAGAAAGCCGACCGGCCATCAAATCCCCGGATATGCGTAAATCCACGCATCCATGAGTCCTGCAGCACATCCTCCACGTCCTCCTGGTTCCTGACGATGCGCTGCACCGTACGGAAGACCATCTCACGATGCCGCAGGCAAAGTTCGACATAGGCTTGATGCACGCCAGATTGTGCCGAAGTTACCAGGGAGTTGTCGCAGAGCATCCGCAATGCGCCGGGTGCATAAGCTTCGCTGCCATCCACTTCGTAACGCATCCGCATCTCCTTCAGGAGCCGAGCCAAACACCGGCTTCGCCTGCCCTTAAGAGTAGAGATCGATCTTGTGCGGCGAATCCCGCAAAAGAGTGAAGCGCCCGCAGCCATTTAGGGTGAAGAAGAAGTGACCCATTTGAGTTGAAAAAAACCAGCGGGCGTGAAATCGCACTCCGTAGCTTAAAGGACACGAGGCCCACGGCAAGGTCTACCGGGGTTCCAAACGGCCGTTTGCAGGCAAATCTAGAGTGGCGCCACTTGGCTACGCCAGCGCCAGCGGCACTGCCTCTTCCCACCGTCCCTGCGCCTTGAGGATCAACTCTATGACCTCCCGCGCAGCCCCGCGTCCACCTCGCCGCCCGGTCGTGTAATGGCAAACCGCCTTCATTTCCGCCGCTCCATCCGCCACGCAAACCGCCAGACCGGAGCGCTGCGCCAGCGGAATATCCGGCAGATCGTCGCCCAGATAAGCGACCTCCTCCGCCGTCACGCCGGCCTTTTCCAGGCACTCGTCATAGGCCTGAGTCTTCTTCGCCTGCCCCAGGTACACAAAGCTCACCTTCAACTCCGCGGCACGCCTTGCCACCGCCGGCGAGCGCCGCCCTGTAATAAACCCAGTCTGAATCCCCATGGTGTGCGCCAGCGAAAGCCCCTGCCCATCCTGCGCGTTGAAGACTTTCATCTCCGTCACCTGCGGCTCGCCGGTGGAAGCATCGGTCGAGGCGATCAGGCAAACGCCGCCATCGGTCAGCGTACCGTCCACATCCATCAAAAAGAGCTTGATCTTGCGGGCACGTGCCAGCACATCATCGGAAACCAAAGGCAAAAGCGTCGAATCGGTCATAGCAATAGGATAACCGTCCCCTCGCCAAGACCCCCGTCACGTTCGTTCGATCGCCATTGCCACCGAATTCCCGCCGCCCAGGCAAAGCGCCGCCACGCCGCGCCTTGCGCCTCGCTGCGCCATCGCGTGGATCAGCGTCACCAGCACCCGCGCCCCGCTCGCCCCAATGGGGTGCCCAATGGCCACGGCTCCGCCATTCACATTCACTTTGCCAGGATCAAGCCCCAATTCCCGCGTCACCGCCAGCGCCTGCACCGCAAATGCCTCGTTCAACTCGTACAAATCCACAGAATCCCGATCCCAACCAACCTTCGCCAGCAGCTTTTGAACGCCGGTCACCGGCGCCATCATCACCCACTCCGGCGCCACGCCGCTGGTTGCCTGCCCGCGAATTACCGCCATCGGCGTCAATCCCAAAGCCTTCGCCCGCGATGCCGGCATCAGCATCACCACCGCCGCCGCATCGTTTACCCCCGGAGCATTTCCCGCCGTCACCGTCCCATCTTTCTGGAATGCCGGCTTCAAAGCCGCCAGCGCCTCCAGCGTCAGCTCCGCCCGGATCGACTCATCCCGGTCGCAAACCGTAACCGCTCCCTTGCGCCCGGCAACCTCCACCGGAACAACCTCCGCCTGAAATCTACCCTCAGCCCGCGCCGCCGCCGCCTTCCGATGCGACTCCAGAGCAAACCGGTCCTGCTCCTCGCGAGAAATCCCATACTTCTCGGCAACTTTCTCAGCCGTAATCCCCATGTGGAAGTCGTTATACACATCCCACAACCCGTCATGCACCATCGAATCCACCACGGAAGAGTTGCCCATGCGAAAACCCTGCCGTCCTTGCGGCAGCAGATACGGCGCGTTGGTCATCGATTCCATCCCGCCGGCCACCACCACTTCGGCATTGCCCGTCTGGATCGCCTGAGCCCCCAGCGCAACCGCCTTCAACCCCGATCCGCAAACCTTATTGATCATCAGCGCAGCCACTTCATGCGCCAATCCGCCAAACAGAGCCGCCTGCCGCGCTGGATTCTGCCCCAGGCCCGCCGGAAGCACGTTGCCCATGATGCACTCTTCCACCAGCGCCGCATCGATTCCCGCCCGCCGCACCACCTCGCGCACCGCCGCGGCCCCCAACTGCACCGCGCTCAGCGACGCAAACATTCCCTGAAATTTACCTACCGGTGTTCGCGCAGCCGCTACAATCACAACCTCTTCCATCACAATCCCGTCCTCCGTATCGTGCGCTCCAGTCGTAAACGACGGGCAAAGCGCAACCTTCCAGTATCCTCGCCCCCCGGCCCTTTGTCACGCTAGCGTCGCGTCCTTATCGCGTCCTTATGCGGCCGTTTCCGGCTCCTTATGGGTTCCTTATGGTCCCTATGTTGAGATTCGATTAACCGGTTACCGGCCCAGGCTGCGATTTGGCTTCGGCGCGACTGGGTCCAGCCGGACTTCGCACAGTAGCTTTTGGGCGCCAGAGCATAAGACCCAATGTCTGTTGGACACCTTCCGTTGGTAGAACTCATATTCCCGGATGAAAGTGAGCTAAACACAGTGATTGCAGCAAATTCGAGGCATTTTTTACGCAATTGTCTATCTTTCTCGATCCTTATGACCCTCCCGGCTTTCTCTCTGGCTGCTAACGGCCCGGGCCACGTCGATGCAGGCGTTCCGGGGGCGGGCAGTCTTCATGGCGCGGTCACTCGCGCGGACGGCGAGTCACCGAGTGGAACTCAAGTGGTTGTCCGCAGCGATGACGGGGACTTCCGCGAGGTGGTCGCTGCAGATTCCGATGGCAAGTTTGAGGTTTCAGCTCTCTCGCCCGGCACCTACGAGGTCACCCGGCTTGAGGCTGGCGTGGAGACTGGTGCAACAGTCAAGGTCAGCGTGGTTGCGGGAGAGGATTCTGCGGCTACTCTCGATGCGCAAAGCCCAGTTTCTCCCGTTCCTGCGGCGCCAGCTCCCGCAGCGGCTCCGGCAACGCCTCCCGACAACGGCTTCTTCCATCGGCTGGGACGGGCATATGTGGCCGACTGGGGCGGGAACGGGCCGGGAACCGCTGTTCCCCAATCGACGCGGCGAGGTACGCCCGGACCGATCTTCTCGCCCCCATATCCTGCTTCGGACTGGCCCATCGGCGGTACACCCACGATCGGTGTACCGGATGGTCAGACCTACCCGCTGATGCAGGCGATCAACCAAAACAAAAGTCAATTCAAAATGTACGGCTGGCTGGAAGTCGGCGGCAACGGCTCGACCAACAACCAGAGCAATCCTCAGAAGGGAATCGCAGCCAACTTTCCGTCAGCCTACGACGAATATTCGAACGTGATTCAGATGGATCAGGCTGCGCTCTATCTGGAGCGGTACCCCAATACGGCGCAAACGGATCACTTCGACTGGGGCTATCGTTTCACCGCATTGTATGGTGTCGACTACCGGTTCACCACCGCCAAGGGCATGCTCAGCCAGCAACTGCTGGTCAAGAATGCGCAATACGGTTTCGACCCGGTCATGTTCTACTTCGACTTCTACTTCCCCAAGGTAGCGCAGGGATTGAATATACGCGTAGGCCGCTACATTTCTCTGCCGGACATCGAAGCCCAGTTGGCTCCCAACAACTACACCTACTCGCACTCAATTCTGTATACCTTCGATTGCTACACGCAAACTGGCATCAATGGCACGGTTAAATTGAATGACCACTTGACCGTGCAAGCTGGCCTCTCGCCAGGCTGCGATACCATGCCATGGACCACGGATGCCCAGCTTACAGGCAACTTTTGCATGACCTACACCTGGTCCAATGGCGGCAACGCGCTGAACGCCTGCGCCAACAGCGTCAACAACGGCAAGTACGGGTACAACAATCTCGCTGCCTACTACGAGACCTGGTATCACCGCATCAGCTCCACCTGGCACACCGACACGGAGGTCTGGTACCAGTACGAACGCGATACGCCCAATGAGTACTGGTATGACACAGCCAGCGCTACCGGCCGGCCCGACAGCGCGGCGCATCCCTGGCCGGAGAACCTGACCAACGGCCAGTTCCTCAGCACAAGTCCTTACGCTGTGCCCAGTACTCTGAACTTTGGCGCAGTTTGCAAGGATCCCAGGCTTCCGGCTTCGCAGCAACCGGCGCGTTGCTATGCTCCCGACGTGGCTGTCACCAACTACATCGAGCACAATTTCTGGCACAATGAGGCGTCGCTCAACATCCGCAACGAATTTGTGAACGACATCGTAGGCCAGCGCACCGGCACTCCCGGCAAATACGAGGAACACATGGTGGGATTCGATTTCTGGGCAGGTTCGACCATCACCTTCCGTCCCGAAGTGAGCTACACCCACACCTTCAGCCCGTACGGGCTGCGGGCCCTGGATATCGCTTCAGGCTCGTCAGTGGCTGCAATCAGCAACCTTGCACCGGGGGAAACTTCGTTCCAGGCCATGCAGATTCTGCGCGCCAAGACCCAGGCGATCATCCTGGCCGCCGATCTGATCTGGCACTTCTAACAGCTAAACCAATCCGGCTCCAGGGGCGAAACGCTCCTGGAGCCGTTTCCCTTCCTAGATTCCTTCGCGCCATAGCAACAGGATCGTTTTGATCCATAGAGCGGACTCGTCGCATAAGGAAATCATCTTTGTTAGCGTAAAAACGAGCCATATTTTCCGTCAGGAATCCGTTTTTTTTCTTTTCCTATCGCGCCTCTCGTGTCATTCTTAAAATTCCAGACCTTCATTGCCCGGTCAGTAAATCCAGTCCAGAGATTCTCACCGAATCCCCGACCGCGGCAGACTTATATCTTTTTCCCAAATCCAGCTCCCCAGGCTGGAAATACTCTAGCGCAGGAGCGTACATGGCAGAAACAACGACAGGCGAGATGAAACCTACCCTGGGCCTCACCGGGCTCACCAGCAACGCAATGGCACTCATCGCTCCCGGAGCCTTCCTCTGGCTCACCTTCCTTGTTCAGGCCACCGAGGGCGCGACCTCTCCAGCCATGTGGTGGGGAATCGTCGGAGCTCTTCTGCTCTGTCTTCTTACCGCGGTCTGCTATGCCGAAATGGCCAAGCTCTATCCCGGCGCCGGGAGCTCCTACTACTTTGCCGAACAGGCGTTTCTCACCCGCGAGAAGGCATGGAAATACGCCCGCCTTTCGAAGTTCATCGTCGGTTGGGGTTCGCATCTTTACTACTGGATTTATCCCGGCGTCATGGTCGGCACTACAGGCATCATCTCCGGCTACGTCGTGGGCACCATCTGGCCCAACTTCATGAGCGCTTCCAACCCCGGCATCTTTTTCATGATGGCCGTCGCTATTGTTTTCTCGTTCTGCATCGCCTACATCGCCCACCGCGGCATCAGCAGCTCGACCGTCGTCAATATGGGCATCAACATCATCCAGATTGCCGCACTCCTCGTCTTCGCAGGATTGGCGCTGCACTATCGCATCGCGCATCCGGCAGGATCGGTGGCCTACCAGTTTGACTCGACCTCCGGCGAGGCATACACCTACGAATTCAAGACCACCACGGCCGTCGTTGCCGGCGTTTCAACCGATACCATCGTGCGCGACGACAAGGGCGTTCCAGTTCCCAAGACCGATGCCAATGGCAAGGTCGTTCCGTTTCTTATCAGCTATCCGGAACATGACGCCTCCGGCAACTTCCTGACCCACAAGAACGCGATCTCCGTGGTAGCTCCGCATAACTGGAACTGGGTGCTGGTGCAGGCCACGGTAGCGATTCTTATCCTCGTCGGATTCGAGTCAGTGACCACCATGGGCGACGAGGCCAAGAACGCCAAACGCGATGTGCCGATCGCGGTCATCACGTCGCTGCTCATCCAAGGCGGAGTCTTCTACTTCTTCGAGTATTTCTCCGCAAACTTCTTCCTCAATAGCGGATACACGATGCAAAGCGCCTCGGGTTCCGCGGCTCCCATCGGCGACATGATGGTGATGGTTGGCGATGCGCTGCTTGGTCCAGGCAACGGCCGCATCTTCATGCTCATCGAGGCGGCGACAGTGTTCCTCGCCCTCATCGGCACCACACTCTCCTGCATGAACACCGGCGCTCGCGTCACCTACGCCATGGGCAAGGACAAGGAAGTGCGTGGCCACTTTGGCGCGCTTCACACCAAGAACCTCACCCCGCACAACGCCATCTGGACGCTCGCGGCCATCTCGGCGGCCATCGGTTGCGTAGCCGTGGCGCTGGTCTTCGCCGATGGCAGCGCGCCGACCGACGCCGCGCTGGCTTCCATTCCTCACGGCTTCTGGTCGCAGGTTGCTGTCACCTCCCATATCACCCACGATCAGTTAGCCGCGCTACCCAACAGCTTGCTCACGGTCACACTCGCTTCCAACTTCGGCACCTTTGTGCTCTACGCGCTCAGTTGCACGCTGTGCATGGTCGCGTATCACAAGCACCCGAATTACAGTTTCATTCGTCACCTGCTGATACCGGTGTTGGGACTGGTAGCGAACCTGGCTTGCATGGCCGCGTATATCTTCCTGCCCTGGCAGGGCTATGGCACGCCGCATGAGCCTTTGCTGGCTCTTGGGATTGCCGCGGTGTGGGCTCTTTACGGAGGCTTTTATTTCCTCACTGCCGGTAAGGCGACGGGCAAGAAGGTACTGTTGGAGTCTCGCTCGCCAACTGCATGAGAACAACTGTTAGAGTAAAATCGGGCCATCGGCGCGCGGAGAATTTCTGCGCGCCGATGGCCCGATCCGCGATAATACTGAATTCCTATGCTTGAGATCGAATATGCCGAGCTGACCGACACC
>Ga0302325_10005206_pt1 | contig 29734 bp, 32 predicted proteins | sample Palsa_T0_2_FD_201948 | JGI IMG/M metagenome (GOLD analysis project Ga0302325, IMG submission 201948) | Peat permafrost microbial communities from Stordalen Mire near Abisko, Sweden - Palsa_T0_2 | ecosystem: Environmental > Terrestrial > Soil > Palsa > Peat permafrost | place: Sweden: Abisko...
TCGCTGCTGGCACTGGCCAGCAACGGCTGGCCGTCCACCGTGACTGGGCACACCGCGTTCACCTCTCCTTGGTGGCCTTCCAGCACGGCGCGCTCGGTGCCGGTGGCAGGATCCCAGAGCCGCACCGTGCCATCGTCACTGCCGCTGGCCAACAGCGGCTGGCCGTCCACGGTGACCGGGCACACCGCCGTCACCCAGCCCTGGTGGCCTTCCAGCACGGCGCGCTGGGTGCCGGTGGCAGGATCCCGAAGCCGCACCGTGCGATCGTCACTGCCGCTGGCCAGCAGAGACTGGCCGTCCACGGTGACCGGGCACACGGCCCTCACCAACTCCTGGTGGCCTTCCAGCACGGCGCGCGGGGTGCCGGTGGCAGGATCCCAGAGCCGCACCGTGCCATCGTCACTGCCGCTGGCCAGCAGAGACTGGCCGTCCACGGTGACCGGGCACACGGCCCTCACCCAGCCCCGGTGGCCTTCCAGCACCGCGCGCTGCACACCAGTGGCAGGATCCCAGAGCCGCACCGTGCGATCGCTGCCGCCGCTGGCCAGCAGGGGCTGGCCGTCCACGGTGACCGGGCACACCACGTTCAACTCTCCTTGGCCCTCCAGCACCGCGCGCGGGGTGCCGGTGGCAGGATCCCAGAGCCGCACCGTGCCATCGCCACAACCGCTGGCTAGCAGGGGCTGGCCGTCCACGGTGACCGGGCACACCGCCGTCACCCAGTCCTGGTGGCCTTCAAGCACGGCGCGCTGGGTGCCGGTGGCAGGATCCCAGAGCCGCACCGTGCCATCGTCACTGCCACTGGCCAGCAGGGGCTGGCCGTCCACGGTGACCGGGCACACCGCCGTCACCCGGCTCTGGTGGCCTTCAAGCACGGCGCGCTGCTCACTGGTAGCGGGATCCCAGAGCCGCACCGTGCCATCGCGACTGCCGCTGGCCAGCAGAGACTGGCCGTCCACGGTGACCGGGCACACCGCCGTCACTCCGCCCAGGTGGCCTTCCAGCACCGCGCGTTCTGTTCGTGGCCGGACAGTTGCCCACCGGGCTAGGTATGGGGCGTCCCAGCCGCCGTCGCGGTAGGAACTGCCAAGGTTGTCGAGTGTTTCGGTCACGCTGAACAACGCGGCGCGCTCGGCGGACCGTGCTGTGATGGCTTGCGGGGTCAGCCGCAGCAGCCGGGCCCGCAGATGTCCATCCGCTGAGGCGGCATAGCTGGCGGCGGCGAGGACGCGCCGCAGGTCTGCGTGCAGCAGAAAAGCATCGTCGGCGAGCAGGTCATCGACCATCTCAGCGGCTTGCGCGTGGCCGGGCAGGGCACGCAGCAGATAGCTCGGGACGTTCTGCCAGTTACTCATCCGGCCGTGGGTGAGGAACGCACCGGTCAGCGCCCGCTGATCACCAGCCTGCGAGGCGACGCCGGCCCGTTCGCGCAGCAGCGTGTCGTTCAACGCCTGATGGAACAGCCGATAGGCGGGCCCGTCGCTTTCGCCGCGGATACCGGTCGTTACGCCGCGTGTGGTTTCGAGCAAGAAGTTGGCCGCCGAGGACCGGGCAAACCTGATCAGCTCGCTGCAGCTGATCTGCCGTCCGTAGAGTACGTCGATGGCGGCCTGCCACAAGCTGACCGGCAGCCCGCGCGCTTCGCCGAAGGCGAGCACGGTCAGCACCTCGCCCGCCGTCAGGCCGGCAACAGCAGGGAGCAGCCGCAGGTAGGCGGACAGGGCCACATCCACCGTCGCGGCAAACGCAAGCTGTCCTGGTGCGACAGGCTGGTCATCGTGCAGGCCGTGAGAGCGGGCGATCAGCCCGGCGATCAGGAAGTTCCGTCCGGATAGGCCGGCGATCCGTGCTGCCACCGGCCCGGCCACGCTCAGGTCGTTATAGGGATTGTCCCGGCGTTCGTTCCCGGTGAGCTGCAGGGAAGCCAGCGCGTACGCAGCCAGGTCATCCTCCGCGAAATAGTCTGGATCGTCCAGGTCGATCGCGGTAAGCGCACCGCCGAAGTAGCCGAGCAGGTCACCGCCGTCATCGCGGCGGCGGGTCCCGACCATGACCTGCACCCCGGTATCAGCGCAGGTTTCCGCCAGCGGCAGCACGATCTTGGCGATAATCAGCCGCGCCTGATCGGGACTGGCTGCCTCATCCAGAGCGTCGATGATTACATTGAACCGGCTGCTGTCGCGCTGCTCCAGGACGGTCCGGATCGCCGGGGCCAGGTCACCAGGCTCGCCGGGCAGCGCAGCGGACGCGGCCTGGGCGATCTCCTCAGCAACCTCCAAGGCGGTCTTGCCTTTGGCATGCACCGCACAAGCCACCGAGCCCACCCGCGCCCGGACCGCGGCGTCATCGGGCGGCAGGGCAGCGGCAATCCCGGGATCGGCGGTGGTGACGATACGGCCCAGCACCGCCGACTTGCCCACCCCCGGCGACCCGGTCACCACCAGCGCCCGCCGATCCGAGACTGCCCGGTCCAACCAGGACACGATCGCAGTCAATGCGGCAGTGCGGCCGCGGAACCGCCAGCCGCGTTCACTGTCGATGCTCACCCCGCGAGCCCGGGGCCGCCAATGCCGCATTCCCTCCGGATCACGGTCCAGCGACCAGCCCCACTGAGCCAGCGCACCCTCACCAGCCGCCGCCGCCGACCAGCGGGCCAGCGCGGACAACTTCAGGCCCGGCAGCTCCAAGTCCGCCTGATGCAGGGTGATCGCCCGGCCGTCCCCATTGGCATGCGCCTGGCCAACCAGCCCGACCACTGCGCCATAATCCGGGGACCACAACCCTCCGCCGCTGAAACCAGCCTGGACCAGATAGCGTGAGCTGGTATCCAGCCGGACCCACCCATATGACAGCGATGCACCTACCAGGCCATCGGCGGAGTTACCGACCGCATCCCGGTCAGGAAACCCGAACGCCCACCACGGCAGGTCAACCAGGTCCTTGCCTTGCGGGCATCGCAGCGGCGCCGACTCCACCCCCGCCGGTACCGGCTCGGCTAGCACCAGCACGGCCAGGTCTTTGACCGGACGGGCGTATACCTTTTCCACTGAAGCGACCCGGCGCCGCGCAGAACTGCTGGCGTTGGGGAACGCCACCCACAACGGGTCCAGCACGATGCCTTCCGGCCCTTCCGGCATCACCACGTGAGCACACGTCAGCACCTGATCGGTGCCGATGACTACTGCCGTGCCCAGCGGCTCAAAGTCATCTTCTGACCCATGCACGGCGACGACCCAGCCATCAGCAACCGGCGGACGAGCCGGATTACCGGCGCTCACTGCTGATCCGGGCCAGCCTTGGGAGCAGACGGGTGAACCGGCCGGGACCAGGTCAAGGTCACATCAAAGTTGGCCTCTCCGGCCGCCTTGGCCACCAGCCAGCTCGCCCCGCCGCTCACCTTGATCCCGAACTTCAGCTCGACCCCATCTGGCCGGGCTTCCTTCACCTTCTCCAGGACCGCTTTGGCCGCCTCCACCGCCGGTCCCACGGCCTGCTGAACCTTGCCCAGCACCTCTTCCGGCCCAGCAGGCCGGAACCCCTCAGACGGCTCAATCTCGAACTTGACCGTCGTCGACTCATCCACCCGATAGGTAACCACCTGCGCCATAACCGCCCCCTTTCTGCCCGGCCTGGCCTCCGGTGCCAGCGCCGACGACACCTCAGCGCTCCTAACCACGTCACGCAAAGACCGCGCCGATAAAGGGCGCATCTGTTCTGATTGTGGCAGGGGCTAGCCACTGCCACGCCGCACGATCAGCACGAACTGCTACCGCCAATCGATTGCGCTCTATAGGGGACTATCCCAGATCTGTTGTCCAATCAGCCGGGCGACGCGATGTTCACGGTTGCAGAAGTCTTGCGACTACTCGGCCGCATAGCCTCCTGCTGGGGCCGTTCAGTGTCTATATCCCTTATCGTCATCAGGAGTGGTGATGGTGTCCGGCTGGGCCCTGTCCTGGGCGGGTGTTGTGGCGCACCCGGAGGGTTTCTGTGAGCTGTTGCCGCGCCTGCTGTTCGGTCGGCAGGACAGGCAGCAGCCAGAGGATGAGTACGGCGAGCATGAAACCGGCGCTCAGCAGGGCTGATATCGCGATGAGGAAGGCGCCGACGGCTCCGCCCGCGGAGTAGACGAGGATGCCCAGGCCGGCTCCGGCCCGTCCGCGCCGGTTTGATTTGGTGCTGGCCAGGCGCCCGCTGGCTGCCTGCTGTAGGGAATTGCGGATGAGCAGGAAGGCTGTGCCGAGGGAGAAAATGGTCTCGGCGGTGAGCACGGCGATGAAGCCGGGGGAGCCCGGCGGGCCTGCGGCATGAATGATGCCGGAGATGATCGCAACGTAGATCGCGACGCCGATGAGCAGGATGGGTATCGCCCCGATGCGGCGGGCCCAGTAGGAGGCGCCGCGTTCGTACCAGCTTGTGCCCAGAGCCGGCAGCCGCTCGATGACGATATCGGGCGGCAGTTCGGTCCGCGGCGGGAACCGGACGGCCTTCAGCGGCCCGGAATCCGTTCGGCTGGTTTCAGAAGAGGTCATCCCACATGTGCGCCAAATCGTGGCGGGTCTTGTCGTAGCCGTCGGCGACGCCGTGCACGGTGCCGTCCACCACGCCGTCCTGATGCCAGTCGGCTTGCCAGTTCTCCTGGAACAAGTTGTGCACGAAGTCTCCCACGCCGACCGCGGCCACACCACCGATCAGCACGCCTCCGCCGACGGCCACGAGTGATCCGCCGAGTGCGGCCCCGGCAAAGGCGGTAACGGCCACACCGGCACCCAGGGCCGCTCCATTGGAGACGAGGCCGTCGGCGGTGGCGTGGTACCACGATTCACCCTGCTGCATGTCCTGGTAGATGGTCAGGCCCGCGGCGGCCGCGGTGCCCGCGTAGGGGATGCCTCTGACCAGCCCACGGGCGACGCTGGCCAGGCCGTCGGCGCCGTCGGCCAAGCCATCGAGGCCGTCCGGGTCCCCGGCCGCCAGCTGAGTTCCCCTGGTCTCACTCCCGAGCGCCGTATCGATCTTGCCTTCCAGGGCTGCTTCTTCCTGGCGGGCGGCCCCGGCTAGGTCCCGGGTGCTGGTGGAGAGCCGGGCGGCGTTGCCCATCACCTTGCGGGCTGCGATCAGTTCCTGCCAGGCCGCCCGCTGGGTTGTGGCTACCTGCGCCTCCAGTTCCGGCAACTGCTCTTCCAGGGACAGCCGGTAGATGGTGGGCACCGCCCATAGGGCCCGCGCCCCGTCCACCACGTTCACACCCTCCCCCCAGTCCCGGCTACCTGGAGCGGGCAGCAACTTCTCAGCCACTGCCTGCAGCTCACCTGCGGTCGCGGCCCGGGCAGCTCGCGCCTGGTCCAGCGTCTGCGCCCGGAAATCGGCGTACTCGGCCGCCAGCTGTCCACGGGTGACCGCCGCTTGCGCCGCCGGGCCCGTCAGCCCTCCCGCCGCGATCGCCGGCACGGGGCTTCCCGTCGCTGGATCGACGGCCACTCCCTGCTGCTCTACCCCCCGCGCAGCCTCCTCCAGCGCGTTCTCCAAGCCCGCTAGCTCGACGGCCAGCGCATCGACCAGGTCACCAATGTGCTCCCACGCCCCGGCCAGCTGTCGGCCCGCCGCAGAGTCGCTGTCCCAGGCCGAGGAAAACGCGCTGGCCGCCGCTCCACGCCATCCGCCGTCGTGGGCGATCGTGCTCACCTGCCGGGTCAGCGCCGCATCCACGTCGGTGATCTGCGGCACGATGCCGTAACACCGGCCAGCCAGTGACGACAGGCCGCGCATGTCCCCGCCCACCCAATCGAAAGAAGATCCTGGCAGAGGCGCTGGCTGCTTGGCTCCCGTCACGATGCCTTCCTTTCCGGCCGCTTGCGGCTACGTCCCGGGCAGCAGCCTGGTGAGCTGCTGACACAGCTGGGCGCTGGTCTCCTCAGCATCGTGATAACGGCCGTAGGCGGTGCGCAGCTTATGGGCGTGGCTGTCGATCACCGCCGCGAGCTGGGAGGTCGTAACGACCGCGGCGCGCAGCGCTTCCGGCAGTGCGGAATTGATCACCGCGTCTCCGCCGTCTGGTGCGCTGGGGCCCTCGCCGGATACCGCCTGGGACAGCGTCGTCGACTCATCCGCGAACACTCCAGAGGCCGACAGCAGGTCCGCCATCACCACTTGATACCCGTCACTCATTGCCCCCGCCTCGCCTGGTCAAAATCCTCCAGATCGCGGACAGCCCATCGCCAGGCGCTGGGCCTGACGATCGGATCCAGGACGATTCGCTCGACCCCAGCGCACGCGGCCACTTCCCGGGCCCGTTCCAGCGGCAGGACCGCCCATGGCTGCGCCAGGCCGAGTGCCGCCACCAGCCTGCCGACGGTGCTGAACACCGGCAGCACCTTGCCTACGTCCGGTGACTCACGCGCTTCCAGGAACAGGCGCCCGCTCCCGGGAGCGCCCGGATGCGCCGGCACCGCCACCACGCCCGGTATTCCACTCTGGCCGGCCGCCAGCGCGCCGACGGCCGGCCGCGTGACCGCGCCACCAGCGGCCGGACAACCAGCAGGCCCGGCGAGCAAGTGAGACGTCCCAGCGGGCGGATAGCCGGTCCCAGCAGGGGGGAAATCAGTCCCGCCAGGCGCTGGGTGCGGTACATACCCGAGGCGCGTGTACGAGTCACACTCCATAACAGCGACCTCCCGCGGCCATACCCATCTAGCGTTTGCCGTTGGCATCTGCCGCCAAGACCCGGAACCGTAGCGGTCTGGCTGGCTACGCACGGCGGCAGGCACATCGTCCAGCCGCTCCCCGTTGCCTTGCCTTTCTCCGTAGCCACGTCAATTGCGGTCAGACCATTGCTATCGGGATCACGTAAGTGGTGTCGAGCAGGTTCATTCCTTGCCGATTTCAGTGCATTGGGCAATGCATCGGATAGGCTCGAACTGCAGAATATAGTTATAGATAGCAATACATTTCGTGGTGACAGCACAAATGGTTAGCTGCGGGTGCTCTTCACCGATGGTTGGCACGTTCGCGGATTGCTATGCGCTTGGCCACCGCAGCATTGACGGCTTTGACAGCGTGGTTGTTAAGCTCGCATACACGCAGGGCCGACCACTAGAACGCGCTCGCTCCAATTGTAGCGCGTTCTCCATCTTCGATTTGCTACGTAATATTCTTGTGGAATGTTTGCCATTGCTTGTTTGAGAGTCGCAGCACAGGGCCGTCGGGATTCTTGGAGTCCCGGATTGCCCGGCCTCCGTCAGGCAGGATGGCTATCTCGACGCAGTTTCCGCCGCTGCCACCTGAATGAGAAGACTTAATCCACGTCAGCCGGTCCATAGTGCTCGCTCCTTATCGTGGCTATGACTCTCATTGATTCATCCGGCGCCAGAGCGGACGCGCGGATGAGGTCAAAGCATGTCATGGCCGATGATACCTCATCGCGAGTTTCGGTGGATCTACCGGAGTACCAGCCTTCGGTGTACCAAACTGAAGGCGAATCTTTGAACTCCAGTATCCTTAGCGGACCTTCCATACCTGGGTGCGACGTGGCATTAAGCGGCATTACCTGAATGACGACGTTCGTGTCGTGGGACATCTTTTCCAGCTTGGCGAGCTGGTCGCGCATAGTGTGCGGGCCGCCGAAGGGCCGGTGCAGAATTGACTCGTCCATGACGAACCAGGCCATGGGCGGATCCTCGCTTGAGAAGATCTGCTGGCGGCTGATTCTTGCGGTGACGTCCCGTTCGATCGTCTCATCATCTTCCCGCGGACGGACGGCCCTCATGATCGCCCTTGCGTAGTCCGGCGTCTGGAGTAGCCCGGGAATGATGCGCAGTTCCCATTCGTGGATCTTGAACGCCTGGCCTTCGAGCTCGGCCACTCGCGCGAACCATGACGGGTAGGTCCCGCCTGCGGTGATCGGCCACACGCTGGACAGGGCCCCGCCGGTGCTCAGCTCGGTGTCCATGCGTTCCACCAGGTCGAGTTTCGCGGGCTTGGTTCCGGTCTCGATCGCGCTGACCAGCGAGGGGGAGCAGTACACCCGCGCGGCCAGATCCTTCTGAGAGAGCCCGGCTCGCTCGCGCAACGCGCGAAGCACGCTCCCGAACACGAGGATAGGGTCCGCCTCCACTGGGATCACTGCCTTTCTACTCGCTAAAGGCCGATTCCACGGCCAGCGATGTATTTCCACGCATCACCGGGTTTGAGCACTTGCCTGAAGTCAGGCGGGTGCACTCGCTCCCGCTGGGCCATTGTGGCCAGTATTGGAAGATGACAGCCCGAGGTGAGAGCGTGATTACCCAAACCAAGAGCCGGGATGATTCGGACCGCCGTATCCGGGATACTGCCGCACTGAAAAACGACTTTGTCTGGTGGTCGTTTTACTGGTCTCGGGCAGACGTCCTGACCGCCGTGTACCTGGGTGTAGGACCCGATAGGAGCGTCACCGGATACACGGCTGATGAGGTCCGGACGAAGATTGAGCAACTGGAACTGCACCGCAGCGATGAGCTGGCGCGCCTGCGTCACGAGTTTCCCGGCCATACGATTTGGCAGAGCGAGTCCGGCATGCTGTACGCGATGCGGACCGGCCCGCAGCATACTCCGCCGCTGATTCCCGTCCTGGAAGCCAATACCGCGTCGGAACTTCGGCGGCTCATAGCCAGATGTGAGAAGTGAGCTTTCCTGAGAACCCCGGGTGCCCGGGTAAGATCGCGGGCCTTCTCCGCCAATGCGCGCCGTTCTGGCGGAGAAGGCCCGCGCATCTGTGGACCGTCTGGATTGACGGCGACGCCGCACCATTGCACGCAGTGCCTCAGCGTGAACAGGCCGAACGCATCCTGCTCGCTTACCCGGATCACGATTACATGTACATAGCATCGCCGACGGGCACGCAATATGCCTGGAACTGTTTCCGTGAGTGCTGGGAAGTGATCTGACCCGCACGCCTCCTCTCCTGTGCTCCTGCTGGGCGACGTAAAGACCCCGGCGGGGCCGTGGGAACGAGTGCGGACACGCACGGTCGCGCACTGCCAGCCCGCGCCGGGGCCCTACGTCTGCAGCTTAGTCCTCTATGGACGTCGCTGAAAGTCTCTCGACGTATCTGCGTGTCTTTGCAGGTCACCGGGCTTCTACCATGATCGTCATGTCTTTGGACGATCGGTCGGCGCGGATCAACCATGGCTCGTCCGTGCCCGTATCCGTCCAGGTGGCCGCAGACCTCGAAGCAGACATAGACGCCGGGAAACTCGCGCCTGACACTCGCCTGCCGAGCGAGGCTGAACTGTCTGTCCAGTACGGCGTCGCCCGGGGCACGGTGCGTCGCGCGATCGAGCAGCTACGCGACCGCGGCAAGATTGTCACCGTTCACGGCAGGGGAACGTTCGTCACCCCAGAGGCATAGCTCCCCGCACCCCAACTCGACCCGTGAGCCATTTGAGCGAATTGCACCGCGATATCTCACGGTGTGATTGACTACCCGCACAAAATCTCACTCACGGCGAGCGACCAAGGGAACGGGAAGCGCGCCATGGTCTTAGACGTCTCTGACGTGCGCGCGATCGTTGCGAAGGTGTGCGCACGGCCCGATTTGCTCGACGCGTGCCGTCAGCGTGATCTGGGCACGGTTATCGCCGTACTGGGTTCGAACGGCGTGACGCAGGGCCAGATATCAGGGATGACCGGCATCCCGCAGGGCCGACTCAGCGAGTACATGACGGGCAAGCGCGCCCCGCGCGCTGTCTCCACCTTCCAGACGTTCGCTGACGGCCTGGGCATGCCCCCGGCCGCGCGTGAGGCCCTCGGCCTGACCGGCGCGCCCCCGGAACCGCCTACAGCCATCGTCCGCCCAGCATCGGGCTTGACGGTCCCGGACACGGGCCTGGTCTACCCGGGTACATCGGTGGAAGCCGCCGAAACCGTCACGCGGCTGTGGCGTGCTGATCTGGCCGACCCGGCCGCGCCGTGGGGTCCGGCCGATCCGGGAGCGTGGAACGATGCCTCTTTGCGCTGGCTGGTCGATCCCGGCCACCCGCCTGGCAGCGCGACGGCAGGCGGAGCCCGCATCGGCGCGGCCGACGTCGACCGGTTCCGCGCGACAGCCGAGATGTTCGGCCAGATTGACGACCGGTTCGGCGGAGGCCATGCGCGGACCGCACTGCTTCAGTACCTCAGTGCGGACGCGGGCCGTCTGCTGAACGGCCGGTACACCGAAGCGACCGGCCAGGCGCTGTTCTCGGCGGTGGCTGAGGCGACCCTGCTGGCGGCGTGGATGAGCTACGACAGCATGCCGGGCAGTGCGCTCGCTCAGCGGTATTTCGTTCAGGCGCTCGCGCTTGCTCAGGGGGGCGGGGACCGGTTGCTGGGCGCGAGCATTCTGGACGCGATGAGCCATCAGGCCACTTACCTGGGCCGCTTCGGTGAGGCCGCCAACCTCGCGCGGGCCGCGAAGGCCGGCACGCAGGGAACAGCGACCCCCACTCTGGTGTCGCATTTTTACACCATGGAAGCGCGCGCCCTGGCCCGGATGGGTGATGCGGGAAGCTGTGATCACGCGCTGGCGGAGGCCGTGCGGGAATTTGAGCGGCGTACGCCGGGTAATGATCCTGCCTGGATTCAGTATTTCGACGAGGCCGAGCTGTCCGCCGAGTTTGGTCACTGCCTGCGTGACCTCGGGCGCGCAACCGAGGCCGCGAAATACGCGAGTCAGAGCGTGGTGGCTGTCAGCGATTCTACATTCCTGCGCAGTGACTTTTTCGCCACCATGGTGCTGGCCGATTCGTACATGGATGCGGGGGAGGCTGAGCAGGCGTGCGCCGTCGCGCTCAAGGCGCTTACCGCTGGTGAGCAGATCAGATCGGCCCGCTGCGTTGACTACCTTCGCGAATTTCATGCACGGTTGGCCGCCGCAGGCAGCAGCCGTGCCGTAGCGCGGTTCCGTGATCAGGCCGCCGGCTCGCGGTTGTGGCGCATCGCTGCACGGCCGGACATGGTTGCTGCTTAGTAAGGTTCCCAGTCGCGGCGGCTCGCGCCCGTGCGGAGCGCCTTGATACGTTTACTAGCTTCGGCCGCGGTCTGCTGGCTTTCAGCCGCTTTCTGGATGACCCAGGTGACCATCAGGAACTCGCGGACTGCCCGCATGACGGGGTAACCGGGCCATTGCGTGATGTCGAAGCCATACACGCGGACGAACGTCTCATATTCTTCGCGTGTGTGCCAGCCAAAGCTGTCGTAGTAAATGGCCGTCAGGGCCAGGTCCCATTCGCGCGGGCCGATCGCGAATCCGTCAAGGTCAATGACCACGGGATTACCCTGATCGTCACGCAGCACGTTTCCGATGCCGGCATCACCATGGATGACGCCGTGCGGAAGCAAAAACCTTAGCTTCGCGTACTCATGCTGCAAGGTCTGTAGCTGTTCGGTGAGGAATTCGCGGTCGGCGGGGCTCAGCCATTCATTGCCGCTGATCCGCCTGGCCGCGTTCTCGAAGGGCGCCAGCTCCGGTAGGTGCAGATCTTCAGGAGCAACCAGCCGATGAAGCTTGGCAAAGACCTCTGCGACTTCCCCCACTGTCGCGTACTGGTCGCCGTCGTCTGACACGGACCGCCAGAACGTAACCGCTTGCTCGTCGATGATGACCGGCTGGTCAACGTCAATGACGCGGACAGCGGGATAATTGGCCGACTCTAGCCAGCGTGCCACTGCGACCGACCGGCGTGCCGTGTCCAAGCCCGCGTTCCGGCGCGAGATCCGTACCACCACCGGGGCGGCCAGGTGGAAGACGGCGTTGGAGCCGAGCCGCAGCAAGCGTGCCCCGTCCGCGTCGAGCCCGGCTATCGCGCAGGCTTGCTTGAGCAGGGCGTGAGCGCTTCCCTCGTCCAGCTCGTGCCCTGCCAGGTCAGCAGGCACGGGCCAGCCCGCGCGGCGTGCCCTGATTCCTCACGCATGCACTCAAATGCGCAGAGGCGTACAACTCGTCGATAGCAGCGGTCATGGCGCGCTTCCCGTTCCCTTGATTGCTCGCCTGCCAGTTCAGATGCCAGTCAATCACACCATCAAACGGGCCGGTCAGCGCCCGGTCAGCGCCAGGCCGCCGATTTATCTGAAACTGATATCTCACCGTGTAATTGAATCCGTTTGCGCATTCCGTTATGTGTATGGCTTTAGGTCAATTATCTCGCGGTGATATATCTCGCTGTGTTATTGGGCACGCCCTTCTGCCCCGCTTAACGTCGCTGACGTAAGCAACCCCTGAAAATGGTGGAAGGGAGCTGGTCGCCATGACCTACGCCGACCCGGGCCGGCGATGCGATCTGATCATCGGATTGCGTGCGCTTGCCGATTTCCTGGAAGACAGCCCGCAGATTCCCGCGCCGTACTGCGTGGATGTGCTCGTCTTCCCGCCGAATGCCCCCGGCCAGGATGGCCGGGCCGAGATCGATCGCATAGCGGTCCTGGCCGACGCGCGTATCGATGACCGGACCGCCGAGTACGGCCATTACACCGCGTCCCGTGTTTTCGGCCCGGTGGAATACCGGGCCGTGTTCATCCCGCCCCGCACCCGCGCCTACTACGACGCGCGGGGCTCGTATTCCGGCAACATCATTCCCGGACCGGACCAGGAGGTGTGAGCGATGAGCGATGTCACCTGGATTCTCGTCCTGGGCGCCTTTCTGTTCGGCGGGACGTTCGGAGCTTTCGTGATGGTCGTGATCGGTATCCGTTCCAGCAACCGCCGCCGGAATCTGGTCAGCCCGGCCCGCAACCCCGCCGAATCGGCCTCACAGCGGCTGCTGACCGCCACCCGGAACACCCGCCCCGACAACAGCGACAGCCAGGAGCGCTAATGCCGGCCATCGACGTCCGCCCGGCCGGGAAACGCTGCCACTGCGGCGCTCGCCGCGACAAGAACGCGCAGAAGTGCCGCAAATGCGAGGCGCGGTCCCGGTACCGCCGCAGCGCGCATTACAAGAAAGTAGCGCAGCGCCGTACCCGTCACTTCCAGCCGAAGCGTAACCAGCGAAAGGACATGCCGTCATGACCGTCACGATCCCGCTCGTGTTCATCGCCGGCGTCATCGTCTGGCTCGCGTACCGCTATATGGGCCTGCGGGTGTGGCAGGCCATCGTCTGCCTCATCTTCGGATTCCTGCTCGCCGCGACCAGCGCCGCGCCGGAAATCCGCGACCTTCTTACCGGACTCGCCCAATGGCTCACAAAGCCATGAACGGGAGTGATGCCTGATGACCCACCTTCGGCACGGTAACGCGATCAATCTTCAGGAGATCAGCACGAGAAACCGTTACGCCCGGCACATCATCTCCGGTTTCTCTGCCGCCCTGCCTACCCTGGCCGGGATATGGCGCTTTCTCGACTGGGCGCCTACCGACACGCTGACCCTGGCCGCAGAGATCAGCCGGCAGTACGCGGACCTGGCGGCCGTGCGTCTGGACCGGGCCAATCTGCTCGCCGCCATCCGCGCCGCCCTGGCTGCCGCCCGCGACGGCGAAGCCGACCCGCTGGCCTACCTCCGCGACGAACTGGACGACCGCGCCAGCCGCCCTACGGGCACCGGGGGGCGCGGATGAGCAGCTACCGGCGGATACGCCGCCAGGCCCGCCACGCCCGCCGCCACGGCATGCAGCCCATGATGGTCATCAACAGCGGCGACCCGCTCCCCGAAAGCGCCGCCCTCCTCGTGATCCGGGCCGCCTGGCGCTACCGCTCCGAACTGGCCCCGCTGTATCTGGCCGCCGTCCTGCTGGCGGCCGGATGGTGGCTGCACGCCACCCACCCGCGTTGGTGGGCATACCTTCTCGGCATCGCCACCGCGGCCGCCTGGGCGCTGGCCATCTTCGGCGCGAAAGCGGGCATCCCTGCGCTGGCCGAGCGGCTGTACGCGGCGACAGTGACGCTGACGGCCGGGGGCTGGCTGGCCGCCGCGACCGCGGACGGTCCGGTCACGTCCCCGCTCCCGCAAGCGCTGGTCATCGGCGGTATGGTGCTGGCCGTGCCGTGGTGGGCGCACCGGCGACGGCGTGCCCGTGTCCGCATCGAGCGCAAGCTGCAAGCCTGGCCCGAGATCGCCAAAGCCGTCGGCCTGCCCGGCTCACAGGTCATGTCCGCTCTGGTGGACGTGTGGGGCTGGCGGTCCCGCATCCGGCTGGCGCGTGGCCAGACCATCACCGATGTGATGGCCAAGATTCCCGCGCTGGAATCGGCGCTGGGCACCTTCCGGGGCGCTATCCGGGTCTATCCCACTTCCGACGATCTGGCTAACCGGTGCGAGCTGCGAGTGCTGGACATTGACCCGCACGCCGACGCGATCACCTGGCCCGGCCCCTCCGTCTCTTCGATTAGGGAGCCGATCGACCTGGGCCCGTTCGAGGACGCCGCACCGTGCCGGGTGCTGTTCCTGCGCCGGCATGGCCTGTTCGGCGGCAGCACCGGCTCCGGTAAAAGCGGCGGCCTGAACGTGCTGATCGGCAACCTGGTGGCCTGCCCCGACGTGGTCCTGTGGGGCATCGACCTGAAACGGGGCATGGAGCTGGGCCCGTGGGCTTCCTGCCTTGACCTGCTGGCGACCACCCCGGGGCAAGCGCACGCGCTGCTGTCCGATGCGGTGGCCATCCTGCAGGCCCGCGCCGCGAAGCTGGCGGCCGAGGGCCGGCGGACCTGGGAACCGTCCCGCGGCGCCCCCGCGCTGGTGATCATCATTGATGAATATGCCGAGCTAGCTGAGGCTGCGGCCGAGGCCATCGGCGACGCCGACTCGATCGCCCGGCTCGGCCGGGCGCTGGCCGTGACCTTGATCGCCGCGACCCAGCGGCCGACGCAAAAGGCCATGGGGCAAACCGCGGTGCGCTCGCAGATGGACCTGCGTGTGGCGTTCCGCGTCCGTGAACGCAGGGACGTTGACCTGATCCTGGGACAGGGCATGCTCGCGGCCGGCTGGCTCGCCCACAAACTGAACGCCCCCGGCAAATTCCTCATCTCCGCACCCGAATACGACACGCCGCGCCGGGCCCGCGCCTACCTCGTGACTGACCAGGCCGTCAGCGATGCCGCAGCGCACTACGCCGGGCAGCGGCCCGAACTGGACGAGGTCTCCCGGCGCGCGATCGGTTCGGCACCTGCTCTCGGCCTGGTAGCTGATCCCGCGGGCGAGGGTCCGGCACCGGTTGCGGGCCCGCCCGGGCCGGGCGCCGGCCAGGAGATGGTGACCGCGGAGGACACGTTGTGGCTCGCGCTGTGCGTCGCCCCTGAGGCGGGTACCGATGTGGGCGAGCTGATGGCCATCACCGCAATGACCCGCGCCACGCTGTACCGGCGCCTGGCCGAACACGCCAAAGCGGGCCGCGCCGTTCAGGTCAGCCGCGGGCGCTGGCGCGCCCAGATGACCCAGGAGCCGCCCCATGAATGAGCCCATGGTTCCCATGCCACCGCGCCGTCCCAGCGCCCCGTACTGGCATGAGGGAACCAGCACGCTGTATGTGGGTGATGCCCGCGACGTCCTGGCCGGCCTGCCCGAGGAATCAGCCGATTGCATCGTCACCAGCCCGCCCTACTGGGGCAAACGTGACTACGGCATGGCCCGCCAGTACGGCCGCGAACCCAGCCCGGCCGACTACGTCCGCACGCTGCGGGGGACGTTCACCGAGGCCCGCCGCGTCCTGGCCAGCGATGGCACGTGCTGGCTGAACCTGGGCGATTCGTACTCTGTTGGCGGGGGGACGCCCACCGGCCTGCACGCCTACCTTGGCCATCATCTGGGCGCGCACCAGACCGCCGGCATGCCGGCCAAGAACCTGCTCGGCCTGCCCTGGCAGGTCGCGTTCGCCTTGCAGGAGGACGGCTGGATTTTGCGGAACGCGATCGTCTGGCACAAGCCGAACGCCATGCCCGAATCGGTCCGCGACCGGCTCAACTGCCGGCATGAACTGATCTTCTTGTTCGTCAAGCAGCCGGCCTACTGGTTCGACCTGGGCCCGATCCGCATCCCGCCCGCCGCCACCAGGCCGGCGCCTCCGGGCCCGCCCGGCCGAAGCGACCCGGCCCGGCCACCCAAGTATGGCCCGCACGCCCGCCAGATCACCGGAGCCCAGCGCTATGGCACCGGCCGGACGCGCCGGGTCCACCCCAACGGACGCAACCCCGGCGACGTGTGGGCCATCCCCACCCGCCCGTACACCGGCCCGCACTTCGCCGCGTTCCCGATCACCCTGCCGCTGCGCTGCATCGCAGCCGGCTGCAAACCCGGCGGCACCGTGCTCGACCCATTCACCGGCTCGGGCACCACCGGCCTGGCCGCCCGCCAGCTCGGCCGCCACTTCACCGGCATCGAACTATCCCCCGCCTTCGCCGCCCTGGCCGCCGAGCGGCTCCGCGAGGCCATCCGGCCGGAAGATCAAGGCGGCCCGCCATGACCGGACCGGCACCCCAGATACTCACCATCTGTGATCGTCTCACGGTTTGTCTCATCGCCCGTCTCACGCGCGTGTCTGCACGTAAAGGGGCGAACACAGCCGTGAGACAAACACTGAGACAAGCACACAGCGTAGCTAGCGCCCTCAGCAGCCAGGGCGAGGTGCAGGCAGATTGACAGGCCGCGCGAAAGGCAGCAGCCGGCCAGCCGGACGGCCGCTGAGCAACGAGGACCGCCAGGCATTGCGCCGCGCAGGAGCCGAGGACGCGCGGCGCTCCCGTGCCCGGCAAGGGCTGCCCGAACGGATCGAGGACCCGGTCACAGCGGCGGCACTGGCTGCGCTGCTACGCGACCGGGCCCGGCCCGCGCCGCACACAGCCGGCCAAGCAGGCGGCACCGACGGGCACCAGCGGCATAATCCCGCACGCACGCGGCGGGGCCGGCCCGGTCAACCGGGCCGAACAGCGACGGCAGCGTCTGCGGGATGAAATCAAACGGAAGAATGCCTGCGCGAAGAACGCTTGCGTGAAGGACGGCAGACTTTGTAGTTGAGCCCGTGACCCCTTGACCCCTTGACCCCTTGACCCCTTGACCCCCAGACTCCGGCCAACCGTCCGCTGGGTACTGCGGTATCTGTTTCCGCAAGTCAGAGTCCACCGGGCGTCCAGTCAGGGCGCCCGAGTCCGGCGCCGTCTCCTGAGTCTGTGAGACGGCCGTGAGAGATCTGGTCCGCCGGTGCGCTGGCGGCCCAGGTCCCGGCAGTGGAGGTCTGGCCAATGGCAATCAGCATCAACGACGACAGCATGTCACTAGAAATGGGGTGGGAAGGTCATCGCGTCTGGAATGCGGCGGACGGACGGTGGGAGGTCAGTGGCTGGCCTGCGCCGCTTGATCGCAATCGGGCGATCACCGCCATGGTGCTCGCCGAACGGCTGGCCGCCGGGCACGGCGACGATGACCCATTCGTCATTGGGTGGCACGCAGAGCTGACCCGATGACCGATCGGCTGATCAGGATCACTACGGCCCTGGCGGTGATGGCCGTCGGGGGAGTGGCCGTGATCATCTCCTAGGAGCATGCCTATGAGTTGGTCCGCTCGTACGGCGAGTCGGGGGTGGTGGCGCGGCTGCTGCCGTCCACGGTCGATGGGCTGATCCGGGCCGCCTCCATGGTGGTACTGGACGCCAGCCGCCGAAACCGGCCCGTACCACGTCTGGCGGCCTGGAGCCTGGGCGCTGGCATCGTGGCTACGGTCGGCGCCAACTTGGCGCACGGCATCGGGTATGGGGTGGTCAGCGCCTGGCCCGCGCTGGCGCTCGTTGGCTCATTTGAGTCAGCATGCGTGTCCGCCGAGCACGAGATCGGCATGCCCGCCTACTGCGCTCGGTTCTAGCCAAAGACATGGGCTCCCCCATATCCTCACGCACACAGGTAGAGGGCTGACTATCTGGATTGATTCAGTCACCATCCCGAGAGCCCGTGCATCACGGAACGCGGAGAAGAAAACAGTGGCGAAGCCATGGCCGCCGTGATCCACAGTGCAATCGCGACCAACAGTCCCACTGGCCGAGAACCTCGATACTCGGCTGTATCGGGTTTAAGCAAACCGGTAGCGAGCCAACGACCGACCCTTCGGCACGGCGCACACCCACTATCTCCTCTCGCAATCCAGTCACACCTCTTCCGTACGGTTGAATGCTTCTATATAGCCGCAGCGCATACTGCTAGTTCGAACAGGTTTAGCAATAGCCGTGCACTGTTATACTATTAATTCGATAGTCGTACCGTTACTTCCGGGTTACTCGATGCAGTCGCGGCAGTTAGAACAATGTAGCTCGATAGTAAGTATGCGTCGTTATGCGCATCACAGACGATTTGCATATGACCAGGCAGGTTGGCAGTAACCAGCTGTGGTTCGGTGACAACCTGGAGATCCTCTGGGACCACGTTCCGGACGAATCCGTGGACCTCGTTTACCTTGATCCTCCGTTCAACTCCAACCGCGCCTTCAACGTCATCTTCGGTAAGCACCCTGGCGATAGCGAAGCTGTTGCCGCGCAGATCAGGGCCTTCAATGACACCTGGCACTGGACGTCCCTTACCGACCGGCAGTATCAGCAGTACACAGCAGGAGGAGTGCCTCCACGTGTAGGTAGCGCGCTGAGAGCATTTTATGCGCTCGTTGGCGAGAACGATCTTATGGCATACCTAGTGAATATGGCTCCGCGGCTCGTGGAACTTCGCCGTGTCCTCAAGCCAACCGGCTCGCTTTACCTGCATTGCGACCCCACTATGAGTCACTATCTGAAGATAATGCTTGACGCTATATTCGGGCCAGAACAATTCCAAAACGAGATCAGCTGGCAGCGAGCGGGCGCCAAAAACGATTCCATAAGATATGGTCGCTGTCATGATGTTCTCCTATTCTACACAGTAGGGGCCAAGTTTACATGGAACCATCAGTACACGCCTTTTGAGCAGACGTCGATCGACAAAAACTATACGCACGTTGAGGTTGGTACGGGACGGCGCTACAGGAGGGGTGACCTCACTGCTTCAAAGCCAGGAGGCGACGTTGACTTTGAATGGCGTGGAGTACGGCCATACAAAGGTCGGCATTGGGCTTATAGCAAAGAGCGCCTGGAACAAATGTACGCCGAAGGCAGGATAGAGTTCCGCCGTACCGGAATGCCTGTTTACAAGCGTTATCTTGACGAGCAGCCTGGAGTGCCTCTTAACGATGTATGGACTGATATCAGACTTACGTCAGCCGACAAAGAACGTTTGGGCTACCCAACACAGAAACCGATGGCGTTGCTTGAGCGAATAATTTCAGCGTCTTCCAGGCCTGGTGATGTTGTGCTCGATCCATTCTGTGGTTGCGGGACCACTATTGACGCCGCTGAACGTCTCGGACGACACTGGATCGGGATTGATGTCGCCTTCATTGCAGTCGACATTATCAGGAAGAGGCTTCGTCGTTATTATGGAAGATCTGTTTCCTATGAGCTGCGAGGCAGCCCGCGCGATCTTGGCGGAGCCGATGCTCTGTTCGAAAGAGACGAGTTCGAATTTCAGACATGGGCGGTTACTCAGCTTGACGCCGAGCCTAACGAAAAGCGCTCTGGAGACAAGGGTGTTGACGGAGTTGCGAGCTTCTATATCGACCGCAGGACAACAGGCAGAGTAATTATCTCTGTCAAGGGTGGTCGAAATGTCAAGCCGGAGCATGTAAGGGACCTAGTTGGCACTGTTGCCACGCAGAAGGCTCAGATGGGCATTCTGGTCATGAGGGCTGAGCCGTCATCTGGTGTGCGCGATGCGGTCAATCACGCTGGCACATACATTTGGCCGCTGAACGGGCAGACTTATCCTAAGGTACAGGTCATTACAGTTGAGCAAGTGCTTCACGGAATACGGCCAGTACTTCCGACGCAGATCATGCCATACACGCGCCGGGCGAAGACAGCCGGGATACTCGACGCCGCCAGTCTTATTTCAGGGCGAGCTTTAATACACGCGCGAGCCACAGATATCGAACCACTTCTCGGTCTTGTCGATGGAAGACGCAGCGGCTTGGTCCTGACAGGCACAACCGGCGCTCGTGTGGCCGCACGAAGGCGCAGGGATCTTGAGGTCGAATGCCCGATCATCTTCGATCCGGCTGCGTATGAGAGCTGGACAGCAACACCGCAAGTGCCTTTCAGGGGAACAAACGGTGCGCTGCAGGGAGGCGTGCTAGATAATTTTCTGCGGGAGATCTGCCGGGCAGGAGCTGATGCCGCTCTTACTCCAACCGGGTATATTGGCGCCTCCGATGTCGCTACCCTGGCAGCAGTACTTGATGTAGCTCCGGCCCTGAATCCGCAAGCTATTATAAGTCTTCCGCTGGATATCGATTGGTTGACTTATGACTGGATCGACATTCTTATTGAGATGGTGGCCAGCACGCCTGCACCTAAGGCTATTATGCTCAGCGAGCTACCTCGTAAACCCAGTGCAATGAAAGAGATTTTGGCCAATCTTCGCTTGATCGCTGCCGAGGTACCGCAGACCGGACTATTTCGTACTGACCTCACTGCTTTCGATATGTTGGCGCATGGAGGGCTCGCAGCAGCTATCGGAAGTAGCAACGCACTGCGCCGACTAAATACTCCGAACGAGGGCGGCTTCAGGGGTAAGCCTCGCGCGGAAGAGTCCACCGACTCACCGGAGTTGCTCGTAAACGAGATCGTCGATTACACACAAGGCGACGTGTTGGCGAGACAATACGCCAAAATGTCTGGCCCTATATGTCATTGCCGGCATTGCGAGGGCAGGAGCCTGTCAAGATTTACCGGAAAAGCTGAATGGCTTGACGCGCGACTTCATAACTTTGCAGTATGGACAGAATGGCTTCCCGGCCTTCTTGCCGACGCCTCCCTTACCAAGCGTCAACTGTCATGGATCAGGTTGTGCCAGCGCGGCATAGAGGGTCACGATACACTCACAAAGGCGATGAGCGACCCTCATGGAAAATTTACTCCTAAGCTGCCGTTGCTGTTCTGGGCAGGACAGACCTCAGCGCCACTTACGTTGACTGCAAAACTGCGACAACGCAGAGCCGACCGCGCAGGCCTCGCAGGCAATGAGGGCGGGATGGTGGGCGCACCGTAACATCCGCTCTTTATGTGGACATCGCCCTAAAAATATCGATCTAAATTGTCCATAGTGCATCATCCTTGCATGAAGGTCTTTCTTGGTCTTGAACAGAGACAAATCCGGCATACAAGAACATGGCTGCCTACATGTCGTCTGCCTTCAGCATTCTGGATAGACTCGACCAGGCGTCCGCCGGCGGTAGAAGTGTCATGCGACACGCCAAGTCGCCGAAGCACTTGCCTTGCGGCTGGATCGCCGCGATACTGAACACGGCTGTTTCTCAGTGTTGACCTCTGGCTTTTTTTCGTGCTCGATGGTCTACTGAGACCAACTGGCCGGTCGTCTCCTGGTGGGACGGGCCCCGTTGCAGCGAACGGCGCTCGACCCGACCAGGACCCTGCGGGGCCCGCGTAAGGCGGGACGTCCGGACGGGTCGCTGCCAGCCGCAACGTAATGAGGGGCTGGGGAAGGCCTTAGGCCGTTCCCAGCCTTCTCTCGTGAGCGGCTGGTCGAGGTGAACGCATGCAGAGCAAGGCTCTCTGGCGCGCCGATGGAGGTCGTCGTTGCCATGTTTGAGCTGAGCGCGCTTCGTGCTGCGCAGGTTCCTGCCTTGCGGCTGCCCGAAGAATGCGACGCTTCGTTGCTCGCGCAACTTCGCGGGCGCGAGTTCCGGTTCCCGGTGCCGGCGGTACCCCCGGTGCGGTTGCCTCGCGATGTCCAGTCCCTGGCTGATTTTTGGAAGTCGATTTCGTTCGCGTCGGCGGACGATCCTAATCCCGGGTGGCCGACTGCGATTTGGACAGCGCTCATAGCACCGGCCTCGCGGATACCCTTGGTTCCGCCTGTGGGCTGCAGCCAGGGGTTCGCTGCCATTGCCGTCGTTGAGCTGGCTGGGCGTATACCGGCCCTGGTCATCGTCAAGGTTGGCGTGACGCGGGGAGCGTCCAAGTACGCGCAGCCTATCGTCCACCATGCGTCCGCTACTGTTACCGCAGACTTGTACGACATGGCGGAGCGGCTCGAGGACCTGTTTATGGGTGCGCTGCCGCAGGCACGCTCCGAAGCTATGCGGGCTGCTGGTCGCGCGATCTGGCTTGGCGGCGACGGTACGGTCAGCGCCGTGAGCCCTCAGTGGCGCAACCGGGTCGAGGCGGTTTGTGCCGTGATGGGTCTGCGGATTGAGATCATCGAGGAACCCACTCGTAGGGTACGCAGCGTTGAGACGAGTCTGGGTTCTACTGGCCTTCCTGGACATCTGATTGTCTGGCAGCCGATGTGCCGCGGCGCTGAACAGCTGATCAGCTCATTCCAGAGAATAAGCACGGACGGAGAGGTCATTTACCTCTCTGAAGCTGCGTGGCCTGATGCTCTCGTCGAAACACGGCTTGCGCTGCTCGAATTGGGGCTAGCCGAACCGGCCGCCGTCGCGACGGGAGAACGCTGCTCAAGCGCTCCAGCCGCAGGCGAGGACCGGTTTTACACCAAAATCGCCGGCAGCAAGACAGGGGACGTTCTGATCTCCATGCCGGACTGTGGTCATGGACAGTGGGGTAGCGACACGCGGCGAAAGGCACCACGCGCATTGATGGGCGTGGAGCGACTGGAGGGGGTACGCCCGAATGCCTTGTTCCTATGCGCGAAGTGCGGCAAGCACCGATGGCGCGCGCGATTCTGATACACGAGTAAACAACTGGAGCGGCGGCCTGCCGCTGTGAGAGGGGCCTGTGACCGATGTCGGGCGATTCTCTGTTCTCGCTCGTACGTGCCCGGCTGGAAGCCAGCGACCTGACCGAAGGTGCCCAACAATTCGCGCTCGCCGCGGTAGCTGGCGAGCCAGCGCTGAGGCAAGTACTCGCTTCGCCCACTGAGCCAATCGCGGCCGGGGCCGACGGCACTGGCTGGATGCTGCGCAACGTGTGGCTGCGAAGCATCACAGTGAAGGGGTTTCGGGGCATCGGCCCAGTCTCGACGCTGGCAGTTGAACCGGGCCCGGGACTCACGCTGCTCGTTGGGCGCAATGGATCAGGCAAATCCAGCTTCGCCGAAGGCATTGAAGTCGCCCTGACCGGGCGCAGCGAACGTCTCAAGAGCAAGACCGCCGATTGGCAGAGGCAGTGGCGCAACGTTCACGATGGCGCGGATGCGGAGGTCGCGGTCTCGTTCCAGGTGGATGGCGAGAGCCGGCCGCTCATCGTGGAGCGCTCGTGGAACGGAAGAAGTATTGACGACGCCGTTTCGGTGGTCTACTGGGACAATCATGAGAAGTGCGATCTTCCGGAGCTGGGGTGGAGCGCTGCCCTTGAGCAGTACCGCCCGTTCCTGTCTTACGACGACCTTGGCAAGGTCAGTGACAGGCCGAGCGTCGGTTTCGACCTTTTGGTTGGCGTTCTAGGGCTGGAAGCCATCACAGGAGCACAGGACCTCCTGACGGAAGCATGTGGTGACCTGGCCAAGATAGTAGCTGAGCCGCGTGAGGCTCTGCCTGGGCTGATTACGATGCTCCGCACTGCCGATGATGACCGTGCCCAGCGTGTCATGCATGCGCTGACCTCGGACCCGCATCGCATAGCCGAAGTGCGTAGTGTGCTCGCCGAAACACCCGCACCAGACGGAAGTGGTTCCCGTCGGGCAATGCTCTCCAGGCTAGCGTCCCTTCCGCTTCTGGACACGGAGAAAGTAGCCGCCACGTGCGCGACGCTTCGCGCCGCGGCCACCGCAGTCGAGGCCGTTAAGGGCACCGACGCTGACGAAGCGGCGCGCCTGGCCGATCTCCTTGAGGCTGCACTCGCCCACCATGCAGCGCATGGCGACGGCCTATGCCCAGTCTGTCGCCAAGGCACTCTCGACGCCGTATGGCAGGAGCGCACTGCCGATGAGGCCGCCCGCCTACGCCAGCGAGCAGCAGACGCAACCGCAGCGCGGGATCGACTCGCAGCAGCACTTAGGGAAGCACGGAATCTTATCCACCCGATTCCTGCCGCCCTAAATGGTACCGCGCCTGATGGCGTTGACTTTTCCAGGGCGATCTCGGCGTGGCGCGATTGGGATGCACTGACGCATGAAAGCGACGCACTGGTACTTACGAACGGTCTGGAGCGCCTGGCACCGGTACTAGCAGAATCCGCCGGGGACGTCCGTGATCGGGCAGTGATGGCCTTGCAGAATATTGAGGATGTCTGGCGGCCTATCGCCGGCCGCCTGCGGGGCTGGATGGACCTGTATTCACGTGCACAGGCCGCCTGGCTGCCTTATCGTGACGCATCGGCTGCTCTGACCTGGATCAAAGGTCAAGCTGAACAGCTACGTGATGAGCGCCTGGCCCCGTTCAGCGAGCAGTCCGCCCGTATCTGGGCCGAGCTGCGGCAGGAGAGCAACGTCGACCTCGGGCCGATTGCCTTCGCTGGAAGCGGTCGAACGCGACGAAGGCTCGCCGTCCCGGTCCGCATTGACGGGACCGACGGCGGTGTCCCAATGCTGAGTAACGGTGAACTTCACGCCTTGGGACTGTCGCTGTTCCTGCCACGAAGCACCGCACCGGACAGCCCATTCCGGTTCGTCGTCATCGACGACCCCGTGCAGGCAATGGACCCATCGAAGGTCGAGGGTCTTGCGCGAGTTCTCTATGACGCTGCTACGGATCGCCAGGTCATCGTCCTGACCCACGACGACCGGCTTGCTGATGCTCTCCGGCGGCTCATGCTGCCCACGACGATCCTCGAGGTCACCCGACGCGAAAGAAGCCAGATCGAGATCGTGCCCAACCAGGACCCTGTACGTCGTTACCTCGACGACGCGAGGCAGATCGCGCGGACAGAGTTGCTGCCGGACGATCTGGCCGCCATCACTGTCACTGGGTGTTGTCGTGACGCGGTCGAGGTAGCGTGCCAGCGCACAGCGCGCCGGAAGCTTCGCACTGCGGGTGTCTCGATTGCCGAAGTTGACGAGCACCTCGTACGCGCACGCACAACTATGAACCGCGTGGCCGTGGCCTTGTTTGGAGACGGTCGCCGTACCGCGCAGGTGATGCCCACCTTGAACAGGCTCGCAAACGGCCCGTGGGCTGCCGACGTCCTGCGCGATGTACGAGAAGGCGCGCACCAGCCCCGCAGTGATCTCAATCGCATCATCCGGGACAGTGAACGGCTTTGTGACCTGATTCTGGCCACTTCGCCGTCATGAGAGGTGCAGTGCAGATGGTCACCAGCAATGAGCGCGCGCAGCATGACCCAAAATTGGCTCTCGAACACGCTGACAGAATGCTCCGTGAGACTGGGTCAGATAGCGCAGGGCTTTGGCCGCGCACCGCTGCCCGCTTGATGCGCCTTGCTCTGGAGCGGGCCGCAGATCTGTACTGGATCCGGATACGACCGGAGCTAATTGCCTGCCCTACCACGATACGAATGCAGATGCTCGAGGGGGTTCTTGGTCGTGCTGGTGCCCGGAGGGCCTTCCTTGTTTGGTCCCGCCTGTCCGATGCGACGCACCCTCACCCGTACGAACTCGCCCCTACAGTCGGCGAACTGCGACGCTGGCATAACGAGGTTACTGAACTGGTGAACCTTCTGGACCACCCACCAAGCGCCAAGTAACCCCCGTAAAAACGAATGACCCAAACGTTCATGGGGACGCTATATGGTCTAACCTGACTTGGGCCAACTTAGTGCGCAGGTTAGCCGGGACGGCTGATGGCGTCGAGGGCGTTTCGGAGGTCGTCGGGGAGTGGATCGGCGGCGGTAATGGTGCGGGGGCCGGCCTGGATCTCGATGGTGCGGTAGCGGCGGGCGGTGCGGACGAATTTCCTGATTGACCAGCCGGTGCGGGCCTCAGCCTCGATCCAGCGGCTGACGGCGAGGGCGGCGAAGACGATGGTCAGGTGCGCCTCGATCGAGTCCCGCTTGCGGTGGTAGATCGGCCGGGCCTGCAGGTCGGACTTCGACATGCGGAAGGACTTTTCTATCTCGAACAACCGGTGGTAGGAGCTGATCACGAACTCGGCGGTGACCGGCGTCCCGTCTGGGCAGGCGGCGAGGTTGGTGACGTAGCCCTTCAGACCGGCTAGGGTCCGCGCCTTGTGCTCCAGTTCGCGGTTGACGCTCTTGGCCGCGCCGTCCAGCTGGATGAACCGGTTCCGCTTCACCGGGGCCAGCCCGGCGACGGCCTTCGCGGCTTTGCCGACATGCTCGTCGATCCCGCGCAGCGCCCGCCGCGCTCGGTCGGCCTTGTACTCGTAGTAAATAAACTGGTCGCGGCACTTCGATGACGGGTCGGCGGGCCAGGGCTGAGTGAAGACGTGCCCGTCGGGGATGTCCTCGCCCGGGTGCTCGCGGCGCCACTTGTCCACCTGGTAGGGGACGTCGGGGATCTTCGTGCCGAGGATGAACGACAGTCCTGCGGCCTCGATGGCCTTCTGGTTGGCCTCGGAGATCATGCCCGCGTCCGCGACAACGGTGACGTCAGGCAAGCGGTGGGCGGCCATGAACTTCTTGATGACCGGCAGCATCGTCTTGGTCTCGGCCTTGTTGCCCTCAAAGGCGGAGACCATCAGCGGGAACCCGTCCTGTCCCGTCAGCAGGCCGATCGTGATCTGCGGCTCCAGGCGCCGCTCCTTGGAGAACCCCGGCTCACGGAACCCGTCCCCAGCGTCGGTCTCGAAGTACAGCGTGGATGCGCAAGCTGCAGGCCAGGGAGAGCAGGACGACCGCCACCGCCTACCAGGCCGGCCTTGACGCGCTTGGGTGGTACACCCGCGGCGACGAGTACGTGGTCACCGACGAACTGGGTATCCCGGTCCACCCCGAGTGGTACTCCGACGAGTTCGGCCGCCTGCTCAAGCGGGCTGGGCTCCGCAAGATCAGGCTGCACGACTCCCGGCACACCACCCTGTCCCTGATGGAGAAGGCGGGCGTGCCGATCTCGATCATCAGCAAGTGGGCGGGGCATTACGACGCCGCGTTCACGATGAAGACGTACGTCCACGCGAGCGACGAGGACCCGAAGCAAGGCGCCGAGACACTCGCCCGCATCCACAAGATCGCTTAGAACCCATGAGAGACACATGGCCTGTCCAACCAATACGGCGGACCTGACGAGTAGCGGACTGTCGCTCTGGCCGAGGAGTAAGCACTAGCCCCGGCGAGCGCAATGCGCTTGATGGCCGGAGTGTTGACGGTCACTGGATTCGCCCACTGGCGGCCATGATGATGGACTGATCGTTACCACCGAGCGTGAGCGAGTTCCCTGTAACGGCGTCTCGAGTGTCGGACTGTCCTGGTAGAAGTAGGGTTCGTGGACGAGGCAACCAGACGGCGGCTCTACAACGAGGATCATGCGCTATGCCTAGCGTGGTTTGAGGAGCATTCCGGCACAACCACGACGTGGCCGAAACCAATCAGGGACGGTGTCGTTCTTGTCACTCAGTTCAAGGGTATATTCAAGCCAAAATGGATGCCGTATGTTCTAAGCGTACGATCATCACCGAAGGGGCCATACGCTGATAGCCCGGTCACCTATAACGATGACGGAAGCTGGTCGTTCAGGTATGCTCGAGAGGAGAACAAGGGACGCAGTGGGGATTCCCTATTTACCAACAGGGCACTCCGAGAATGCATGGACCACCAGATACCAGTTGGCGTCCTCTACAAGGAAAGCGAGCGCTCACCATACCGCGTTCTCGGGCTAGCGCTTCCAATCAGGCTCGAGGAGTCTTACTTCCTTTTTGAGAGCTACACTTCCCAACGCACTGAACACTACCCTTCTGAAGACGTATTGTATGCCATCGATGGCAGCAGTCGTATCGCGGCGGTGCAGGCGATAGGAGCCCACCCGAAAGCAACTCTGGCCGGCGTGCTCGATGCCATGGGGAATCTCCACGTACAGCACGACGCCGATAAACGGGCTAAGCGCCACCAGCCTCTTACGCTGCTATGGGCGATCGGCGAGGCCCGGCGACATGCTGCGCGCCTGACTGGATGGCCCATAGCCAGGGAACGAATCGGCGTCCTTATCCAGGAGTTTGGAGCCGCGAACAAAGATCACGCATACCTGCCCTTCCTTGCGCTCGCAGGAACTGGCCTCTGGGAGTTGACCGTCACCCCGCCACGGGGGGTTCAGTCGTCCGGCCGCCGACGGTGGCTCAACAACCAGAATCCTCCGGTCAGAGGCGGCCTGACCCCGCCCGTCTATAACCTTTTCGTCGAGTCGGCCGACGCGGCCACGGAGGCCGCCCTGTTCTTGCTCGACACGTATTTCGATGACATGACCCCGGTTCAGTCCCTTCAAGTCCTGAAAGCCGCAGGTCTAGGTGAAATACCAGGGCATTCTGGCGACTCTGAATCATCGGCCGCGTCGCATAGTCCACAACGATCCAGAAAAGGCGGTGCGGGACGCCTCGCCGACACTGCGCTACGGATCGCCATCGAACGTCATGCCGTACAACTGGCTGCTAAGCGCTACCGGGGAATGGACTACATCGTCACCGAAGTCGGCAAGCCCTACGACCTACGGGCAGTCAAGGAAGACGAGGAGCTTCACGTAGAGGTCAAGGGATCAACACGGACTGCCGACGACGTGGAGCTAACACGCAACGAAGTCCTCCACGCGCACGAGATATGCACAGATTTGTACGTTGTCGACCGCATCGACTGGGATGTGCAGGCCGACGGAACCATCAGCACGGCGGGAGGCCGCGAAAGGCTCTGGCCAGACTGGCAACCAGCCGAAGAAACACTAACCCCCACGCACTACCGCCACCAGCTCTCCCCAGGCAAGATCGTCTCTCAGCCACCCGCGGGGACTCCAGTCAGCCCCAGCGCCCCGCTACCCAGGATCGGCCGAAATAGACAGGCCTAACTTAGCCTTACTCCCCCGGCCAAGGAAGCAAGGCGCCGCTACGCTCGCCCGCATTCACAAGATCGCTTAGAAACCGTGAGAGATTGTGAGAGGCGTGGCTCCCGGGGAGCCGCCAGAGCCACCTCTCACATCAAGTAAGAGGGCTCTGACCTGCGGAAACTAAGTCGGGACGGCGGGATTTGAACCCGTGACCCCTTGACCGCCAGGCACGAATCGGGTGTCTGGACCGGTCTGAGGAAGTTGGGCGGGAGCCTCCTCCTGCAGATTCGCCCCGGGCGGTCGCGGCGAGTCCGGGGGGAGTCAGCGGGCATTGGCTCCCGTGATTGGCTCCCTGGATTCCTTGGCCCGCCGTCATCTGCGCCGGGTATGCCGGGTTTCCGGCCCGCCGCTGGCTCCCGTACGGCTCGTCTGTGGCTCCCCTGGGCGAGACAGGGTTCTTCATGCCGATCAGGATCGGCGACCTGCTGGAGGCGCAGATCACCATCGGCGTGCTCACTGTCCCGCTATGCGTCGTACTTATTCGGCCCAGGCGTCCCGGGGAGGCAGTAGAACACGATCAGCGTGATGGTGCCAATGATAGGGATGAAGCCGATGAGCCACCAGAACCCGCTCTTGCCGGAGTCGTGCAGCCGCCGGACCGCCAGGCTGATAGTCCCGATGGCGACGACCACATAGATGATGTACTGGATCGCGACGGCATGGGCCGCGTTCCCGATGGCGGCGCCTATCAGATCGATGATGATGGCGCCGAGGAAGAACCACCAGAACGCGGATCGTGAGGCGCGGCCGTTGAAGGTGACGATGTTCCTGAAACCCTCGGAGATCGCCTCCCCGAAGCCGACGG